>Ga0308160_10004925_pt1 | contig 14065 bp, 21 predicted proteins | sample PhyFR1_FD_201036 | JGI IMG/M metagenome (GOLD analysis project Ga0308160, IMG submission 201036) | Phyllosphere microbial communities from UC Gill Tract Community Farm, Albany, California, United States - DLSLF.R1 | ecosystem: Host-associated > Plants > Phyllosphere > Unclassified | place: USA...
TAGTTTCGATCAAGATCAAGACCAAAATCGAAACACGATAGAGTAGTTGGACTGATGAGTAGGACTATCCCTTGTCGGATACCCGGGACTGAAAGATGTTGATCCGGTTTACTGTATGCCTGCTAAACTCATCAAAGATCTAGGGATAGAGAGGGCTTATGAGACGTTACCACGATTAACATGTTGGCCTGAGGAAAATTAGATGGGAGGAAGGGTGTCATTGTTGTACCTAATATTATTCAATTGCATGCACATTCATCGTATGACCTTAAGATTTCAGATTGAGTGCGACTGAAATTCCAGTACCTTACACAAGCTCATATCCCCATAACACGAGAATCACCAAACACGACCGAGCAGTCAATCCGAGTGTTTATTAAAGCTTTACATGATTCAACTGACAAAGCAACCGAACCTTAGCCAGATAAGAATAAGCATCAAATCATATACTTCATTCACAAATCTACATCTCTACTGAATCCCACTATCACCACCAACCCCCGTCCCAGCTCCACCCCCATCCCCTCCACCAGGAGCACCACCAGCACCTTCAGCGCCTTCAGCTCCAAAAGCAGAAGGTCCACCCATCATTGCCATATTACTCTGCCCAGCTTGGGTAGCTGCTAATCTCTGTTTCTTTTTCTCTGCTTCTGCTTCTTTTTCAGATTCGATTTCGGCTACGATTCGTTCGATCTCGGATGTTTCGAGGTTCTGTCATTAGCCCACCGACCAAAGACCGAGGGGGTTGGGAGGATGTGGAGGATAAGTGACGGCGCGAGAACATGGTATATGAGAGGGAGATGTCCAGCTGCAGACCTCTCCGCCTAGGGGTAAAGTAGGAAAGTATTGATTGACTCGACCAAAGAGGGAAGATGGAACAGGGAGAAGGACATACAGAGATAACACCATAAGACTCCATCACTGAAATCTCGATATTCTTGGCTCCAGTCTGAACAACCTCCAATAGCGATTTAACAGTCAACTTGATCGTCTCTGCTCGGTCCAAGTCTTCCGTGTATGATTTCTCGAGGAATTCTCGGACAGTCTTTGATGATCGGCCGATTGCGCATGCCTGCTGTTAGCATTCCCTCATTAATGTTTCTTTCTTCTTCCCTTTCCCCCTTCCGAGTTTCCCGGTAAATCTGATGAGTGACGGAATGACATACCTTCCATGCTGAGAAGATACCACTTGGTTCAGTCTGATATAGTCTTGGGATAGTATCATTTGGGTCAAATCCGACAATCAAGGTTGAGATTCCGAATGGTCTGACACCTCCAGATTGGGTATATCTCTGTACATCAGCTCTGCATCGACAAGCCATGTACAGCTAACTGACCTGTTGAATCCCAGCAACGTGCTTGGTGATATACTCGATACTGACTGGATCCTCCACAGTTAATCGATGAGATTGACATTCAATTCGAGCTTTATCAATAAGGATTCGACCATCAGCCGTTAAACCTATCATCAGTCCCTTTCAACACGAAATGATAGAAAGAGTGACATACCAGCAAAAGCGACACAGACGTGATCATCGAGCATGGCGACTTTACGGACTGTCCTTGGATCTTGGAGTTGTAGAGCGGATTTCTTCTCTACTCCAAGGACGACACATGATTTACCTCGTACACCGACCTGGATGTTAGCTCTTTCTTGGGCAGAAGCTGTGGGAGCTTACAGCACAGGTACCTCGTCGAACGGCTTCGAGAGCGTATTCGACTTGGAACAACTGATTGTTAGCTTCATTCCTCAGGGAGCCGGTCAGCTTACATGTCCATCAGGCGAGAAGACGGTTAAAGCTATCATCAGCGTTGTTCAAGTGCTCCCAGCTCCTCAAAGCTGAGGTCAAAGAGGACTCACCTCTGTCATATGATCTGGACATCCTGTATTATCCTCTCCTTTTATATAGTAGAGGAAGCTAGAGGAAGGTAGGTATAGATTGAAGGAAGGTATATGTCTAGATAGTATAGGTGAACGCTGATGAAGCTCACTCGCGTACTAGGTGGTGGTGTTTGATTCCGCTTTACGTAACACTGCTACAGTCATACGCTACAGTCAGGAGGTCAAGCATGCATTCCATCGTCCACTGTCTGCGAAGTAGTATGCATAGTATACGAAAGAGAACTGCTGGTCAGCGTAGTACATCGGAGGATGAGGGTGAAGGTCAGCTACATTAATTGGTCCACCTGGAATAAGCTGATTGGCAGTACTGATACAGGATGAGCAAGGTTAGCTCTGTCCTTCTCGTTCAGGATGTAAGCTGATAAGCAGAGCAAGAAGAAGAGATCGTCTCGCTTCGTCAAAGAGACATCGCTATCGATGCCATGAGTAGAAGACTGATGGATGTTTGTATCTCGATCACTATCGTTGTGTAAGCCTTTCCTCATTCCGATCAGTCCTGACGCCTAGGTGTTTTATCAATATCTATCGGGACCTCAGTTCATCCCACTATCTGTTTGCAATGATCACGATCATTCAGACGATCAACCTTATGTCCAACATCACGACCGATACTATCCCTCAATTCAAATCTCTTCCGCAAGAGTATATCCAGGCTCTATTCGTTATTACCACCATCCTCACTCTAGGTGGATGCACGACTTTCGCACGTGGCCGTGGGCCTTGGAGTACCTTAGAGGCTATCAGGCTATTTGTACCGACAGTAGTCTCGGTCGGAGCATGGATGCAGAAGAAGGGCGAGGTGGATACGGAACGTAGTCTTCGGGATCTGGATAAAGCGAGATATAGGATGAAAGGTGCTTGAGACCGGCCGAGTCGGTTCGTCATGGACCTAAGCTCCGCAGTCGACTGAGGATGCCATTATCAGCTAGCGTGGGTGAATGGAAGACACACTACCAGTCGCCGAACACCAAGCATCCGGCTGTCTCACTAGATATCTCTGCTAGCTTTACCTCTTGGCAAGCATATATCACGTCGATCTACCGCCCGATCCCCCCGCCTACATCTTATGCATGACGACATGCCACGCTATTTCTAATGGTCAAACACGTCCAGTAGGCAAGTTTTCAAAAACCGAAACACCAAATGTCTCGTCTCAGTGTTTATCCGATATGCTCGGTGTAAACATGAAAATGGTCTTAACCCATGTCCATCCATTCCTCCCTTCTTCCTCTTCACATTCGATCCACATAGCACTCATTACCATCAAAGACTTATCCTGACTATACATATACTTGACAGACATACGATGTCTGGCCAATCACCCCGACCTGTACTTAAACGACAATCGTCAAAAGTCAGGTTCTCGCGTGGCGACATGTCGCCTGTGGGTACCATGGTCTCTGATAATGATAATCAAGGTGGATCAACATTACATCAATCAGGCCCCGTACATCCACCAGCTTTAATCAATCCTTTCCGTGACTTGAATTCGGAAGCATACGATATCAATTCCTACCCTTTTGGTGCATCTACCGAGATTGCTCTTTCTCAATCACAAGATCAGGGGCAGACACAATACAATACCCAGAATAATGGGTATAGGGGTGTACCTACCGATAACCCATATGAAGATGCTCCGGGAGAGCATGATCCATATACGACTGCTCCACCTCGTATGTCTTCCAGGCGATTCCCACCTGGCAACAACACTACCCCCACTCAAGGTCATCGACCTACTCTGGAATCATTATTGCCGCATAGCAATATGCAATACTCGTCTGCGGAAATTAGTCCACGGAATACGGCAGGAATGGATTCATACGTCATGCCGCCTGTTCATACCTCTCCCGCACCGAGGCCCGCTTCCGCTCTACGTCCCTCGCTCGTCAACAACTACCCCTCGCCTCAACAACGACCTATCCACGAAATGGAGCAGTATGCAGATTACAACAACGGCTCACCTCGTACTCGAGCCTCCATCCCGGCCTCGGCACCTAGGCGATTAATGGAACAACAACGACCTTCTATGCAACAAGGGTCACCTCGTGATTCGGCCCAGATCGGTTCGCCAAGGAATCACCAGTCACCTCGACCTTCTGAACAGAGAGTCCCGGACCACTTTAGGCAAGGGCCAGGGTTCAGGCGGAATGAATATGAGGATCGGACGGGCCTCACCCCTGGACCGACCTATCAACGATCAAGCTACTTTGCCCAAGACCACCAAGAGTACGATCAGAGGCCATCTCAACAACCTGTAGACGAGCGACAGCGGTACGATTCCCAAGCTACTTTGACTGGTGATGAGCAGTACCAAGAAAAGAAGTTTTCCGCCGACCGACCCAGTCTATCCCGACCTCGAGCTTCATCCGATACGTCCGACCGGGAAATGCGACGTCGATCTACCAAAGAGTTGGAAGATGCTGAAAAGGGTACATACACTGTCAAAGGGGGTGTATTCTCTCAACTTCTCCGTCTTACCGGTCGAAACAGTATGCGTCGAAGGCAGTCGTCCAGGGGTATCGCGGCTAGTTCAAGAGCTACTTCCTGTGCTGGTGACGAGGTCCCGACACTCAAGAGTCTGGGACTACATCCGACAAGTTCAATCGCTTCGACTACGTTTGGTGCTGGTGAACTCGATAATGAGGATCCTAGGATTACCGGAGTACAACCTCAGCCATTTAACCGAAGGGCTAGTTTCTCGGATATGCTGTTCAAGAGGGATGCAGAGGATGACGGTGTCTTTGCGGGGAAGAGAAAGAGGAGAGCCAGTATCCAGCTACATGTTGCTGGTGAGTCACCCCTGCCAGACTGATTGCCGGAGCTGATGATAGATATCCTTACTCGACAACAATTTATCTTGAAATTGGCAAAGGCATTAATGACTTTTGGAGCACCTTCCCATCGACTTGAATCTCAACTTGCCGCCACATCTCTCGTCCTGGAAATCGACGCTCAATTCATCCATTTCCCTTCAATAGTCGTGGCCTCATTCGGTGATACCGAGACAAAGACCTCTGAAACGGTATTCATCAAAGCCTCAGGTGGGTTGGAACTCGGTAAACTCCATCAAGTCCACAATATCTATCGAGCGGTCGTTCATGATGAGATGGATGCTGCAGAGGGGACCAAGCGGATTCATGAATTGTTAAAGGCGCCCAAGGAATATGGAATCTGGTACAGGATCGCCCTCGCTTTCATGTGTTCTGGGATTATCGCTCCTCTTGGGTTTGGTGGATCTTTCCTTGATGGAATTGCTAGTGGTTTGTTGGGGACGTTACTTGCGTTCATGCAATTGCATGTCGCTAGTAAGAATGCCATGTACTCTAATATCTTCGAGTAAGTCCCACTCTCCCTTTTCTTGATCTTGGCTGATGAAAGAATCTCGATCGCTACTGTTGTCTCATTCGCGGCCAGAGGTCTAGCTACTACCGGGTTGTTCTGTTATCAAGCCGTAGTATCCGCTGGAGTCTGTCTAATTCTCCCCGGTTATGCCATCTGTACGTCTCTCAGTGCGACAGGCGCTGACAGCAGTATGTGGATCCCTCGAATTAGCTTCCAAAAACATCATGTCCGGTTCCGTCCGAATGGTCTATGCCATCATCTACTCGCTCTTCCTCGGATTCGGAATCACCATAGGATCCGATCTATTCTACGTAATGGACCCCGGTGCTCGTCGAAGAGATGCCCTAGCCGCAGCGGCATTAAATCAAATGATCACCATCACAGGTTCTTTTGCTCAAACCGCAAATGAAACAGCAGCGAATTACGTTCCAGACTTTGTCCCATTCAACGGATCATTCACTTTCTCAAACTCCTCCATCGACTCGGTCGGTGCTCACTTATCGAAAGGTGCTGTTATTTGTGATCGAGCACCGGGATTACCATGGTTTCAACAGGGTATGCCGCCTATATACCAGATTCTACTCGTACCCGCCTTCAGTTTGGGATTGTGTTTGTGGAACATGCAGCCCCTTCGATCGCAGGAACTGCCAGTACAGGTTCTAATCGCTTGCTTGGGGTACGTGGCGAATATGGCTGCGAACCATTATATTTTCGATAGGTCAGATGTGGTCTCTGCTATTGGGGCTTTTGTCATTGGGTAGGTCCCCTCCTCCTTCCTTGAAACCGTCTTACTTTATACTAATGGGCAGTATACTCGGAAACGTCTACTCGAGAGTATTCGGCGGTACGGCATTCACATCAATGGTCACGGGTGTTCTTTTCCTCGTTCCCGTAAGTCAGCTTTTTCGATTTTTCTCTCTTCTCTTTGTTTTCAGTAAACATTGATGTGCTAACATTCAGTCCGGTATGGCAGCAGCTGGTGGTCTAGCTATGACGAGATCAGGGAACCACGACGATTCATATTCCCAAGGACTGGTTATTGCATTTAGGATGATTACAGTCGCTATCGGTATTACCGTAAGTCTCCCACTCCTTCTTGGGCCTTCTATGAAGTTAATAGCATAGGTGGGGCTCTTTGGGTCGGGACTGTTGATATACTCGTTTGGTAGGAAGAAGGGAGCAGCATTGTTTGCGTTCTAGGGAGGTCCGTGAGTTTCTCAGGGACGTTTGGGAGGTGGAGCTGATCGAAAAAAGACGAAAAATTGAAACACTTCTGAAAGTCTTCCTTTTTCGCCTTGTAAGCTGATCCACACTCACAGGAATGTAGCTAATATATAGATGTGCTTCCATTCGTACGTTGAGATGCATCGATGATGAAAGAGCAGACTGATGAGATAGGTAATCTCGAAAGAATCATCCTTATTGCCCCACCAACTACCTGCCCCTCTCGGACCGTCATGCCGCTCTATATCCACCCTCATTCTTGCTGGACGAGCCGTACTAGTGACTGTACTCGACCTATGTATCTCCCGACTCTGCTTTAGATGCTCATGGACATTCTTTACACCCCTCCACCCCGAACCCAAACCCAAATTGTCAAATTGCCAAATCACAACCTTCGCTTATTCTTGTATCCGTACTGTCTCGTGCCGCATGCATCCTTGTAGCCCTATGCTTAGATGAGTAGGCTCGTAGCTCTCATTCAAGCGCTACGATATGGTCTGTAGAGGCATTACGTATGCGCCGATGGCACTGGATCAAATCGATCAAACCTCACCGAATATAGCAGCGCCGCAGACTACTTACTTACCCTTACCCTTCGACGATTTGAGTGTACATATCCATAGATATCTGCAGATCCACTGGGACTGTATATTCCTGCGATGGACATGTACATGCTGCAGATCCCCTCCAACACTCGAATGCATATCGACGATCGACATGTACATCGACAAACTCTGATTCTCCTGCCCATCTGTGGCTATATTCATAGGTGCCCCCCTCTTTCCTTACTCCAGCCTCATTTGAATCCCCCTCGTTATCCAGGACCCTAGCTGTCAGGCATATCGTTCTCAGGAACTTCGCTGTCGGGGATAGCAGTGTTGACGGAGGAGTCAAAGATGGTTGGCTGGGGAGAGGTGTGATTGAAAATGATGTCGGGTACATAGGGACCGGCAACAAAAGTGGTGGTACCTTTTTCCAAGACAGGTGAAGTCTCGCCACCGCAAGAAACTCTGGGGTCGGTACCGAAGAGACTGGCCACAAGGAGTTCACCCTCAGGGCGCTGCCAGCTGGCACGGGATACTTGGGTTGTTTCATCATCAACCACCACGGTGTACTTCGTTCCATCTCTCAATCTCAAGTGATCATCGCCGCACGTCATGATCCCGCAAAGAGGACGAGGTTTTATGGCGTTCAATCCTGCGCTTTCACTATTGTGGGATGCCATGTCGATGAGTATAAGTGTTTGGGTGGTAAATCAAAACGGGTGGTAAGACTGCGCAGTGATTGATTTGGGAGTGGGAAAGCGGGACAGGGGGGTCTTATGTATTATGTGTCCTGCTATGTATCCCAGGGATCGTAAAAGGACCCAGCATGAAAGGTTCACAGCGATGGTGAAAGCAATGTCATACTCTGGTACAGTGTTCATCCTTTGTAGACGAGGAGTCTAAGGGGTTTTCCGATGGTTCTCCTTTCACCCGACGGAAAACATTCATGCAGTGCTGTGACATTGAATCATGTCCGATGGGTATGCATACGCTGGTACCTACTGTATCTCCTCCTCCAAAGTAGCTAACGTCAACCTCACAGCCCTGCGACTGCCTCTCAGCCCTGTGCTGACGTGAGCTTTCGATGTCTCTGGCCGGTGAAGCGCAGAAGGCTCTCAAAACTCATATTAGCTTCATGACCTTGAGCACTCCGCGAAACGCTGAGATTTGGAGGGGTAGATTTGCCTACATTTTATACCTCAGGTACCCCCTACTATGGGGGTCGTAGCGGTCTAGCAGCCTCGGCGTGATCTTTTCAACTGGAAGAGCTGTCTACAAGTGGCAAACATCCTTTCTCTTCATAGTGTCTTTTCGTATTCAAGTGGCGTGACATCCTTTTTATGTATAGTGTTTTGTGGAGCAAAATCCTTTCATAAACTACCTTTCAATAAGGCTGAAGCAGGAGACTCTCGTTGATCTATATAAAGCTCTGACCTCCCCCGCGGTTCCTCTTTCTTACTCATCACTTCCCATCAACGCACTTCAGAAACGAATTCAGTTTGTATTATCCATCATCAATATGAGCTCACATAATGGCCAAGAAGACACTGAGCAGGGTTCAGCCCTCGCAGCCTCCACAGTGTCCCAACAGCCACCAGACAACACCGACTTGGACACCCGAGTGCCCGACGAGAAAGGAATTACCCCTTCGGCTCAATCGTGCCGACTGTCGACTGGTGCATTCTCTCCTCCACCATCCGCACAGAGCTTCGACAGGCCGGATGTTCCGCCATCATACAACGCACCGTCCGGCTTAGAAGATCAGTCGCGGCTTAAATGTATACATGGACAGCAATGGAAAGTCTGTGAAATGGAAAGTGGAAATGCCCTCCGTGGAGGAATGTTACAGAAGCGCGATCGAACGAGCGGCTGGTGATGAGAACAAGGAGAGGGAGGCTACCGCGTATTATTCCGCTTTACCGGTATGGAAAGACGAATGGCGTGAATTGGCTAGGAAGAAATGTACGTCTCATCCCATTCGACATCGCATGCTCCTCGCTGATCAGATATAGGATCGTCTAGCCCCTTGCCCGTCCTCGTATTACTGCTACCACCTCACATCCTCTGACAGCCACCGCCATACCCTTGTCAATGATCATGTATACATTATGTCTGACCTCTTCCTACTCACCACCGAAGGCAGAATTTGCTGAGTGACTCTCAGAGCCATTGGCCAGGACTTCGTCGTACATACACCATCCGCTTGCAGCCAGTCAAAGATCCAGTAAGCTGCATTGATTCGCAATCCAGTCTCGGCCTGCAATATTGTTGAGTTTCCATCTGTTGTCTAAGTTCAATTCCAGGTCTACATTAACGAACTCCGAGTTCCAGTCTCCCTACCCATCTCTCCATTTCCCATATTCCCATCCCGATCACCCGAAAAAGTAGAATAACTGTACAATCAGCTTTGCCCTTTACAAGTCTTTGGAGGTGTTAGCTTACATCTTGAACAATCTCGCTCGATCAGCTTGTGAGACAGACGGTCTGGTTGTTGATAGACTCTTTTCTAAGTGATGTTGTTCGATCATTGGCTATCATCAGCTTATATCCGTTGAACGGGGACTTACTTGTATATAATCAGATTTAGTTTCGGTACTTAGTCCAGATTGTTTTGATTGATTACTTAGAATCGTCTCCATCTATTCATCAGCTTCTGGAAAGGCATGCGAGAAACCAAGCTTACCCTGCTATCCATCTCTGATCTGTCCGCCCTTGAGATCTCCCCTTCTGGCGGGGCTATTTGTCGATATTTCCTACTCTCGGTCTTCTCCTTGGTCCCATTGACAATTGGGGTAGAGTGAGAGATGGAAGAATGGACAACATCAAGATGAGCATTATATACCAGAGCTTGTAGATCTGCTCCGGACAGATTTTCTGTTTTTGAAGCTAAATCTGGCATATCGATCGTGGACGATAGTGATAATGTAGAAGACACAGCTTTCAGGATCTATCATCAGCCATGCTAATGAATGGGACTTACTTCCAGCCTCTCCTGCTCATTTGGCATATCACATAATATCGATTTATCCAATCTTCCAGGCCTCAACAATGCCGAATCGATCAAATCGGGCCTACTAGTGGCTGCGAGCACGTAAACCCCATCTAAACCCTGCGCACCGTCCATCTCCGTCAACATCTGATTAACCACTCTATCAGTTACACCAGTAGAATCATGGCCACTATCATCAGCTCATTCACTCGATCTAGGGCACGGTAGCTTACCGCTTAGGAGCGATTGAATCGAACTCATCAAAGAACAAGATACAGGGTTTAGCGGCTGATGCCCTCTCAAAGAGATCTCGAACCGATTTCTCACTTGCTCCAATATATTTATTGAGGATTTCTGGACCTTTTACCGAAATGAAGTTTAGACCGCATTCCTTAGCCACTGCGGATGCTAGTAAGGTCTTGCCGCATCCTGGGTATCCATAGAGTAGGAGACCTGATCGTAGGCGGAGTGGACAGGAAGCGAAGATCTGGGCGTATTTCGTCGGCCATTCTAGTGTTTCCCTCAAGATTCGACGAGGTTCATGGAGACCTATCATCAGCTTCAACAGACGGTGGTGAGAGGAGCTTACCTCCTATATCACTCCATTTGACTGAAGATTTCTGTAGAGTCACTCCTCGTAGACTTATCGGCGTAAAGGCAGCTTGAGCTTGTTCGAAATCAATCATGCTCAGACTCGAGGACTATCGTCAGCTCGCAGTGGAAGATGAGATGATAGCTTACTGAATCAGTATCGTCTTTGGACGACCTAATCATTGATTGTTGAAGTGTATTATTGACTAGATCACTCAAATCGGAGATAGAGTATCCTTCAGTCTTGCTAGCAAGCGTAACGAAATCGAGTCCTCCTTCGCCATTCTTCTTGGACTCAGACACCCCATCCACTAAAGTGGAAATGATCTATCATCAGCTGTAATAGAAAATTCTACTCACATCCCGCCTCCTATCCTTGGTCAATGGAGCAATCTTGATAACCTCCCCGAAAATATGTTTTGTATTCAATAAAGGATGGGGAGTCGTGGAACTAGCAGCTGTAGCTACTACCAATACCCCACCTAAGTTGGCAGGTGTGAAAAGCCGACAAAAGAGTTCAGCGAGGATAGTGGGATTTGTGGATGGTGTTAACTATTATCAGCTCACGGCGAGATTAATGTGTCAGGTAGCTGACTCACTTCATGTTCTGGTCCTAGTAGACTATCCAGTCCATCTAGTATCAATACCGCCGGCTTCCTCCTCTGAGCGTTTGCAAGTAGTTCTTCAATTTTGTTTCTAGTCTCCTTCAGTCGACCTTCACTGTCAATTCGAGCGACATCTTCATATATCATTTCTGCTCATCAGCTTGCTCAGCGAAAGAATGGACGAGACAGCTTACCAGAAAGTATATCCCTATCCACCTCAAGAGCAGCTGCTATAGCTTTCACCACCGCTGTCTTCCCGCATCCCCTCCCTCCTGTTATGAGAAGTGGTCGAGGAGAGAATGTAGATCGACGGAGATAAGCTACAGCTTCATCTCTAACTTTATCGAGTCCGGGTAGAAGTATTGGAGGAAGATATGATGGACTGAAGATCAGCTTTGACGCCGAAAGTTCGTTAGAGCTGACTTACAATTCTAGAGTAGCGGGGTCTTTGAGCTTGGACCCTTTTAATCGACCACGAGGGGGAGTTGCACTGAATAACCTATTTCATCAGCTTGCGAAGCATATCTGGAGGCTGCTTACCTGATACTAGCCCATTCGGACCAATCCTCTTTGATTCCAGCAATCACACAACATCCATCAGGTACCTCATCCCAGCCCGTCAACCATCCTTCCAATCCCAGATCCTCTTCCTCTTCTCCTTCTTTCGTTTCCTCCACGTCGGTTGCCTTCTTCGAGAAGTTCTCGTTCTTCTTAATGCGGACATACACCGGCCCATCCCCTTCATCCGCCAATTTCCGCCTCACCCTCCTCAAACTCTCTTCTGAGCAGTAGATCACATCTTCCAACTCCCCGACTTCTGGGGATACAGGTTGACCCCATGTGGAAGCTACTCTTCCGGGGATTAGACGCATCTTGATTGATTTCTCCTTCTCTTTTCCTTTATTACCATTCCCGTTGACATGAGGTGTTTCCACTGGATCGGCTTTTCGGAGTCGAGGAGCAACATATATCTCTGTACCGGGATGTAAGAGCACTGTTGAATTCTCGCTAGTCTTGGGATTCGTTTCGTCTATCCGTCAGTTTTACCTCGGATGCCATAGTTGGGAAGAACTGACCAACTCGTATACGGATCTTAGTCCTATGGACCCAGATATCGTAGATCCTCCCTTTTGTCGCTGCTCGTAACTGCATCAAGAGATTCTCTTCGAGGAATGAAGCATGTTGTTCCTATTCCTCAGCTTTTGCGTAATGGGAGGAATTGAAGCTCGACATTTAAGCTCGACATACAAGGATCTCCCAATCATCTTCCGAAACTGGAGTGACATTTACATTCCTAGCTTTAGTCGGATTATTGATGATCCCAATTTCGACCTACTCATCAGGTTATTCATTTCAGAACACATGATAAAGCCTTACGAGCATTCCCTCATTCCATCCTAAACCCATAGCTACCTCCGGATCAATTTCTACCGTCTCTTCACCTCCCACCCCGCCAGTCAAAGAAGAGGAGGAGGTAAGACCAGACCATCCCAGGTATGCAGCAGTAGCTCTCGACGAGGATGGAGTAAGGGGTTCAAGGTGGAGGACTATTGATTGTGGGCGCTGAGGATTAGCTACAATCTACTGACCTGCGTAGCTTACGATCTGTTGTTGAGTCAAGGAAGCGTAGAGTGATAGTGGTAGGTGGACTAGATTGGATCGCAGGCTCTTGTACTTGACTTTAGCCTTCTTTGGCATCTTGTATAAGTGTATAGAGGAGTACAAATGATAAAGAGACAGTGTCGAGAATGAACCGGTAACTATTGCCGGCGGATGACTCCGCACGTCCCCCGCACCAATCTACTTCTCTCTTACCCATATATCCCGGGCTTGAATATTATATGCTACATGTTTACATGCATACATCTGAAGTACTGGGTCGGAAGCTATGAGCAGGGAGTACATGCTTAGCTATTTAATTCCCCAAGTCCCCCAAGTGTGTCGTTTGTATTCGGCAGAAAATAATCTAAAGTGGCACTCTTTCCCTCCTCCTCTTTCACCTCCTCTCCCCGATCGAGGTCACGAACACAATATCCCGCCCACACCTCCATACTATACATGTCCTAGTACCTCAAGATACAAGCTACCATCGAAGGTAGTAAGAAGTAAGCATTACCGACTCTATCTCTCAAGCCAGTTAGAGAACAAGAAATCACGCAAATACAACCCAAGGGCTCAATTTAGAGAATCTGATTCATGATAGTATATAAAGAATGAAAAGGGGAAAAAGATCGACACGACAAATAAGCCAGGAAGTGGTCCGAGTACACTAGATAACTCCAGCGTCTCCAATGACTTGCCCAACTTAGAGTTTGTCGTAGTAGTGGTCCCAGAGGCTATGGGGGGGTTAGCAAGTCCATTCTTTCGATGTCTGGGGGTTAACACGTACGGAACATCTGGCTTCAAGTTCTTTCTAGTTCGGATCTGGACGGCTAGGGCTGTACAAGTCAGCCTGGGGATCATAATGGACCAAACGGGAAGGGTATAGGTGAAAAATTGGAGGTGTGAGATGGAATTTTGTGATTTTTGGGAAATTTGTGGAATGTTGACTTACCTCCAACCTTTCCAGTGGGGTCAGTGGCATCACCGTTCAATGGTGCCCAATGGTCGAAGACCTATATAATCAGCTAAAGAAACGAAATCGAGAAAAAGGGACTTACAGCCTGGGGGAAGGCTTGTCCACCGGTAGCCTGTCGGAGATCGGCGTTGAAACCGAAGGACTCGGCGACGGGGAGGTAGGCTGGTTGTTAGCGCGGTTCAGACAGAGGAGAGAAGACCCACCCTTCATGGTGTACATCGGGGTACCTGGTCGCTGCTCGGCAGAGATGACCTGACCTCGTCGGACGTTAAGGACGGACTATTGCTC
>Ga0308160_10004928_pt1 | contig 14058 bp, 12 predicted proteins | sample PhyFR1_FD_201036 | JGI IMG/M metagenome (GOLD analysis project Ga0308160, IMG submission 201036) | Phyllosphere microbial communities from UC Gill Tract Community Farm, Albany, California, United States - DLSLF.R1 | ecosystem: Host-associated > Plants > Phyllosphere > Unclassified | place: USA...
CCATCAACAAACAACCGATTTCTGATCGAATTGATGAGAAACCGTTTGTAGCGCGCGATCCGTCCCAGGCGCGAGAGGAGGGAATGGGGAATTGACAGGAACGAATTTGATCAAACCTTGTTTATGGGTTGTTGTCATTTCGATCAAAGTATGACATCTCTCATCGGTTGCGTTAGGTCATCGTCTGTAAGGGCAATCGTTGTAGAATACATAGTGAAACAGATATACTTTACACCTGGTCCGAGCTACACAAGCCGACTTACAACCCATTCCAAACACTCTAAGCTTTACAAATTCAAACTTCATATCATCCATCACCTCGTTCTTGCCCTGTCTCTCGATCGCTCAACTGACGCTACATACTCAGCTGCTCATCGATTCCATGAGGATCCTCTTCCAGTTCATTACCCGCATGCATTGAGCAGCACTGAGCAGAGACGTGCATCGGAGGGTCAAGTCAGCTCCAGATGCTTCCCGAGCAGCCGAAAACTAATCGACCTCTGACTAACCATAAGGTAGAGCTGGCAGATGTTCGGGCATAGAACCCGATCAAGTCATCTAGGTCCTTTGTCGCTTCCGCTTGACCTGCATAGGAGCGTAGTCAGCATATACACCAGGGACAGCATAACGAGTGACCAGGTGCTTACGAGACCGATCTCCGACCGAATGGCAGCGCTTGACTTCCTTGAGGAGGACTCGCGAAGTGGTCAACCATAGGATTGGGGTCTATCAGACCCGACATGGAAAATTCGTCAGCTCTCCTTGACTGGATCCAAACCACCGGAACAAGCAAGCGATGCAGAAGGGGAATACTCACAAATCCGTCCAAGTTCTCAAACTCGTGTGCTGGGATCAGACGGGTGAGACCGATGATTCGCCGAGCGAGTTGTAGTGCTCGGGCGTTGTCGGAGCGCCAGTCGTCAATATCATACAGCAACATCTGAGCGTTGAGGATGCGGGTGTTCTGAAAAGAGCCAACGGAAGCGTCATTTAGCCAAAGAGTATCAGGGTGCAACTGCGTGATATAGCTCGAGGCTCACCAGAGCGTAATTGTCGATATTGATCACCGTGATCGGGGCCAACGTTCCATTCCCACCCATGGACAAGGTCTCGACGACCTCTCTCAACGAAGCAGGTACCCTGGCCTTGAGCGCTTCAATAGCGTTCTCTAACCGGTAGTGTGCTTGGGGACATCTGCGAGCGGAGGAGACCTCTTTCAGGTGAGAATCGGGATCGGATGGGTTTTGTTCAGGGAGTGTTTGACCAAAGATGTCGGTCTCCTCGGCTCGAAGGTAGATCAAATTGGCGCAGCCTTCGATAAGGGCCATCTGCGGAAATTTCAAAGTCAGAATCGAGCAAGAATGAACATTTCAGGGAAGCAGCATGATGACTTACCGTCTCGATCATTAATCGCCTAGCGTGCAACCATTCTTCGTCAGCGTCACTGCATGCGGATTGAAGTCCACCAAAATCACTCACCTCCAAGCATTGGAGTGGCGTACCGGACCCAACCTTCCCTCAAGTAGCTCATTTAGCCGTTCATCGACGACGGCTACTTGATCATCCTATGATATGCGACAAAACGCATCAAGTCAGCTGCGAAGCTGCGAATATCGGGCCGGCCTGGCTTGACTCACTGCCATGTAGCTTTCCATGGGCAGAGGTAGAGGTGTCTTGATCTCTCGGGTATCCAATACCATGTTCCACTGAGTCGCGATTGATCCTGCTCGATCGAGTACAAAGACATCCCAGCTAGCAATGCACGTCAGCACCGAGGCGAGCACAAGCACAGCGGCTCAAAGACGCTCACAATGCCGTGATCTGCTCTCCCAATTCGATAGCGTTCTTAGGGGGAGGTAACGTGAATGTGCGATGTCTTCGTTGCCAAGGCACTTCTGCACCTTGAAATGTAGTTGGCAAGTTCTTCAGCCGACTAAAGGACCCGGTAGCAATCTGGTGTAGTCCTGTCATTGCCACCAGACTGAACGCGAATACAGCAGGTATCAGCGATCTACGACCACAAGGGCAAGGGAATGCGCACTCACCGACTCGCTCGACCGGCAATATCCCAAGCCTATTTGACGTGATTCACAGCGGATCAGCATCGCGCCATCCATTCTGATCAGGAACAGCCACAACCTACACCGTGGAACTGAGCCGTCCAATACATGTAGAAACCCATCAGCGTAGCAGCCCTGATGAGATCGACCAGTCGAGTCCAAGCAATCAAGCCTTGATTGAAATGCTTTTCAGCGTTGGCAGCGAAATATTTCTCCAATTTACGAAGAGCTGGATCGTCCGAATTCTTCGCTCCGATCGTGTACTGTTAGGTGACACCGAAGATAAGGTGGTCATCAGTTGAGAATCCGAAGCATCAAGAAGTGTCACATGTCTGCTCACAATCGCATTCACCCACGCAGGATGAGGTCTGTCCGCTTCGTCCCCCCTCATCCTCTCCCAGAACCTCGGCCAATAAGTATGTATCCCAAACCTCCTCGCCATCCTCATATACGAAGCAATCAGCCGTTCCTTGAACACGCTCGGAAGGTCTTCGGGATCAGCGGTGGTGACGACGGCGAGCTCGAGTGAACCTGGAGAGTACGAGCAAGGTAAGTTGACGACGGATCCGGGGGAGGTAGATGCTGAATTCTGAGCTTGTTGTTGGAACGCTGTGGGTAGAGGGGAATCTGACGGTGTCGGGGTGCCGGATGAGAGCATGGTAGGGAAAAAGGTGTTGGGGTGATCGAGGACGAGTTGATAACCCGATGGACTGTGGGTGTTCTCATACAAATCCCCCGCGATCGTCTGTTGAAGAAACCCTTGAAAGGTGTTGTTCCCTGCGTCATCCGAGTTCGAGGTATTGGTATAGCTAGCCGAAACATCGAACCGAGCCATGTCGCTTTGCCCATCCCGTACCACCTCGTCAGGGGTAGTCGACATGCTCGTATCCGTCGATCGCGACCCCGAGCCGCTTCCAGACGTCTCCCCAAGCCCAGACCCAGACCCAGAGCCAGAAGCCTGGCCTTGTCCTCCTTGTCCCCCACCCATGACGAACGCCTGAAGATCGGCCATCCCTTGATCCCCATCCATCAGCGCATCCCAAAGAAACCCCCCAGACCCAACCCCCGGATCCCCAACAGGCTTGTCAAAGTCCATATACATGGACGAGATGGAAGGATCGAAGGTATACCCCGATCCACCGGGAGTAAATACGGCGTTCGTGCCCGGAGGATTGAGTTGAAGGTATTGAGTTTGCATCTGAGCCATCTGTTGCATTTGTTGTTGCATCTGTAATTGCACTTGAAGCTGCATTTGCATCGCCTGACTCATGGAAGGTTGATTACCGCCTTGCATGTCGTTCGAGGATGAGTTGCCGGGAGGTTGCGTGGAAGCAGTGTTCGGTTCCTCTGAGATTTCCTTTAGAAGGGAAGTCAAGACTTCATATGATCCAGGAGTGAGGGCCATATCCATGGACTCCGAGCTCGACCCAGCTTGAGGCTGATATGTATTCGGATACCCCGGTTGTCGAGCGTCCACGGAGGTAGGGTAGAAACCGTTCGGACCTGACCCATTGTCGACCATGCTTGACGAGGACAGTCCGTTGATCACATTCCCGTTTGAACTAATATTCATGTTCCCATTCGACGATTCCGAATTGGACAAACTCATCACCTTTGCACCTTCTTGAAGCTGACGGGAGGAGGTCATCTTCCCCTTCTCCCCGTTTGTATTCACATCTCCCGCCGAAGCAGACAGCAGATCAGAAGGTTGCTGTTGACCGGAGGTAGGTATACCACCGTGACCAGCACTACCTGCCGTGGGGGCCTCGTCGGTCGCAGGAGTATCGTAAGCGCAAGGGGATTTCTTGAGTCGAACGCATTGGCCACATCGGGGTTTGACTGAGGAGGTGGTCGATAGTGTGAGAGGGAGGTCGTGAAGAAGGAGTAGGAGATGAGGAGGCAGAGTGAGTAAATACATTGATCAGCGAGCAGTTTCAGTGATAGAGTGACAGAGGATCGCAAAATGTTGGAGGAAGGTGGTCGAGAAGGATCAAGATGATATCGAGAACCGGCGAAAGGAGAGTAGGACGAAAGCACTCAACGCCGCAATCTGCACTCACCGGCATCACACTTCAATTTGCGTTTCCTGCAAAACAAACAAGCATCTCCTCGTTTCAAGACCGTCAACGTCGTTGTCGCTGACACCCCACTCGACCCTTGCGTCGCACCAGCCGAAGTCTTCCATAAATCCTTCTGATTTGTGTACGGCTGAGATGGTTGTTGTTGCATCTGGGATTGATATCCCCGGTGATTGTGATTCATGACAGGAGCCTTCCCTGAGCTAGGTTCTAGCGTTCGGCCGGATCCATGGGGTTGATGCATGGCCGTGTCGTCCGTTCGACGGGGATGAGAGATCGAGGTCATGTTGGTGCGAGCGGGTGAGCGTTCTTGCTATCTGGAATCGCAGTCAGGGCCGAAGCTCAAAGCATGGTAGGCAATTCAGTGGTAGCTTTTGGGCTAGGCTAGACTGATGTGCTGTATGTGACGCTCTCTGTTCCCCTATCCTTTCGATTCAAAACTACAACCACTTGGACGATTTCCCCAAATTCAATCGCTTGCTCATCGAAACCGGCAAGTGGGCGGCATATCTCACGGAAGCAAATCGATTCTCCGGCCGATAGCGAGCTAACGAGCTAGCTTATAGTTAGTGAAGTGGTCTTGGCGATTGAGTGGTGGCCAAATGGGGAAGGAGGATAGGTTGTTGACATGCAAAAGAGCGGTCGTAGTAGTAATGCTAAGTCATTGCATTTGCTGAGATCATCTTGCGTATGATCTGGCATTTCCTTGCATGGGCTAAAAGCGATCTTTTCAATCAGGTCAGAGTGGCTTGTGACACGAGCTTCGGCCGTGATCATCGACCGATTCTCGAATTTCAGACACCTCTGAGCGAGAGCCAGGTACAGTGTTCCGCATATGATCATACGAGACCTGCGCTTCGACAGTTTCAACTTATTTAAATGGTCGAGCGCGAATGCGAATTGACGATTCACAGACTGGACTAGTGTGGGACACATGATAATCAGGAATATTCCACATATTTCATAGTCATCCCCGAAAAGAATCTACAAAGCACACCGGCCACACCGGCATCTCCCCCACCAAACCAACCCAGGCTCGTTATTTCCTCTCAGTCAAAGTTTGTCAAAGATGAGTTTGTCGCTTCATTCGGTGGCCTGTCTAAGGGCCCCTCGCGATGAAGAAATTCAAGGGTATGCATCATTGTGGAAATAACGAGTTGGGAGGTCGTGCGTGCTTTCGTGCGTGGGGATGAGGTGAGGTACGTGAGAGTTGATGGCCGACCGGAGGAGAGGGAGATGTAGTGCAGTAGAGTCCGATCAGATAGGAAGGGAAGAGTGTGAATAGCAGGGTAGGTCTGATCGGTTCCTCAGTCCCATACGTCTGTCGTACGCAAGAAGAATGCAAGTCAGGTCAGCAAGCGGAAAGACCAAAAAAAACCTTTCACAAATACTCACCTCACTCTGCCTCGGTCGACCCTTCCAACCACCACCTCCACCACCAGGTAAGCCCCCAACAACCCAAACGAATGATGACGCCCCATGATCCATAACCAAACACCGACATGCCCAAAGCTCTCGAGGGAACGCGCAAGAATAAGCCCCGTCGTGTTAAACAGAATTGAAAAGTAGCGCCCTCAACTTTACCCTCCCACGAGCCCCGACGAACGAGGCGGGGAGGAAGAGAAGAGGGTTGCAAGACTATTTTTCAGGTTCCGTTCGATCGCATGACTGTTTTGCTATGAGCTGAGATTCGAATTCGTCGTCGTCGAAATGAACGGAAGACGGGAGGGGAAGACGGACAGAGGAGGGAATTCGGGGGAAACAGGAAAGAGGACGAGGATGATGATGATGATCACGATGGTAAAAGGGGGATAAGATGCAGGAAGAACCTTCCAACAGGGATGATATCAAGCAGAGCCTCGTTCTCCTTTTCCACCTTCTCGGGGTTTGGAATAGGTATGCGTATGTGCGTGTATGCGGTGCCCGTTAATTCAATCTTGAACCAACAATAAGAACCCCCAACCGGAAACCCCCATAATCGAACCCATCCGTAAAGCGGAAAGTGTAAATCGCTCCGAACAGATCAGACCACGAGGCTTTCCTATCGGGCGTCCTCGAACCCCCAAGGCAGAGCTCGTCCGCCTTTCCCCCTTCCATCCCATTCTCTCCGATCCCTCGTTCCGTTTCATCTAATCTCAATCCCCCAACAACCCCGTTGTACGCATCAAAGTGTGAGTGTAAAAACACAAAAAAAAAAGCCCTCTCGGCTCGTCCCCTTAAAGGACCACACACGTTTACCCTGAACACCCGAATCGCTCTCCCGCCGTTAAACGAGAGAGAAAGACGAGAGAAAGGTAGGGCAACGGAGACACGGGACCCCGCGAGGAGGACCCGCTTAGGTTGTTTTTTTAGGAGGTGGGCTCGATCTGTGCGATGGATGTCTTCGCCCGAAGAGAAAACCGAAGATGGAGAGGGTGTAGAGAACAGGACGAAGGAAGAGGGAGGAGACGGGGCGGGAAAGAGGACAAGGGGGAGTAGTTTGATCGTCCACTGTCTTTCTCGCGGAAATGTGTATTTGTTTAGAGAAGAGGGACGACCAACCCAAACCTCCTGTTTCGTTCCCACCGGCCGTACGCACACGCACACGCAACCCAACCCAAGAAGAAGAAAGAAGACCGGAAAGACTCGACGAACTGTTTCATCCCCGCTTAGGGGTATCATCCCGCATCCTCTCCAACCGACCAAGACCAAGACCAGCGAGCGAGCACGATCATCATCATCATCATCATCATCCGACCTCCTCAGTTTGTTTGTTTCCCCTTTCAGAACCTCCAATGTCGATGTCTCCCACGACCATAGCTCCCGTCCGTATATCCAAGTCAGACGAATCCGAATAACGTATTATTGGTGCTCCGGGGACTTTCTCCCACAGCTGAAAGTTGAATGTGTACCGAAAACAAGCGTTTGGTCTCTCCATTCCCAATTCCCGTCCCGATCCGCCGTGCACGTTTGGTCTGTCCTCCGAAAAGGAGGTGGGTTCGGTACCGACTTGGTCAAGCCCGGGGGTTTTCCGTCGAGCGTTTCATCTCTAGGGTGGGAAGATGGGGGATGATAATCGGTCGTCCGTTTTGTCGATCGGATTGTCCTCCGTTCGTCCATCAAAGGTCAGAAGTGAGGATCACCAAGTGGGAAGTGAGAACCAGTTTCTTCCCACCCCTTCTGATCGAACATCCGTTAACGACTGATCTTTCTTCATCTTCGACTTTCACCGCTTGGTCCTACGTTCTTCATGCTTTAGACGAGGTCAATCGAGTTGAAGGATCTCAAGGAGGAGGGACGATCCAACACCACCGCAACCCGCACGTGTTTGGGGAAGAACAACCCAACGACCCAAGTAGTAAAGTGTTTAGAGAGGGTGGAGGTTATTCTTCCGCACGTATCGGGGAAGAGGGGGGATCGTCCGCTGTCCAACTTGGATTGGTAGGTTCGCTCGATTGACCAGGGTCGTCGTTGCATGAAAAAGGGTAGGAGCGGTTGATGACGAGGGATGACGAAGAACAGAGGGGACGGATGTAAGAACGTAGGGGTCGTCCATGGTTCTTCTTCTGAAATGGTGATCCTCCGACAATGACAGACGAAACGGGGATAGAAATGATGACAAGCGACCGACCACCGTCTCCCACCAAACACAAGCCGTTGAGATGAAACGTCGAGAAAAGCACTGCCGACGAGCGAGAGTGACGGAGCGCGCGAGGATGGGGGGGAATGGAAGAGGATGAGGAGAGAGAGAGAGAGGTTTGTTTGGTATGATTTTGTGAGCTGCGTTTGTTAAGCGATCCGTTGCGAGCGTTCCCTGGGGAAGAAAGGAGAAGTGTGGGTCGTGCAGTGGAAAGTGACGAATTAGGAATTGCGTTGACTGGGGGGATTATATAGTTGAAGGGAAGGGGAAGCGGGAATTTTCTAAGGGGTTGGATAGTCACGTGAAAGGTCTGGGGTACTCAGCTGATGCCGTCACCAATGCCGGCATATCTTCAGCCCCGCTCTGCTTACGTACACACCCATCCCAATTCACGCTCAGAGGTGACGAGTCGTCCCAACCAAGGAGAAAGACGAGTTGACGAGTTTGATGATGGTGGTGATGATGATGATATGCTCATCGACCTACATCATCACCCTATAACCTATCAACATCTCACCTAAAACGCACTCGAACTAGTTTAAACCGCTCTACTCTCTTCCAAAATGAACCACGTAAGCCCCTCACCTATCCTCACCACCAAACCTCCCTCGCATCCAAAAGCTAACCTCCCCTCCGGCACCCCTTTCAACCACCCTCCTCCCGCACAGCACCCCTCAGCATGGGGTCAAACCATCACCCCTCATCAAACATTCGACCTGTACTCCGCTAGTCCTATCGTCAATCGTAATCAATCGGGTGGGGGGTATTATTCTGCTCCGATGGAGGCGGAGGGGGGGTTCTTGATGCAGGGTCAGGAGGGGAGGCAACATACTCAGTCAGTTTGAGCTTGGTGGAAGGGAAGGGGTCGTCCACAGTGGAAGTGAAGCAAGAGGAAGCTGATCATGGTTGTTTTCTTTTGCTTTATTGCTTCTTCTTCTACTGGTTCTGCCGACATTTCTCTGGTAACTTCTTCTGAATCTACTTCTCACCGACTCGGTCCAACTCTAATGAACGCATTCCAACCTCCTCCTCTGAACTCATGTCAACCCGACCAACAAACTTACGCTCTCACGCTTTCCTTCACGTTGAAACCCGGACCTCGCACATGGACTTGAACTTGGACCATCGTTATCATCATACTTCAAATCCAACCCTTGATCTTGTTTTTTCGTGGATGTCTTGCGTTCGTCCTCCGTCGTCCTGGTGCTGCTCAACGTCCTCGTCCTCGTCGCTGTTGTCTTCATCGGCATCTCTTACGGAAATAACGATCGAACTCGTCGGCTCGCTCGATCATCGGACTGATCTCTCGAAACCCATCATCGGACCGACTCAAACTGCCGACGCCGATTGATATCGGACCTTGAACTATGGCTTGGGTCTCCAACCTCTACTGGTGATGACGATCTCGATCATGCATCATGCCGGGCGGGTTCATTGCATGATGAAATCGACTGCTCGACATCTCTCGCGCACGGGATCGACGACTCTCGATCATGGGAAAACAAATACGATCATGCTTTTCCATTAAATATCGCGGGGTGGCGGGGTCGTTGCTGCTTCCATCTTGGGTATCGTCGCTATTCGGTGAATTGGAATACGTTTGGATGACTTGGTGGTGCTGCTCGATCTTGGACCTTCATCTGGATCATCTCGATGGAAAACACTTGATCGCTCCTTTTACCTGTGACCTGTGGAATGGCACTATCGGTTGACTCCCAAACTCATCCGACAATGACCCCCGCGGGATGATCGAACACACGTTCGATCTTGTTGCGAACGCACGCATGACCTTGGAATGATGTAGACAACCGTTGGTCACCGGAACTTCGGTCCTGGGGATTCAGTTCGAGGGTGGGATCATGTTGGCTGCCGATAACCTAGGTTCGTGCACGGCGTCGAAAGCAGCCGACGCTCGTAATTCCTCCGACTGACCGTGTTCACTTCTTGGGCTCAACCCCGAACGTCTCTTTGACCCGACAGCGTCCTACGGCTCCCTCGCTCGATTCAAGGACATTCAACGACTCTACCCTCTCTATTCGTCCAGCTCGGTTCACCCTAGTCAGTCGAGCACGAGCCAAACGTCCACCGCTGTGCTTTCCGATTCAGCCCCTGCCGCTACGACCGAGGGTGCATCGGAGGACAAGGTCGACGGAGACGAGTCCGCGGCAGCAGGGGAGAAGAAGAAGAGGAATGGAGGGTCGAGCCATACGTGTTTGGCCGTGGCGGGTGATATGTCGGATTTCCAATACTTGAAAAAGGTCTTGGAGGGTGTCATGTGAGTCGAGCCGGATGTGTGGCGCTCGCTCCCAAATTACGACCACAGGCGGCTGATCTAACATACTCGGCTCTGCGCCGACTCTAGCACCAAGGAACGAGCTCAATCGACCACCGATGCTCATCCGGCGTTGGCGCCCGAGCAGATTTACGAGTACTTGAGTAATATCATGTATGCTAGGAGGAGCAAGTTGAACCCTCTTTGGAATGCGATCGTGTTGGGAGGTGTCAAGGATGGCAAGAGGTGAGCGTGGACGGAGGGAGGGCGGGGCTCTCGCATAGAAGTGGAGAATTGCGATGCTGACGTGAACATTGCATGCGTTGTAGCTTCCTCGGATACGTTGACCTCCAGGGAACGACCTACCAAGCCCCGACCTTGGCCACCGGGTTCGCCTCTCATTTCGCTCAACCTTTGCTCCGTGAAGCCTATGAAAAGCGACAAGAAGAAGGTCGATCGGGCGCAAAGCAGGGGGAATTGTTGTCCCGTGAAGAAGCCGAGGCTGTTTTGGACACTTGCATGAAGGTTTTGTTCTACCGAGATGCGAGGAGTATGAACAAGGTGGGTCTGTGGAGTGGGCGTTTCGAGCTTCGGCAGGCTGACGGGTGTGGCTCTTGCGCGTGTTGGTAGTACCAAATCGCGACCATTACCGATAACGGTATCGACATTTCGCCTAGCAGGGAGAACCAGACCGAATGGAAGTTTGCCGAAGGATTGCGTGGGTACGGACCTCAGAAGCAGTAGAGCGGCACGAACGAAAGGGTAGCATGATTGGGACTTGGAGATGTGATGGTCCGTTAGTACGATAAATGATGACTGAATGATGGTATGAATCGACCAAGGCAGACGCGGATGACGTGGCATAGCGAGCATGTCCGGCATTTACCCCCAGAGCTGGAGCTGGGCGAGAGATGATCGAATTGGTTTGAGCCTCAGTGACAAGAGGAGTCTCGGGCTGAAGCACGTGGGCAGAGTGTTACACCAGGCCAGCTCGACTTTGTCAATTCGATACGACGTTAGATTGCGGCCATCGTGCGAGTGCACAAAAGTCGTTCTTGATCGTTTGACGCAAAAAACGGGCAACTTTTAGTTCATTGTTGCCTCCTGTATCTCAAATAAGCTGTCCGCAGTAAGGGTGATCTAGGCCGTGAAAGACACTTCCCTCGTCAGGCCCGACCTACAGCTGTGTGCATCAACCAGTGTACACGATTCCTAACTCGAGGCTTCGATATCGACAAGTCGACAGATCCACCACGCACCCTCGAGTTCCGAGCTTGCCGTGGTCACCGACTGATCCACCGAGCGCGATGTGGTTGCGGATGACGTGAGCGAGATAAGTCAAGTCTATCATCGGGTTTCTTTGCCGATGAGATTCGCATGGACAGATGGATTCCCATAAAAAATCAAGGCTGCGGGGAGAAGATCATCTGGACTCACTGATTCGTGAGTATACTCAACGTACTCACCTCATGGTTCAGATCATCTATTGTGCGAGATATACCGAATCGTTTCGAAGCCCATCAGTCATCAGCCCTCATCTTTCGCTGTAGTGCATTCATCTCCACGTGCAAACATACATAGCTTCGGAAGCGCTGATCGATCGAACCCACTTAAGCGATTGAAAGTAATATCAAATGGATCGCTATCCGTTAGGATCGAAAGTCGATAAGCGGAGAATTCGATGTTTTGTGGGTATCGATGGGAGCGGTCCGAGCCGCGACGGGGGCTGGGGCGGGAAATATTGATGTGGATTGTGAACTGTGGATCGATAGGGGCAGATACGCGGGTAGGTGAAGTGATGATGAGGCTCGGGGTTGTTCTTAATCGGGGACTACAGTACGGCGAACGCAGACCTTGAGGAACGGGATCCGATCGATTTCTCTTTGTTCGTGGGTCTTGGCTACATGTCGCGCTATGTGTTTGAGCTTGCCCAATGCCCGATGTTGAGATGTGCTTGAAAAGAACTATCGGGTCGTTCGTATCTGGATCCAGCAGTAGTCAGGTCGGCTTGAGATGCTATTCGATTGGATACGAATGCGTCAGTACGTCATCCTCGTTCTCGTTACCTTATTTACAACCAATCAGACAATAGACGGCAGGCCAAAGCTCAGGTTGTGAAAACCAAGAAGACAAAACCGTATCGTACTACGCTGCGCAAATGGCGCATCCATCCAACAAGCACCTCGGGCATCATCATCGTCATCGCTTTCGAACGCCCCGATCCAGATCCACTTCATCGAAGCCACCCTCGGAGCGCCCTGCCCCTCTCGTTCGTGCTGGATCGAAAATATAAAACCGCCGTCATGCTCAATTCATTTCATCGGATCGGATCGCACCGGGCTGGGCTGGGATGGATCGTAGAACCAGGGCGCAGGGGCGCAAGGGGGGCGTTGTGGGTTTCAGAGCTGGAGCTGGTGCTGGTGCTGGAGCTCTCGGAGGTGGTTCATCGAGTCAGGTACCGAACACCGCAACAAATAGAAACAGACAGCAACAAATAGGTTCGTCGTAGTTGAGGGAGTTGAGGGGCTTTTTAGAACACGTCATGGAGCTTGTTGGAGCCCGGGAACCGGACTAGAGGGATCGGGAATTGGGGGAGGTTGTGATTCTGTTTTTGGTCATTACTTTGAAGATCCACCTTTCGGGTGAGGTGCAAGCTGTGAATGGGTATTCATCTGTGATGAGTTGGTTGGAATGGCTTGGTGGATCGATCCAACACAGAGGTTGGAAGTGCTACGCTACGGTTCGACAATCTGTTGCCACGTCATCCATTCCAGGACCTCTCAATCGTATGGGTGTCACCCCTCGCCATCGGCCATTCACCAATCAAGACGGCTTGAAATGACGCGCCGATAACTCCGGGCTCATCATCAAATCTAGGGGGTCGGGTCAATGTCGGGTCCACGTCGTACGTCACCCCTCGGGCCCGATGGTGTGACACGATGTGATAGGAACCCCCTTTCCTTTGGAAGGGAGGTGGTAAACTGTAATCCCCAACCGACGACAACAACAACCGACGGAATCACCGATGAACCTTGTTTTCTTCCTGACTTTATCCTTGGTTCTACTTCCGCTTGACTCCGAGCCGGGGGGGCGGGTATAGAGAAGGTTATTTCCCAAGCTTCTCTTGTCAAGGTTTGTCGATGAACGAACGACTGTCGTCCTTGGGAAGCCCCTTTGATGGTTGATTGCCATTTTTTGTGTGCGTTGCGCCCGGGACAGGTTGCGACGCGCGACGCCCGGCGCATGGCCGCCCCCCGAGAAAGAGAATGGCCGCGTGATTTATCATGCCACGTTTATCATGATCCGGCCACGCGAGATTCTGACCATGCCGAGCAACTCGCGTGGGACTCGGCCCGATGCCACGAGAGCAAGCGGCCAGGGGAAGAGCGAATGAATTTGCCCAGGAAAGCGTGTACGTTGTACGATAGATCCCGCCCGCGCGTGATGGTTCACCAGCGGGCTCGAGTGGAACCGAGATGTTTTTGTTTTGAGCTCAGGTACGACAAAGACCCATGCGGTTCTTTTCATCAAGGCGGAGGGCGGAGGAGAGAGAGATCTCAGTCGAACCCACGCGGTGCAAAGGGATGAAAAGAGTCACAAGGTAAGGTTCGAGGAGCACGCGGCCCACGCGGACCGCAGAATCCAACCCAAGACGACTGTCGTCGTTGCGCGTGCACGCTTGGCTGGGTGGAGGGAACCGCGGCTGACTATAACCTCGGGCCCGATCGATTTTGATCGGGTCAGCAACAACCAGGCCCAGGGGGAGGGGGCGTAGGCAGGAGAGGGAGAGGAAATTCAAGGAAGAGATCCGCGCCACATGGATCTCCCAAACGGATTGATTAGATCCGCGCGTCATGCGTTCACACCACCCTCATCATCATCACACATGCCACACCAATGACCAGACGCAGAGCACATGCTACCACTCTCTCTGTCACTCCCTATCCCATCACTCCGTGCCCCTCTTCCTCCTGAACCGCGGTCGCATGGTGACGTTGGTGGTGAATTTGCCGTCGTCACTCCCCCTGG
>Ga0308160_10004929_pt1 | contig 14056 bp, 10 predicted proteins | sample PhyFR1_FD_201036 | JGI IMG/M metagenome (GOLD analysis project Ga0308160, IMG submission 201036) | Phyllosphere microbial communities from UC Gill Tract Community Farm, Albany, California, United States - DLSLF.R1 | ecosystem: Host-associated > Plants > Phyllosphere > Unclassified | place: USA...
GCTCATTTTGTCCGGCTATCCGGCGCAGCAATACGCGCTGAACCTGTTCAAGATGGGCGCCAACGGCTACCTGAACAAGGAATGCGAAGCCGACGAACTGAAGACCGCCGTGCGCACCGTCTACCAGGGCCGCCGCTACGTGTCGTCCACGGTTGGCGAACTGCTGGCGCAAAGCTTCGACCGCGATCCGAACACGGCGCTGCACACGGAGTTGTCGGACCGCGAGTTCCAGGTCTTCCTGCGTCTGGCGAAGGGCGCCACCGTGTCCGATATCGGCAATGCACTGTCGCTGTCGATCAAGACCGTGTCCACCTACCGTACCCGCATCATGGAAAAGATGGGTCTGCAGTCGAACAGCGACCTGACCTATTACGCCATGAAAAACAACCTGCTCGACTAAGAGCAGGGTAGCGGACGCCGGCCGGCGTCCGCGCGCGGCGATCCTTGCTCCTTGGCCGGCGAGCGTCGCCTGCAATGCGTCTCGTCAGCACCAGGCCTGGTCTTCCCGTCAGACTCCGGCGCCCGTTCCAAAGCGGCGCCTGCTTCATGCAGTAGCAACTTCGCATTGTCATTGCAGCATCCTGCCTGCCTCCACACCCACGATCTGTCTCTTCCCACCGACGTTCCCGCTCCGTCTGGCTGCGCCAATGCCCGGACGGGACTATAATCTGCCCGTCCGATAAGTTGCGCGAAAGGAAGCTGCAGATGTATTTCACCACCGATCCAGCCCCATCCCAGGTCCGCGCGCTGCCGCTCTACAAGACGCTGCTGTGTTTTGCCTGTGTGCTGATCCTGGTGGTGAACGGCTATTTCCTGCTGCGTAATCTGGATGGCCTCAAGGCGGCAAACACCCTGCAAGACCGCACCGCTCAGGTAACGGACGAGCTGCAGCATTTGAATCTGCTGGTCACCGATGCCGAAAGCAATTTGCGCGGCTATTTCCTGTCGGGTTCGCCCAGCTACCTGGGCAGCGTGCAGACGGCGCCGGCCCGCATCGACCAGCAACTGCACAAGCTCGGCACGCTGCTGGCCGACAATCCTTCCCAGCAAAGGAACCTGACGCAACTGCGTACCCTGGTCGAGCGCCAGCTCGGCATGATGCAGCAAGCCCTGACCATTTACCGCGAAGGCGGTATCAACGATATCCTGGCAATTACCGGTGCGCCGGGGGATAACGACAGCGACGAGATCCGCCTGCAAGTGGTGATCATGCTGAGCGAACAAAACGAATTGCTGAACGCCCGCAGTGCGGCCTTTTATGGCCAATACCGCCATGCCGTGATGCTGGGCGTCGGCATCAATGCCGCGGCAATTGCTGTACTGTTGTTGTTCTACCGCCTGGTGCGGCGCAGCTTCGGTGCGCGCCGCGATGCCGAACACGCGCTGCAGCAAGCCAACGAGCAACTCGAATGCATCGTTGCCCGCCGTACCGAGCAGTTGTCGGTACTGTCGCGCCACCTGATCCACGTGTCGGAAGAAGAAAAGACCAAGCTGGCGCGCGAACTGCACGACGAAATGGGTGCGAACCTGACCGCCATTGGCATGGACTTGCATTCGGTGGCCGAAGAGTTGCGCGGCACCCGGCCGGACCTGGTGGCGATGCTGACGCGCGCCCGCAGCACCCTGGTCGACACCGTGCAACTGAAACGCCGCATCGTCGAGGATTTGCGGCCCAGCCTGCTCGATAACCTGGGCCTGAGCGCGGCATTGCAGAGTTATTGCGAGGATTATGCGCGCGTGACCGGTCTCGATTGCGACGTGCTGGTCGACGGCGACATCGACGCGGCCGGCCCGATGCATGCGATCGCGCTGTTCCGTATCGTGCAGGAGTCTCTGAACAATATCGCCAAATACGCGCAGGCGCGCAATGTTATCGTGCACATCGGGCGCGAAGACGATGCCTTGATGCTGGAAGTGACCGACGATGGCATCGGCATATCGAAAGACGCATTTACCCGCGCGAAGTCGCATGGCCTGCTGGGCATGCGCGAAAGGGCCTTGCTGCTGGGTGGGAAATTCGATGTCGACCGTGGCGTCAACGGGGTAGGGACTTGTGTGCGTGCCAGCATTCCGCTGGGACCGGTATCGGGAGCGGCGCCGCTGCCGGGAAGTGCCGGTATCGCGCCAGGCATGACGTCGGCTTCTGTTGCCGCTATTCCGGCAAGCCTTGCTCCTGCGCTCGGGGCGCCAGTCCCATCGCCAGTCTTGCCGGCGATGGGTAATGACGATCTTGGGGAACTGCGCGTTTAAGAATTAGCGCGCCACGTCCATCAGCAGGCGGTCGTATTCGGTCTTTGCGACCTTATAGCATTCGCCTGCGTATTCTTCCAGGCCGGCACGGTCGAGCACCGTGATGTTGCCGCGGCGGTACTGGATCAGACCCTCGTCCTGCAGCTTGCCGGCAGCGGCGGTGATCGATTCGCGGCGCACACCCAGCATGATCGAGATCAGTTCCTGGGTCACTTTCAGTTCGTTGCCTGGCGAACGGTCCAGACGGTCGAGCAGCCAGCGGCACAGCTTCTGTTCGATCGAGCTGTGGCGGCCGCCAACGGCGTTCTGGGCCATCTGGGCGAACAGCGCGTTGGTGTAGCGCATCAGCAGTTGGGGCAGGGCGCCGCCTTTCATGAAGGCGTCGCGCAGGTATTGGGTTTTCAGGCGGTAGCCATAGCCGGCGCTTTGCACCACCGCGCTGCACATGGCGCGTTCGCCCATGAACAGCGACACACCAACCACGCCTTCATGGCCGACCACGGCGATCTCGGTGGTGGCGCCATCTTCCATCACATACAGCAGCGACACGATTGCCGTCGTTGGGAAATACACGTATTCCAGTTTGCTGCCATACTCGAACAGTTCTTTGCCGAAAGGCATAGGCACGAGTTCCAGGTGCTCGAACAGGGTTTCCAGGTCTGGGCGTGGCAGGGCGGCCAGCAATTCGTTCTGCTGAGTACCGCTGACACTGACAACTGGACGCGACGCAGCTTTGACTTCTTCTTTGGTCGAAGGAATCTGGTTGACCGAATGCGCTTTGTGCGTGGCACCACCAAGTTGAGCGTTGTTCATTTTCTGTCCTTTTATCTCTAGCTTTACACCATCCGGGAGCGATTTTTGGCTTGTTGACTTTGCCTCATCGCGATGTGTGTACATTAAAGCTATAGTCTGTTGCCGAACATAAGATTAGGGGTTGCCCCAATGTAGGCCCCTCGTAGGATGTTTTGTCAGTCCAGTCCTACTAGGAAAGATGCTGCGCGTTACTGTATCAATTTGTTACAGGAAACCGCCGTGCCGCATAATATGCGCCAACACCATTTCTCCTGATTTTAGGCGCATGCACATCCTGCTCGTGGAAGACGACGCCGTCCTTGCCGATGGCCTGAACCGTACCTTGCAAGCCCAGGGCATGCAGGTCGAGATTGCCCGCGACGGCCTGCAAGCCGACGCACTCCTGCAACGCCATTCCCCTATCGCCATCGTCATCGTGCTCGATATCGGCCTGCCCGGCATCGACGGTTTCGAGGTCGTGCGCCGCCTGCGCGCCCGCGGCGACGCCACCCCGGTCTTGCTACTGACCGCGCGCGATGCCGTCGAGGACCGCGTGCGCGGCCTGGAGACCGGCGCCGACGATTACCTCGTGAAACCCTTTGCCACGCCCGAGCTGGTGGCGCGCATCCGCGCCCTGGCGCGGCGCAACGCGCCGAAGAGCGCGCTGCTGGCCCTGGGCAATATCGTCCTCGACAGCAGTGCACGCCGTGCGCGTGTAGGCGAGCGTCCACTCGAGCTGTCGGTGCGCGAGTGGGCCGTGCTCGAATATCTGCTGCAGCACGCGGGGCGCGTGGTGTCGAAACAGCAGATCGTCGACGCCATCGCCCCCTGGGGCGAAGACCTGACCCTGAACGCGGTCGAGGTCTATGTGTCGCGCCTGCGCCTGAAGCTCGATGGCGCCGGCGTGGCGCTGCGCACCATCCGCGGCTTCGGCTACCTGCTCGAAGCGGCGGCATGAGTTCGATCCGGCTGCGCCTGCTGAAGTGGCTGGTCGGGCCGATCCTGGTATGTAACCTGGGCGCCGCCGCTCTCACCTACATGCTGGCCTGGACGCCGGCCCAGCTGGCTTTTGACGATGGCTTGCGTGCCGCCGCCGGCGCCCTGGCCGGCCGCGTGCGCGCCGAAGGCCTGGGCGTGCTGGCCGACGGCCGTGCACCTGACGATGCGGCGGGAGAGGCGGGCTGGGCGGCACTGCATGATGGCGCCGGGCGCCTGCTGGCGGGCAGCGCCGCCTTGCCGCCCCCAGTCACGCGCAACGGCCAGGCCGGCGCTGAACGCGGCAGGGACACCCCGCTGCGCGATGCGCAACTGCACGGCGAAGCGGTCAGGATTGCTGTTGCCCCCTCCATTTGGCAGGGAGCGCCGGCCACCGTCAGCGTTGCCCGCACCGTGCGCGCGCGCCAGGGCGTGCACGCGGCCATCGTGCGTTCGCTGGTGCTGCTCGAAGGCGTGTTCAGCCTGGCCCTGGCCGGCCTGGTCTGGTTTTCGGTTGGAAACGGCCTGGCGCCGCTGGCGCGCCTGCGCGCCCGCCTGGATGCGCGCGGCAGCGCCGATCTCGCGCCGCTCGACGATGCGCAGATGCCGCGCGAACTGGTGCCGGTGGTCGATGCCTTCAATGCCTTGCTGGGCCGGATCGACGCCGGCGCCCGCGCCCAGGACGAGTTCCGCGCGAACGTCGCGCACCAGCTGCGCACGCCGCTGGCCGGGCTCAAGCTGCAGCTGGAATGGCTGGCCGCGCGCCACGCCGCCGACCCCGACAGCGCCCGTTCGCTGGCCCTGATGCTGCAGGCAAACGAGCGCCTGATCCGCCAGACCAACCAGCTACTGTCGCTGGAAAGGGCCGAGCCGAACCGCTTTGCGCGCGCGCGTCTGCAGCCGCTCGATCTGGCGGCACTGGTGGCCGACAGCATCCAGCACTTCGTCGAGCAGGCCGCCGCCAGGGACATCGACCTCGGCTTCGAACTCGACGCGGCGCCGATCGAGGGCGACCGCTTCCTGCTGCGCGACCTGGTCGACAACCTGGTCGACAATGCGCTGCGCTACACGCCGCTCGGCGGCCGCGTCACGGTATCCTGCGGCGCGGGCAGTGGCGACGGCAGCTTTCTGCGCGTCGAGGACAACGGCCCCGGCATTCCGGCGCAGCTGCGCAGCCAGGTGTTCGAGCGTTTCGTGCGCCTGGACCAGCAGACCACGGGCAGCGGCCTGGGCCTGGCGATCGTGCGCGATATCGCCAATCTGCATGGCGCCGAACTCGGTCTCGGTGAGCCGGACGAAGGCAGCGGGGCGGTGTTCACCGTCCGCTTTCCCTGATTTTCGCGTCGGCCACCCCTTGATGCGGGCGTGCGCCTGTCAGGGTTCTGTCAGCATTTCCTCAGGGTAATGCAAGCTTTCTCGGGTATTATTCTCCTAAGGCAACTTTTCTTTCCGCGCATTGCGCCCCGACCCGAGGATTCCATGAAACGCCAGGCTGGTTTTACCCTCATCGAACTCCTGATCACGCTGGTCGTCGTCGGCGTCCTGACCGCTGTCGCGGTGCCGGCCTACGGCAGCTACATGCTGCGCACGCGCCTGACCGATGCCTACGCCGGCCTGGCCGGGGTGCAGCCGCTGGCCGAGCAGTTCTGGGCCAATACCCACAGTTTCGACGAGCTGGACGATGCCGAAGGCTTCCCCGACACCACCGAAAACTTCTCGTATGCCTTGAGCGCGTCGAGCGCTACCGCCTATACCGTCACCGCCACCGGCCGCAACGGCGCCGCCGGCTTCAGCTTCACCATCGACCAGAACGGCCGCCGCAGCACCGCGCTGACGCCGGCGCTGGTGGCCAAGGGCTGGACCGCCAGCGCTACCTGCTGGGTCAGCGACAAAGGCGGCAAGTGCAGCGACTAAGGCCGGGTATGCGCCGCGTCCATGGTTTTACCCTGCTCGAATCGCTGGTCGCGCTGGCGATCCTGAGCAGCATCCTCGCATTCGGCGCGCCGCGCATGGCGGCCTGGATCACGGCCACCCGCGCCACGGCGGCCGCGCAGTTCTATGCCGAAGGTTTTGCGCTGGCGCGCGCCCAGGCGCTGTCGCACAACAGCGCCAGCCGCCTGGTGCTGAGCGAGAACGCCAACGGCCAGATGAACTGGCAGGTCGACATCTGCTTCCCGCGTCCGGCCACGCCGTGCAACGACTCCAGCGGTTCGTGGTCGAGCACCAGCGCCGTCGCCGGCCTCGACCCCGAAGGCAATGCCGGCTTCAAGTCGGTGCTGCGCGGCGCCGAGGCGCTGCCCGGCACCGACGTGCTGGTGCAGACCATCAATCCGGACGACGCCGACTCGGTGTATTTCACGCCGGTCGGCTGGGTCGACACCGCCATTTCGCCGCGCATCGCGCGCATCGACCTGGAACCGGCCGAGGACCACGCCGGCGACTTCCGCAGCGCCGCCGTGGTGCTGACCCTGGCCGGCATCGCCACCAAATGCCAGCCCGAGGCCGCCGCCAGCGACCCCCACAGGTGCCCGCCATGAACCCTGTCTTCCTCAAGCGCCAGCGCGGCGTGTCCCTGATCGAAGCCCTGATCGCCGCCGTGCTGCTGGCCATCGGCCTGCTCGGCACCATCGGACTGCAGGCGCGTGCCTATTCCGCGCTGTCGGATGCCGGCCAGCGCGCCGAAGCCACCATCGCCGCCGAAAAGCTGATCGGCGTGATCAGCACCGACCCCGGCAATCTCGACGACTATGTGCTGGAAGAAGGCGAGGAGCCCGGCGAGCGCCTCGCCACCTGGTACGAAGAAACGCGCAGCCACATCCCCGGCGCCGACATCTGGGTCAGCGTCGACGCGGGCACCGCGCCGAACCCGAGCGAAGTCGTGGTCCATATCGGCTGGCAGCGCAAGGCCGGCGAGATGGCCAGCCAGCACGAAGTACGCGCCTTTATTTCGGGGGCCAAATGAGCACCGGCCGCATGCATGCGCGCGCGCGCGGCTTTTCGCTGGTCGAACTGCTGGTCAGCGTGATCATCGGCCTGCTGGCGCTGGTGTTCGCCACGCGCCTGATCACCGGCGCCGAGCAGAACAAGGCCTCGGCCCTGGGCGGCTCGGACTCGATGCAGAACGGGATGCTGGCGATGTTCTCGATCAGCGGCGACGCCCAGCAGGCCGGCTTCGGCCTGAACGACCCGGTGGTGGTCGGCTGCAATACGCGCTTTTCCGATACCGGCGGCTATGCGCTGGCCCAGGCTGCGCGCGGCAGCGTGACCGTGCGGCCGCTGGCGCCGGCGGTGATCGAATCCGGCGGCACCGGCCCGGACCGCATCACCCTGTACGCGGGCAGCTCGATGAGCGGCACCGGCACCCTGCGCGTGACCAGCAACTACATCGGCGGCACCCGCCTCGACGTCGACCGCATCCCCTACGGCTTCAACCTCGGCGACGTGGTCGTGGTCGCGCCCGACAACATCGGCAACGGCGATTGCGCCGTGGCCCAGATCTCGGCCGATCCGACCAAACTCGGCGCGCCGCCGGCGCAGCAGTACGTGATGGTGGCGGGCGGTTCGGGCTTCCGCTTCAACAGCGGTGCGCTCGGCGCCAACTTCACCTCGGGCATGGCGCGCATCTTCAACCTCGGGCCGGCGAAAAACCTGGCTTTCCATACCTGGTCGGTGAACAACGGCTTCCTGCAGCTGCGCTCGACCGATCTGTCGGGGTCCGGCGCCGACGCCGCCACCGTGGCCGACAACATCGTCTCGATCAAGGCGCAGTACGGCTTCGACACCCGCACCGGCGCCGCCTTTACGCCCCAGACCGGGCTGCAGGTGCGGCGCTGGTCGGCCACCATGATCGATGCCGACGGCGCCGGCGGCATCGGCAGCGCCGGCGACTACCAGCACATCGCGGCGCTGCGCATCGCCGTGGTCGCGAGGAGCGCGGCGCGCGAGCGCCCGAACGCCAGTAACGTCTGCACCGCCACCAGCGCCAAGCCTGTGGTGTTCGGCAGCGCCGTGCCCGAAGGCGTGGCCGCCGCCCCGATCACCGTGGAAGTCGGCGGCAGCGACTGGCGCTGCTACCGCTACCGTGTTTTCGAAACCATCGTCCCGCTGCGCAACGCCGGCTGGAGGCCCTGAACCATGCCTGTCACCTTCACGAAGAACCAGGGCGGCCTGGCCTTGCCGGTCATGCTGATCATCCTGGCAGTGATGCTCGTTTCCAGCATCTACCTGCTCAAGTCGAGCAACTCGACCACGCTTACCGCCTCGAACCTGGCCTACGATTCGGCCCAGAGCCGCGCGGTGGACGCCGGCCTGCACGAGGGCTTCAAATGGCTCAGTAACACGGCGGGCGGCAACAAGGCGCTGCTGAACGAGGATTCGCCGAATAATGGCTACCTCGCCACGCTCGACACCACGCAGACCGCGCGCTCCGACGCTTTCTGGACCGGCAAGAAGACCGTCGTCCACGAAGGCCAGCGCATCGAGGTCGTGGTGCACCGCCTGTGTTTGCTGACCGGCGCCTTCGACGCCGTCGGCAACGCCTGCGTGCAGACCGCCGATCCGAACGCCGGCAGCGCCAACATCGGTGTTGGCGACAGCCTTGCGGCCGACGCCCCGCAATTCGCCGAAACGCCGAAGGTGCACTACGTGGTCACGGCGCGCCTGTCGGGCGCGCGCGGCGGGAATGTCGTGAACCAGATGGTGGTGCTGATCGGCGGCTGACGCCGCGCCGCCACGCTGCCACCACCACGGCAGCGACAACAAGAACCGGCCCGCATGCCGCATGCGATGGCCGACAGTCGGACAACGAGAATGGAAATGCGCATGAACCGCCTGCTCACCCTGTTTGCTTCGATCCTGCTGGCATCAAGCTTGGCGCCGGCCCAGGCCGCGCCGACCAGCATCGCCAGCGTGCCGCTGCTGAACATCAGCGGTACCGGCACCGTCAAGCCGAACCTGATGCTGCTGTACGATAACTCGGGTTCGATGACCTTCAACTACACGCCCGACTACGTGAACAACACGGGCAGCTGCCGTGCGCGCGCGACGATTGCCGGCGGCATCAGGGGCTGCAAGGCGGGCGACCCGCCGTTCGCCAGCGCCGACTTCAACAAGCAGTACTACAACCCCAAGGTGCGCTACCTGCCGCCGGTGAAAGCCGACGGCACTTCGTACGCGTCGCAGACCGCCACGCAGACGGGCAACTGGACCTCGGTCACGACCGACATCTACGGCGTCGACAACACCGATCTGCTGGGCCGCTCGAACAACACCACCGACCTGGTGTCGGGCTTCCCCGATTTGCGCTGGTGCGACGGCTCGGACTGCGGCTACAACACCACCGGCTACACCTATCCGAACGATGCGCGCTACACGGCGGAATACTTCGTCTCGAATCCCTATTACTACACCATCAACGTCGCCGAGTACTGCACCGACACCACGCTCACCAACTGCAAGGTGACGGCGGTCGGCGCGGCGGCCCCGAGCGGCTATCCGGAAGCGGCCAAGGTGCGCTTCTGCAGCGACCGCGCGCTGACCAATTGCCAGGCCAAGTTCGTCGGCGACTACAAGTACCCGCGCTTCTCCGACCCGAACCGGAATCCCGACTGGTACGGCACCATCACCATCAATGCCTCGCCCTACACCAACTCGATGAGCATCGGCAGCGTGCAGATCGTCGAGCCGAACGGCACCTTTACATTGACGAATGCCGCGGTGACGGCCGCGAACGGTACCGACACCGCCGCCAAGCAGACCGCGCTGGCGGCCTCGCTGGCGGCGTCGATCATCGCCAAGACCGGCCTGGCGAACCAGTACACCGCCTGCCTGCGCACCGCCAGCGGCACGGTGCCGGCCTGCTCGAAATTCGGCATCACGCTCAATGCCGCCAACATCGTGGCCGTGGTGCCGATCAGCTGCCCGGCCGGGAACACCAACAAGGCGGTCGGCCCCTGCACCGTGGTCAGCGACGGCAGCCGCGGCGGACGCGACCTGATCGTCAACTCGGGTTCGCGCGTGACCGCGCTGCTGCAGGTGAACGGCACCTCGAACAGCTCGAAGGCCCAGGTGCTGTCGAACGTCACCTACGGCGGCGTATCGCTGTTTTCGACCACGCTCAGCATCGCCACCCGTTCCTCGAATTCCACCATCGCCACCGCAATCAAGAACAAGATCGGCACCACCAAGGGCATCACCGCCTACGTGGGCGGCACCAGCGCCAACACCGCCGGCGCGATCTGCGCCGCTGCCAGCAGCAACTACGTCTGCCTGACCAGCACCTCGCTCGATACCGTCGGCGACAACATCGGCCTCGGTTCGCTCAGCAACAACACCAGCTGGCTCACCACCTACCTGAGCTTTGGCTCGACGCCCGGCATCAGCGACGGCGTGCCGACCGAAGTCACGCCGCTGGGCGCCTCGGTGTTCGTGCGCACCGACATCGTTGCCAGCCGCACCAGCTATCCGAAGGACGTCAAGCGCACCGACTGCACCGGCAGCACCTGCACCTACGCCGAGGAAATGACCAACTTCGCCAACTGGTACGCCTTTTACAAAAGCCGCAACCAGATGATGAAGACCGCGGTCGGCCAGGCCTTCCAGCCGATCGCCGACAACTACAACGTCGGCATCGTGTCGCTGTCGACCGCCGCCGCCGAGGGTTCGATCAAGCAGCCGCCGAAGCCCTTCACCGGCAGCGCGCGCACGGCCTGGTACAAGGCCTTGTACGAGATGACCACCAGCGGCGCGACCCCGGTGCGCGCGGCCCTGCATGCGGTCGGCAAGATGTACGCCAACCGCTCGCCGTATGCCTACTCGGCCGGCAACGAAGTGGTGCAGTTCCCCTGCCAGCAGAACTTCACCTTCGTCACCACCGACGGCTACTGGAACGGCGGCGCCGCCGACGGCGTGTCCAACAACGACAACACCGAGAACGCGTCGCGCTTCTGCACCCGCGCCAAGGGCTGCGTCGACCCGAGCGCGCAGTCGGCCAACTCGCTGGCCGATGTCGCCCTGTATTGGTACAACGGCGGCTCGAACGACGCCGTGACCTCGCTGCGCCCCTCGCTGGAAAACTGGAACGATGCCAACGGCCTGGTGGCCGCCGCCGCCGGCGACAACACGCGCCTGCACATGAACACCTACGCGCTCGGCCTGGGCGTGGACGGCATCATGACCTACGACGACAAGTACGACACCGCGCCCAAGGCCGGCAGCGACTTCTACAAGCTGATCACCGGCGTCCAGACCGGCTGCCCGTGGAACAACAACGGCCCCTACGTATGGCCGAACCCGCAGACCCAGGACGACAGCGGCAGCGCCGCCTACCAGTCGCGCGTCGACGATCTGTGGCACGCCGCCATCAACGGCCACGGCAAGTATTTCAGCGCGTCCGACCCGCTGCAGGTGATCGACGGCCTGCGCGCGGCGCTGTCGAATATCGAAGTCAAGATCGGCGCGGCGGCCGCGGCGGCCACCTCGACCCCGAACATCTCGCAGCAGGACAACGACATCTTCTCGGCCACCTTCACCACGGTGCGCTGGTATGGCGAACTGTCGGACAAGAAGATCGACACCGTCACCGGCATCGTCGGCAGCAGCGCCGACTGGAACTCCTCGCAGACGGTCGGCAAGCAGGTCGGCGCCGCCAGCGACGAGCGGCGCATCCTGATGCGCGACTTCATCGGCAAGGACGACATCGACGACGGCCTGAAGGACTTCGACTTCGGCCTGATGACCGACGACGAAAAGGCCTGGTTCAACGACAAGTGCAGCGCGCTGGCCCAGTGCCTGACGCTGTCGGAGGCGAACCGCAAGACCGTGAACAACGGCGAGAACATGGTCAACTGGCTGCGCGGCCAGCAGCAGTACGCCAACGACACCCTGCTGCGCGCCTACTCGAAGACCACCACCATCCCGGGCGGCGCGGCGGCCCAGCTGCCGATCGTGCTCGGCGATATCGCCTCGTCGAAGCCGGCGTATCTGCGCGATCCGCGCAAGTCCTATCCGCTGAACGACTACAACGCCTACAAGCTCGACAACACCACGCGCCAGCCGACCGTGTTCGTGGCCGCCAACGACGGCATGCTGCACGCCTTCAACGCCGAGACCGGCGTCGAGAACTGGGCCTACGTGCCGCGCATCACGATGAAGAAGCTGCACCTGCAGGCCAGCACGACCTACGGCACCAACCACCAGTTCACCACCGACGGTTCGCCCGAAGTGGCCGACGTGAAGATCGGCGGCGCCTGGCGCAGCGTGCTGGTGGCCGGCCTGAACGCCGGCGGGCGCGGCTACTACGCGCTCGACGTCACCGACCCGGAAGCGCCGAAGGCCTTGTGGGAACTCTGCGCCGATACCGCGGTGTGCAGCGGCATCAACTACGACAAGGACATCGGCCTTTCCTTCGGCAACCCGCAGTTCGGCACCTGGAAGGATGCCCAGGGCGTCGAATACTGGGCCGTGTTCCTGACCTCGGGCTACAACAACGTCCCGGGCATCGACGGCATCGCGACCGGCGACGGCCGCGGCTACCTGTACGTGGTGGACATCGCCACCGGCCGCGTGCTCTCGAAAGTGGCCACGCCTAAGATCGCCGGCAAGGCCGACGACAAGCTGTATGTCGACAGCCCGACCGGCTTCGCGCGTATCACCGCGATCAGCAACAACCCGAACACCGATCCGCAGATCACGTTTGTGTACGGCGGCGACAACGACGGTGCGATGTGGCGCTACGACTTCACCACGCGCGGCAACCCGACGGTGCTGCTGCTGGGTAGCGCGGGCAGCAGCCAGCCGGTGACCACGCGTCCCGACGTGACCACCTGCCTGGTCACCAGCGAAGCGGCCGACGGCAGCCAGAGCAGCAGCACCACGCGCGTGGTCGCCTTCGGCACCGGCCGTCTGCTCGACGAGGTCGACATCGCCAACACCGGCGTGCAGAGCGCCTACGTGCTGAAGGATGCCGGCCGCACGATCAGTACGGCGCAGTGGCGCGGCACCTCGGCCATGGCGAAGCAGACCCTGGCCAAGATCAGCGGTACCAGCACCGCGTATTCGATCAGCGGCCCGGCGGTCGACTTCTCGACCCAGCAGGGCTGGTATGTCGACTTCGGCCTGAACGCCGGCGAACGCGTGAACCTGGACCCGAAGATCGTCGCGGGCGGCCTGAACATCGTGACCAATCTGCCGAGCTCCTCGTCGAGCTGCAAGGTGGGCGGCACCAGCAACGTCTACCAGCTGAACGTCTGCACCGGCGAGCCGCTTGGCGGCACCGTTAAAAACAGCGCCGGCACGGATGTGCAGATCGCCGGGCAGACCTTGTCGAACGCCTCGGCCGCGGTCGGCTTCATCATCGTGCGCCTGCCCTCCGGCGCGCTGAAGATGATCACCACCACGGCCGACGGCAACACCATCACCTCGGGCGTGGCACCGGCCGAGTCGGAAGGCGCTTCGCGCGCCGGCTGGCGCCGCGTGCGCGAGTAAAAGCTAGCGTGGACGGCTACCCCGTCCACGCGTCCAACCGCGGTTGGAACAGGCGCAGCCCTACCGTGCCCCATTCAATTCACACGAACCCCCTGGGAATCGGTAAAATCGAGGGTTTTCTTCATGGGCCAATTGGGGCTCGACTATGTCCAACGAAACTGACATCCTTGCCGCCGACGGCGCGGAAGGCGCAAGCACCGCCACTGCCGCGGCCACGCCTGCCTTCATCTCGCGCGAAGTCGGCCGCCGCCGCACCTTCGGCATCATTTCCCACCCCGATGCGGGTAAAACCACGCTGACCGAGAAGCTGCTGCTGTTCTCGGGCGCGATCCAGATGGCCGGTACCGTCAAGGGCCGCAAGAGCGGGCGCCATGCCACCTCCGACTGGATGGACATCGAGAAGCAGCGCGGCATTTCGGTCGCGTCTTCGGTGATGCAGTTCGAGTTCCGCGACCACGTGATCAACCTGCTCGACACCCCGGGCCACCAGGACTTCTCGGAAGACACCTACCGCGTGCTGACCGCGGTCGACTCGGCCCTGATGGTGATCGACGCC
>Ga0308160_10004930_pt1 | contig 14054 bp, 14 predicted proteins | sample PhyFR1_FD_201036 | JGI IMG/M metagenome (GOLD analysis project Ga0308160, IMG submission 201036) | Phyllosphere microbial communities from UC Gill Tract Community Farm, Albany, California, United States - DLSLF.R1 | ecosystem: Host-associated > Plants > Phyllosphere > Unclassified | place: USA...
CCGCGCCACATGGTCGATGATGTGCTGCGCCACCAGCGCCGCATGCTGGCCGTCGGCGGGCAGGTAGGGCAGCACCACCACGAATTCATCGCCGCCCAGCCGGCCCGCGAGGTCTTCGTCGCGTACGCACTGGCGCAGCCGCCGCGCCACTTCCTGCAGCACCCGGTCGCCGGTTTCGTGGCCGTGCGCATCGTTGATGGGCTTGAAGCGGTCGAGGTCGATGAACAGCAGCGCGCCGCTGCCATGGCCGCGCGCGGCGGCCGCCAGCAGATGGGTGCAGTGCTCGAAGATCAGCGCGCGGTTGGGCAGGCCGGTCAGCGGGTCATGCAGGGCGGCGTCGCGCACCCGCTGCTCGGCCAGCTTGCGTTCGCTGATGTCCTGCAACGTGCCGCGCAGCGCGACGACCGCGCCGCTGTCGTCGCAGACCGCTTCGCAGCGCATGTTGAGCCACTTCCCGGGATGGTTCGTGTCCTCTGCCGCGATCTCGATGTCGAAGGGCCTCCCGTTATCCAGGGTGCGCTTTATTTCGTCTTCCACCTTGCCCCAGGCGCGTGCCGGTATCAGCGTTGCCTTCATGTCCTCGAATGCGTCGATGCGCCGCCCGGACAGCATGTGGATCGACTCGGAGACGGTGAGCTTGCCGCTGTCGAGTTGCCAGTGCCAGGTGCCGAAGCGGGCCAGCAGATGCGCTTCCTCGAGTTCCGCCTTGCTGGCGGCCAGGCGCGCGCCGCGCTCGTTGAGCAAGTCCATCGCGCGGCCCAGCGCCATGGCCAGTTCACGGCTTTCCCTGACGCCGGCGCGTGGCATGGACACCGATTCACCGGCGCCGATCGCCGCCGCCGGCGCGATCAGCGCCGTGACCGATCCGGCGATGTGGCGCCCGATCAGCCAGGCCAGGCCGACGCCGATCGCAAACAGCGCCGCCATGCCGAGCATCGCGGTCAGGATCGAGCGCTTCAGCGGGCCTTCCAGCAGATGGCGCGGCACCGCGATCGCCACGCTCCAGCCGGTCGCCGCCGAGCGGCTGTAGAACACCAGTGCCGGCACGCCTTCCAGCGTGGTCAGTTCACTCATGCCCTGCGGCGCGCGCGCCATCGCCTCGATCAGCTGCTCGGGTGGCTTGTGGCCGACGAATTCCTGCTGGCCCAGGCTGCGGGCGACGATGGCCAGTTCGGGATCGAGTATGCCGGCGATCCATTGCGGCGGCAGGTTCTGCGATGCCAGCAGGTCGAGGAAGCGTTCCGGCAGGATGCCGATCGCCAGCACGTAGGCCACCTTGCCCTCGAGCTTCACCGGCACGTAGACGCTCACGACGTGCTTCTTCAGCAAGGGCCCCATGAACAGCCCGGACACCGCCGGCTTGCCAGTGGCGAACACCTGCCGCACCTCCGGCGTCAACTGCCATCCCGGCAGCGGCGCATCGAATTCGATGGCGGTATTGAGCAACTGCTGTCCGCTGCTGTCGCGCAGAACGGCATTGGTGCCCAGTCCGGCCAGCGCCACGGCCTCGCGGGCCTGGCGATGAAAGGTTGCCAGGTCCTTGCGCGCCAGCGCGTTCGAGGTCGACAGCACCTGGGCCACGGCCAGCGCTTGCAGCAGGTGGCTGTCGACCGCCTGCCCTAGCGCCCGCGCGGTCTGGATGGTGGACTTGCGCAGTTCCTCGCGCTGCTGGCGATACTCTGCAACCAGCAGTCCCGCCGCCCCGATGACGCCTGGCAGCAGGCAGGCCACCACCAAACAGTTGAGCAGAGAACGCACCGGCCAGCGTGCAACGCGCTCTGCGAGGCGGTTTTCGGTGGCATCGTCTGGCTTGCCTGTCAGGCTCATCGGTGTGCGCTCATGCTCGCCGCTGCGCATGCGCGGCAGTGAATTGGTGGACTTTTCCCGCCAGGCTTGCCGGGGCAGGAGAGCTTGCGCGCCGTGGCCATGTTGCTTACTTCCGGTTACTGCGGCGCAGTCAGCATTTGACCTGTCCGCGCCTTGTCTGTCCACCGAAAAATGGACTATCGCGCCATCTAGCGCACCAGCCGTCGCAATGCCGCGATTACCTGGCAGGTAATCGACGCGCTGCCGGCATGTACACAGAATGGGCCATCACCACATCGACAAGGAGATACGGCCATGAAAACCATCCATCCCTCACGCATGCTCAAGGCTGCCCTGCTGACCGATGCGGCGGCCAGCGGCGCGCTGGCGCTGCTGCAGCTGCTGGCCAACCGCATGCTCACGCAATGGCTGGCGCTCGACAGCCGCCTGCTGCTCTACACCGGCATCTTCCTGCTGGGCTATGCCAACCTGCTGCTGGTGCTGGCCTATACCGACCGCATCTGGCCGTGGCTGCTGCGCTTCATCATCGCCGGCAATGGCGCGTGGGCGGTGGCCTGCCTGGCGCTGATGGCGCTGCCCGGCCCGGCGCCGACGTCGCTGGCGGCGGCCTATCTGGGCCTGCAGGCAGCCTCTGTGCTGGCCTTCGCCGCGTGGCAGCATGCGGGCCTGATGGCGTCATCGGGCATGCGGCGCGGGCCGGCCCGCGCCAGCCTCTGAGCCCGGCTGCCGGACGCATTGCCTCATCGATCGTCAACCGAAAGGAAACGTCATGAACAACATTGCCTATGTCGCGCTTGCCTGCGGCATCATCATCGGCCTGGGCGCGGTGGGGGCCTGCATCGGCATCGCGCTGATGGGCGGCCGCTACCTCGAAGCCTCGGCGCGCCAGCCGGAGCTGATCAACACATTGCAGGTGAAGATGTTCCTGCTGGCCGGGCTGATCGATGCGAACTTCCTGATCGGCGTCGGGGTGGCGATGCTGTTCGCCTTCGCCAATCCCTTCGCCTAGGAGCCTGCGCGGCAGAAGGCTTTGCTGCGAAACGTGCGAAAAACGAGGACAGTTTGGTAGTACCAACAAGCCCAGGGTGGACCCCTGGGCGCAGGTGGTGATACCGGACTGGACCGTTTTCTCGCGCGTTGCAGCCGCCGACCGTTCTGCCGCGCAGGCTCCTAGATTGGTTATGCTGCAGCTTCGGGCGACGGCCAACATGGCAGGGCTGCATCTTTGAAGAGGAGCATGAACATGGCAGGATGGCAGGCAGCGCACATGGCGCAGGACACGGGACGGCCCGCCGCCGAAAGCCTGTTCCGCGACTTCGCGCAGTCGCTGCGCTACTGGCGCGCCAGGCGCGGCTACAGCCAGTTGCGGCTGTCGGCCGAAAGCGGCATTTCGCAGCGCCATATCAGCTTCCTGGAGAGCGGCCGCTCCCAGCCGAGCCGCGAACTGATCGTCCGGCTCGGCAACGCGCTCGACATTCCGCTGCGCCAGCGCAATGCGATGCTGCTGGCGGCCGGCTTCGCCCCGGCCTACCGGGAGCGCTCGCTGACGGACCCGGAGCTGGCCGCGGTCAGGCAGGCGCTGGACTTCATGCTGACCCAGCAGGCGCCCTATCCGGCGCTGGTGGTGGACCGCCTGTGGAACCTGGTGATGCTCAACCAGCCGGCGCGGCGGCTGATGGGCTGGCTGCTGGGCCTGGCGCCGGGCCAGCCGCTGCCGGTCGATGGCGTCAATGTGGTCAGGCTGATGCTGGACCCGCACGGCATCCGGCCCTGCCTGGCGAACTGGCAGGAAGTCTGCGCCGACCTGCTGCACTGGGTGCAGCGCGAAGCCATGGCCGACGGTCCCGGCAGCGAGGCGACCCGGCTGCTCGAATCGCTCTTGACCCTGCCCGGCGTGCGCGAGGCGGCGCGCGCCGTCAATCCCGACAGCCACGCCCTGCCCTTCATGACCGTCGCGCTGCGCAAGGGCGATACCGAGCTGCGCCTGTTCACCACCATCGCCACCATGGGCACGCCGCGCGATGTCACGGTGCATGAGCTGCGCATCGAATCCTTCTTCCCGGCCGATGCCGCCACCGCCGCCTGGTTCCACGCGCATGCCCATGCGGACGGCGCAAGCGCCTGACGCAAGCCGTGGCGGGCGCTACCATCGCGCGTTTTCCGGTGAGACAATCGGCCTGACATTTTCGGGAGAACAGGCATGAAGACCATCCGACTGATCATGGCCGGCATCGCCGGCGCCGCGCTGCTGTGCATCGCCGGCCAGGCAGGCGCGCAGCAGTGGCCGGCAAGGCCGCTGCGGGTAATCGTCGCCTTCGGACCCGGCTCGACGCCGGACATCGTGGCCCGCATCGTGTCGGACCGGCTCTCGCATAGCCTGGGCAAGCCGGTGGTGGTGGAAAACAAGCCGGGTGCGGCCGGCAATATCGGCACCGATGCGGTGGCCAAGGCGGCGCCGGACGGCTATACGCTGGGCGTCACCATTTCCGGTCCGCTGGCGGCCAACACGGTGCTGTTCGGGAAGCTGCCCTACGACCCGCAGACCGATATCGCGACTATCAGCATTGCCGCCACCCAGCCCAGCGTGCTGGTGGTGTCGCGCGATACCGGCGCGGCCGACATGCCGGCGCTGCTGGCGCGGCTGCGCGGCAATCCGGGCAAGTTCAACTATGCGTCCATGGGCACCGGCAGCATTTCGCACCTGGCCATGGCGGCGCTGGCGGCGCGCAGCGGCACCGAGATCGTGCATGTGCCCTACCCCGGCTCGGGCCAGGCCGTGGCCTCGATCCTGGCCGGCGATACCCAGATGGCGGTGCTGCCGGCAGCGGCCGTGATGCCGCATGTGCGGGCCGGCAAGCTCACTGCGCTGGCGGTCGCCACCGCCCGCCGTTCCGCGGTGCTGCCCGGGCTGCCGACGCTGGGCGAGGCCGGCCTGCCGGATATCCAGGGCGACGCCTGGATGGGCTTCATCGCACCGGCCGGCACGCCGGCGGCCATCATCGACCGCCTGCAGAAGGAGATTGCGCGCATCCTGCATGAGGATGAAGTGAAAAGCAGGCTGCAGGCCCAGCTGATGGAGCCTGTGGGCGGCACGCCGGCCGAGTTTCGCGCCACGCTGCAGTCCGACCTGGCGCGCTGGCAGCCGGTGATCCGCAAGAACCAGATCAGGCTGGACTGACCGCCTGGCGCCGGAGGCGGTGCGCAGATGGCCGGCCTTGCTAACACTGGCAGCCCCGGAGCGCCGTCCGGGGCCGGAGCGGGGCTCCTATCGGTTGAACGCCGCCTGCAGGTCGGCCTGGCTGCTGATGCCGCTTTGCAGCAGCAGCATCAGCAGGATGCGCGCCTTGGCCGGCTTCAGGTCGTCGGCCAGCACGGCGCCGGCGTCGGCGGTGGTCTTGCCGCCGCCGACGAAGCCGTAGTTGGGCAGCACCCGGCCGTTGTGCACCCGGGTCGACACCACTACCGGCACGTTCTTCGACAACGCGTATTTCACCGCCTCGAACATCGCCATGTTCATGTTGCCCATGCCCAGCGCCTGCACCACGATGCCGCGCACGCCACGGTCCACCGCCTGGCGCAGCGCCATGCCGTCGGCGCCGCCGTACATCGCCACGATCTCCACCTCGGGCATCTTGTCCGCGCGGATCGGGATGTGCTGCCGGCGCACCGGCGCGTTGGCATACATCACGCGGTCGGGATAGACCTCGCCCAGGAAGCCGAACTCGCCGGAATTGAAGGTTTCCACGTTCGCGGTGTGGGTCTTGGTGACGTAGCGGGCCGAGTTGATCTGGTTGTTCATGGCCAGCATCACGCCCTTCTGCTGCGACTGCTGGTCGACCGCGATGCGCACCGCGTTGAGCAGGTTGCGCGGGCCGTCGAAGTCGGAGGACGAGGCATTGCGCTGGGCGCCGATCAGCACCACCGGCTTGGCCGATTTCACCGTCAGGTCGAGCCAGAACGCGGTTTCCTCCAGCGTGTCGGTGCCATGCGAGACGATCACGCCGGCCACCCCGGGCTTGTCGAGCGCGGCCTGCACGGCGCGCGTCAGCTCGATCCAGCGCGCCGGGTCCATGTAGTCGGACGGCACGTTGGACAGGTTGTTGACCTGGATCGACGCATACTTGGCGACGTCGGGCACGGTGGCCAGCAGGTCGTCGCCGGAAATGGCCGGCACCGGCGCATTCTTGACCGGATCGATCTTCATCGCAATGGTGCCGCCGGTGGCGATGAACTGCACCTGCGGCAGGTTTTGCGCGGCCGCGGCGGAAGCGGCGGCCAGCAGGCTGATGCCGAATAATGCTTTTTTGAATGTCACTGTGTTCCTCTTCTTATCGTCGTTATGCACTGAGCCTGGTATAGGCAAGCCGCCTCGCGGCGGCGGCGTCATTGTAGTGGCACGGCTGCGATGCCGTGGACGGTTCCGCCTGCGGTTTGGCCTGGCGCATGCCGGCGGCTGCCGGCGGCATTTCCTATAATGGGGCCCGAAAATCGTGAAGAGAGGATCAAACAGTGCAGGGAATCAAACGCAAGGTGGTGTACGTGAGCGTCTTCGAGGCGATTGCGATCGTGGTGTGCAGCCTGGGCTTCGCCGCGCTGTCGGACCGCAGCCTGGGCCATGCGGGCGTGCTGTCGGTGGCGACGTCGGTGGTGGCGGTGCTGTGGAATTTTTTCTTTACGATGATGTTCGAGGCGTGGGAAGCGCGCCAGCAGATGCGCGGCCGCAGCGTGGCGCGCCGGATCGCGCATGCGGCGATCTTCGAGGCCGGTCTGGTGCTGCTGCTGGTGCCGCTGATTGCCTGGTGGCTGGAAGTGAGCCTGTGGCGCGCGCTGGTGATGGACCTCGGGCTGGCTGCCTTCTTCCTCGCCTACACCTTTGTCTTCAACTGGTGTTTCGACCGCATCTTCGGCCTGCCGGCCTCGGCAGGCCCGGCGCCGTCGCGGCCCTGAAGCAGGGCCGCGACGCGCTCCCGGCTGGCAGTGATCAGCTCTTGGCCTGCAGGCCCAGGCTGTGGATGGTTTCCCGCTCCGCCTCGTAGGTTTCGCGCGCGAATTTCGTATAGGCGGCGCTGTCGAGATAGATCACCGACTGGTCATACTTTTCCAGCACCGACAGCAGGGCCGGATCTTCCAGCGACTTCTTGAAGGCGTCATGCAGCTTCTTGACGATGGCCGGGTCCATGCCGGCCGGGCCGGCCACGCCGAACGGCGAATCCGACACGGTCTGGTAGCCCAGTTCGAGCAGGGTCGGCACATCCGGCCAGCGCTTGGCGCGCTTGCTGCCATACACCGCCAGCAGGCGGCAGCGGCCGGCATCGACGAACGGGCCCCAGCCGGTGGCGTCGCTGTGGGCCATCACATGGTTGCCCAGCAGCGCCTGCATGCCATCGGCATTGCCCTTGTAGGGAATGTGCTGCAGCTTGATGCCGGCGCGCTTGGCGAACTGTTCCATCACCAGGTGCGGCGTGGTGCCGGCGCCGGTGGAGCCATAGGTGAAGGTGTCGGGATTGGCCTTGGCATACTCGACCAGGTCCTTCATCGACTTGATCGGCGAATCGGCGCGCACCACCAGGCCGAAGGTATAGCCGGTCAGGCAGGCGATATAGCTCAGGTCCTTCAGCGGGTCGAACTGCACTTTCTGCATGTGCGGCACGCGGAACACGCCCAGCGGCGTCTGGGTGATGGTGTAGCCGTCCGGCTTGGCCTTGACCATCTCCACCGCGCCGAGTATGCCGCCGGCGCCCGGCCGGTTTTCCACGATCATCTGCGTGCCCAGCGCCTTGCCGGCGCTTTCGGCGAAGGCGCGCATCACGACGTCGGTGGAGCCGCCCGCCGGCCACGGGCAGAGCAGCCTGATCGGGCGGGATGGGTAGGCCTGCGCCTGGGCCAGGCCGGGCGCTGCGATCGCGGCGGCGCCGGCGGCCGTGGCTTTCAGGAAGTCGCGGCGGGTGAAATGGAATCTGCTATCGGTCATGCGGGTCTCCGGTCGTGTCGGTGGCTGCCATTCAGACACAGTAAGCACGCTTGAATATTCTGCTATGCAAGACGGTACCCGATGGCGGTAATGTGCTCGGCGCGATCCGCTCGGAACTGGCAAAGCGGTCGCACCATATTGTTCTGCATTGCAGTATTTGATTCTGCAATGGAGGGCTAGTGTATCGGGTCATGCCAACGCTGTAAATGTACCGGCGACTCTGCCGTTGCGATTCTCCGGGTTGCGGAAAAGTACGGTACGCACCGGCGCCGGCCCAGCCCTGTGCAGGCGCCACCCGGCCGCGGCTCACGGACCCTGGCCATGCATTGCCGGCAGTGCACGGATGACCGATGATGTCGCCCTGGCCGGAGCGCCTGGCGCCTGCTGCGCGGCCTTGAGGCAGCCGCCACCCGTTTTCCATCTTGCCGCAAGTTCTGCCGGAGAAGTTTGTTCATGTCGATCAGGTCCGCCGTCGAAGACGACGCATTCGCCATTGCCCGCATCCAGATACTGGCCTGGCGGCAGGCTTATGCCGGCATGATGCCGCAGGATTTTCTGGACCGCATGGACAGCGTGCGCCGGGTCACCAGCTGGCGGCGCGCCATTTCTGCGCCGGCGGCAATGGCGACCGATGTGGTGCTCGGCCCAACCGGGGACATCATCGGCTTTTTCGTCTATGGTCCGTCGCGCGACGCCGATGCCGCCGCCGGCACCGGCGAGCTGGTGGCCATCAACCTGCTGCCTGCGCATTGGCGGCGCGGCCTGGGACGCAGCATGATGGCGCGGCTGCTGGCGGCCGCCGCCGAGCAGGGCTGGCAGGCGCTGACATTGTGGGTGCTGGAGACCAATCTGCAGGCCAGGCGGTTTTACGAGGCGCATGGCTTTGAGGCCGATGGCGCCAGCCAGGTCGATCTGAAACTGACCGGCGCGCCGCTGCATCTGGTGCGCTACCGGCGCCTGCTTTCGATGTCGCCGCACGGCGCGCCGGGCTGACGCCGCATCCCGATCCGGCCCGTGCCGCGCCGCCTCAGACCGGTTTGCGGCCCACCAGGTAGCGCACGCCTTCCGGGCCGTAGCTCTCGGAGTGCGGCGCATTCGGCGCCAGGTGGAACAGGTCGCCGCGCCGGCAGACCTGTTCCTGGCCGTCCTGCACCAGGCGCAGTTCGCCATCCAGGATCAGCGCCTTGGCTTCGAACGGATGCCGGTGCAGGTCCAGCGCACCGTTCGGTTCGCGCTCCACGGTCACAAGCTGCTCGAAACCCTCCTGCCGCAGCAGTTCGACGAATTGATCTTGCTCCATGTTGTCTCCCGGTGATTGTCCTGTGCAGGCTCAGACGGCGCTGCCGTCCGGTTCGCCGAAACTGACATGGGTCTGGCCCATGCGCGGATGGCCCAGGGTTTCGCCCAGCCGCACCGGCCGCGCCGCTTCCCATTCCTGCTGGAAGCCCAGCGTGTTTTCCGGGAACAGCAGCACCACCGTGGAGCCCAGCAGGAAGCGGCCCATTTCCTCGCCCTTCTTCAGGCTGACCTCGCCCGGCGCATACGTCCATTCCCTTACCTGCTTCGTGCGCGGCGGATTGACCACGCCATGCCAGACCGTGGCCATGCTGCCGACGATGGTGGCGCCGACCAGCGTCAGCACGAAGGGGCCGTTGTCGGAGTCGAACACGCAGACCACCCGCTCGTTGCGGGCGAACAGCCCCGGCACGCCGCGCGCCGTGGTCGGATTGACCGAGAACAGCGTGCCGGGGATATAGATCATCCGGGTCAGCCGGCCGTCGCACGGCATGTGGATGCGATGGTAGTCGCGCGGGCTCAGGTAGATCGTGGCGAAGCTGCCATTCTGGAACTGCGCCGCCAGTTTTGCATCGCCGCCCACAAGCGCGGCGGTCGAATAGTAATGGCCCTTGGCCTGGAAAATCTGGTCCTGTTCGATCGGTCCGAACTGGCTGAGCGCACCGTCGACCGGGCAGATATACGTCGCCTCCGACAGCGGCCGGACGCCCTCGCGCAGCGCGCGGGTGAAGAAGGCATTGAAGCTGTCGTAGCTGGCGATGTCGGGATTGGCCGCCTCGCTCATGTCGACCCGGTACTTGCGCACGAAGCGCCGGATGATGGCCGTGGTGATGCCGCCCCACCGGCCATTGGCCACCAGGCCGGCGAATACCGTCATTGCATGTTTGGGGAAAAGGTACTGCGGCAAGACAGCGGTGCGATCGGACACGGCGGAACCTGTGGCAAAAAGGAATAGAGATTATAGCGGTGCTCGGGCGCCGGCCACTGCGGCCGGCTGCGGGCAGGCAGCAGACAGACAGCAAAGACAGGCGATTGCCTGGTGTCAAATTCTGTATTTTTTACAGGCAAATGGGCTGTAACCGGACATCCAGGCTTGACTGTCCCTGCGGTTTGGGCGACATTTCCCGCTTCGCGAAGGAGGATGGCATGGCTGTGGTATCGATATCGGAAGCGTCCCGGCTGGTTGGCAAGACCCGCCAGACACTTTACAACGACCGCGACAGCGGAAAGTTGTCGTGGACCACGCTCGAGACAGGCAAGCCGGGCATCGATACAGCCGAGTTGCAGCGGGTGTATGGCCAGCTGAAACTCAATCCGGTCGGCCAGGCAGTGAGGAATGTCAATTTCGACACCCAGGACGGCGGCGCGGACAGCACTGTCGACCCGACTGTCCATGCGGTGCTGGAAACCGAACTGAAGGGCGCGCAGCAGCGCATCGAACTGCTGGAGCGCATGCTGTCGCTGGAAGCGGCGGCGCGTCGGCAGCAGCTGGAATCCCAGCGGGCGGAACTGATGGCCAAGGACCAGATCATCGGCGTGCTGCAGAACCAGATGAAGCTTCTGGAGTACATCGCGCCGGTCAAACCCGCCAGCCATGACCAGGCGCGGACGGTCGACATGCAGACAGGCCAGACAGCCGATACACAGGCGCCGGCGTCCGCCCGTCAGGCGTCCAATGGACGCGGCTGGCTGTCCAGGCTCTGGCGACGGGCCGCCTGAGGCCGCCTGAAGCCACTGCTGCCTTTCCAACATCGGTACGCGCACCGTTTGTGAAGCCGCAAACAGCCTGATCGTCCGCCGGCCGGCCCGATTGACGATGGCCGGTACGCGCGACTAATCTGGATCACCAGCCATCCGATCCGGTATCCGATCATCATGCCTTCCCTGTTCCTCCGTGCCGCTCCCGCCGCGTCCGCCCTGCTGCTTGCCGCCTGCGCCGGCCTCGGCGGCCCCGCCCTTGCGCCGGGCGCGCCCGAGGCCGAGGTGCTGGCCCGCCTTGGCCAGCCCACCCACGTCTACCAGGACGGCGACGCCCGCCTGCTGGAATACATGCGCGGCCCGATGGGCCAGACCACCGACATGGCGCGCATCGGCGCGGACGGCCGGCTGCAGTCCCTGACCCAGGTGCTGACGACAGAAAGCTTCGCCCGCATCGTTCCCGGCGTGACCCGGCAGGAACAGGTGCTGCGCATCGTCGGCGCGCCAAGCGAAGTCAGGGTCTACCGCCATCCCGGCATGCGGGCCTGGAATTATCCCTACAGGGAAAGCAATGTCTGGGATTCGATGATGACGATCTACATCGACGACACCGGACTGGTGCGGCGCCTGGAAAACGGTCCCGACCCGCGGCGCATGCCCTCGCACTGGGGCAAGGGCTGATCAGCCCTGTTCCGCCAGCGCCATTGCCACCGCCTGCTGCAGGGCCGGCAGCACATCCTCCCCGAACCACGCATGCCGGCTGAACCAGGGCTGGTTGCGCGGCGATGGATGCGGCAGCGGCAGCACGGACGGCGCGTAGTCGCGCCAGGCCATCACGGTCTCGGTCAGCGTGGCTTGGGCGCGGTCCCCGAGGAAATGCCGCTGCGCATACTGGCCCACCAGCAGGGTCAGGCGGATGTCCGGCAGCTGCGCCAGCAGCCGCTCCAGCCATAGGTCGGCGCATTCGCGGCGCGGCGGCAGGTCGCCGCCCTTGCCCCGGCCCGGATAGCAATAGGCCATCGGAATGATGGCGATGCGCTCCGGGTCGTAGAACACCGGCGGCGCAATGCCCATCCACTCCCGCAGCCGCCTGCCGCTGGCGTCATCCCACGGTATGCCGCTCTTGTGCACCTTCAGGCCGGGCGCCTGGCCGACGATCAGGATCCGCGCGCCGGCGCCGAGCTGCACCACCGGCCGCGGCCCCAGCGGCAGATGCGCGGCGCAGGCGGTGCAGGCCCGCACTTCGCGCAGCAGGCCGTCGAGTGCGCCGGCCCCGAGGTTGCCCACCCTTGCAGGCATGTCGCCCGTGCCTTGCGTCGCCGCAGCGTCGCCGCCCGTCGCGCCAAGCCCGCCGGGCAAGGCCACGCGCTGAACTTTGCATCCTGGCATCAGTCCATCCGCCGGGCAATTGTTTCCGAAAGGCGATGTTTGCTTCTGTTCAACAACAACATGGAGTCCTCCTTGAAAATCATCCTGCCACTGCTGCTTGCCGGCGCATCCATCGTCCTGACCGCCTGCGGCGGCGGCGCCGACGAGGCAACCGGCACCCGTCTGCTCTCTTCCTCGGTGGCCGCCAGCGATGCCAGCCTGCCGACCCAGCTGCTGGCCCGCAAGCGCGTTTCCACCAACAACAACACCGGCTCGACCACACCCACAACGACAACGACCACCACGTCGGGCGGCAGCCTCGACGCCCGCCTGACCTGCAACCTGCCCAGCTTCCAGCAGGAGATACTGGACCGGGTCAACCAGGCGCGCGCCGCCGGCCGCAGCTGCGGCACCACCTATTACGGCCCGGCGCCGGCGCTGGCCTGGAATACCAACCTGTTCAATGCCGCCAGCGCGCATTCCACCGATATGGCGGCCAACAACTATTTTTCCCATACCAGCCTGGATGGACGCAACGCCGGCCAGCGCATCACCGGCGCCGGCTACGCCTGGAGCGCGTATGGCGAAAACATCGCCGCCGGGCAGACCAGCGTGCAGTCCGTGGTGGACGGCTGGCTGGCCAGTCCCGGCCATTGCGCCAACATCATGAACCCCGTCTATGCCGACATCGGCACCGCCTGCGTCGCCAGCAGCACGTCGAGCTATCCCACCTACTGGACCATGGATCTGGCGCGCCCTTACTAGTTTCTTTTGCAGCCAGGGCCGGAATATTTTCCCGCCACGCTAAAGACGAGTTTGTTTCCTGTCGTTAACAAAAGACCGCTCAACCGGGTGGTCGGGCGACATGCCTGAAGGAGACGCCGGTGGCCAGGCCGCCGGCATGACAACAAATCAGATCGTCGAGCGTGAACTATGTTTCTGGCTAATTTCAAGGTAAGCACCCGCCTGGCAGCGGGGTTTGGCATCGTCATCCTGCTGCTGGTAGGGATCATGGCGCTGGGCATCAACCGTCTTTCGGTGGTCAACGAGGCGTCGGACGTGATCCGCAAGCAGCGCTATCCGGTGATCCGCATGGCGTTCACGGTCAACAGCGACATCAATGCCGTCGCCATATCGATGCGCAATGCAGTGCTGTCGGAAAATGAAGAAGTAATCAAGCGCGAGCTCGACAACATCAGGGCCGGATCCGCCCGCGTCACCGAAAACCTGGAGTGGATAGGCAAGACCCTGACCACCGAAAAAGGCAAGGCGCTCTACAAGACCATCCTCGAGGCCCGTGCGCCCTACCAGAAGCACCAGGTGGAATTCCTGGCGATGCTGGCCGAAGGCCGCGGCGCGATGGCAATCAACCTGCTGATGCAGACCATGCCCAAGGAGCAGGCGGCCTATATGGCGTCGGTGCAGAGCCTGGTGACGCTGGGCGACAAGCTGCTGGAAAAGGCGGGCGAGGACTCGGCGGCGGCCTACGAGAGCGGCCGCGCGCTGATGCTGGGCCTGGCGGCGGCGGCCATCGCCTTTGCCGCCGGCTTCGCCTGGTGGCTGGCGCGCAGCATCACCGCGCCGCTGGCGCAGGCGGTCGAGATCGCCCGCACGATTGCCAACGGCGACCTGTCGCGCCGCATCGAGGTGCGCAGCAAGGACGAGACCGGCCAGCTGATGCAGGCGCTGAGGGAGATGTCGGCCAGCCTGGCCGGCATCGTCGCCGACGTGCGCCGCGGCGCCGACAGCATGACCACCGGCGCGCGTGAAATCGCCTCCGGCAACATGGACCTGTCCTCGCGCACCGAGCAGCAGGCTTCCTCGCTGGAGGAAACCGCCTCGTCGATGGAGGAACTGACCTCCACCGTCAAGCAGAATGCCGACAACGCCCGCC
>Ga0308160_10004931_pt1 | contig 14054 bp, 8 predicted proteins | sample PhyFR1_FD_201036 | JGI IMG/M metagenome (GOLD analysis project Ga0308160, IMG submission 201036) | Phyllosphere microbial communities from UC Gill Tract Community Farm, Albany, California, United States - DLSLF.R1 | ecosystem: Host-associated > Plants > Phyllosphere > Unclassified | place: USA...
CCTACAGCAAGCGCCAGAAGGAAGAAGCCAAGCCGCGCCAGGAAGCCGTGGTCAAGAGCATCACCCCGGCCCAGCCGGCCCCGGTGGTCGACCGCAGCGAGCCTGTGAAACCTGCCAAGCCGGTCGAACCGCCGGTCGTGGCCGCACCTGTTGCCCCGGCCCCGGTCGGCTTCATAGCCAAGCTGAAGAGCTTCTTCTTCGGCGCACCGGAACCTGTCGCCCCGCCGCCGGCGCCGGTCGAGCCGGTCAAGCCTGCCGCTCCGGCCCAGTCGGAACGCAACGGCGACCGCAATGGCCGTGGCCCGCGTGCCCGCAATGGCCGCAACGGCAAGCCCGGCCGCGAACGTGATGAACGCGACCTGAGCGCCAAGCCTGGCGTCGACGAGACCGCCAAGGCCGAACGCGAAGAAAAAGCGCCGCGCCCACCGCGTCCGCCGCGTGAAGCCCGCGAACCGCGCGCACCGCGTGAGCCGCGCGAGCAGCTCGATACCGCCCAGGCCGCCGCCGCAGGTACGACTGCGGCTCCACGCGCCGAGCGTGGCGAACGCCAGGAACGTGGCGAGCGCGCCGATCGCGGCGAGCGCCAGGAACGCGCACCGCGCCAGCCGCGCGAGCGTGGCGAACGCAGCCAGCCGGTGGAAACCAAGGCCGAGGAACTGAACGCGGTCGAGGCGATCCCGACGCCGGTGAGCGAACTGTCGACCACCACGCCGCACGGCGACCAGCTCGATCACGCGGTGAAAGCCGCGGTCTCGACCGGTCCTAACGGCGAGGAACTCGATGCCGAAGGCGGCGACGAGCCGCGCCGCCGCCGCCGCCGCGGTGGCCGCAACCGCAACCGCCGCGACCGCGACCAGGTCGAGGGCATGGAAGCGGGCGAACACGGCGAGCACGACGGCACCCCGGCATTTACCCCGGTTGCCGACGAAGAAGCCGCCAAGGTGCAAGCCGCCGCTGCCGCCGAGAAATCGGGCCGCAAGCCGCGTGCACCGAAGCAGGACAAACAGGCGCCATGGCCCTTCCCGACCGCTGCTTCGGTAGCGGCCGCCCAGGCCAAGGCTGCGGCGAAAGCCGCGCCGGCTGCCGCTCCTGCTGCCGCTGCCCCTGTTGCCGCTGCTTCGGCTGAGGCCGCCGCACCTGCGGTGCAGGCGCCGACCGCCGACGCCTGGTTCTTCCCGACCGCGGCATCGATGGCGCCACGCCAGGCGCAGCCGGCTGTCGAGCCAGTTGCACCGGCGACCGAGCCTGTTGCTATCGCCGATGTACCCGTGGTGGCTGCACCTTTGGCCGCACCAGCTGTTGCACCGGTTGCCGAACCTGCTGCTGCCCCTGCCGCTCCTGCCCCGGCTGTCGCTGAACCGGCACCAGTTGCCGCGCCGGTTGCCGCGCCGCTGAAAGCCGAGCCGGCACCGGCCCAGGCCGCGGTTGCACCTGCACCTGCACCTGCACCTGCACCTGCAGCCGCGTCGGGCAATCTCGACGAGATGCTCGGCAGCGCCGGCCTGACCCTGGCTGCGACCGATCCTGCCAAGCTGCGTGCAGCCCAGGAAGCCGCCGCCGCGGCAGCCGCCCCGGTCCGCCTCGGCCGTGCCCGCAAGCCGGTCGTGGCGCCGGTCGACGAGCCGCTGATCCAGGTCGATACGCGCCAATAAGCCTTTGCTTCATTGCAAGGCATGAAAGGGAAGCCTCCGGGCTTCCCTTTTTCGTTGACGCCCCCATCTATGCCTGATCCGGCGCCTCTCCTGTGCGCTTTCCCCCCGCATGCTATCGTATCGCATGGCTGAAAAAATCATCGTGCTGAACGACCTGCGCTCGCCCGCGCTGTCCGTTCCCGCAACTCCCGAACACCCCACCGGCCAGCTGGCCGATGCCCTTGCGCGTCCGCTGCACGACCTGCGCATCTCCGTGACCGACCGCTGCAATTTCCGTTGCGTGTATTGCATGCCGAAGGAAGTCTTCGGCAAGGACTACCCCTACCTGCCGCACGGCGATTTGCTGTCGTTCGAGGAAATCACGCGCGTGGCGCGCATCTTCATCGCCCACGGCGTCGAGAAGATCCGCCTCACCGGCGGCGAACCGCTGCTGCGCAAGAACCTGGAACACCTGGTGGCGATGCTGCGTGCCCTGCCCACCGTCTCCGGCCGTCCGCTCGACCTGACGCTCACCACCAACGGCTCGATCCTGGCGCGCAAGGCGCAAGCCCTGAAAGATGCCGGCCTGGACCGCGTGACGGTGTCGCTCGACGCCCTCGACGACGCCGTCTTCAAGCGCATGAACGACGTCGACTTCGCCGTGGCCGACGTGCTGAAGGGGATCGAGGCCGCGCATGCCGTGGGCCTCGGTCCGATCAAGGTCAACATGGTGGTCAAGCGCGGCAGCAACGACGACCAGATCGTGCCGATGGCGCGCCACTTCAAAGGCTCGCCCGTGATCCTGCGCTTCATCGAATACATGGACGTCGGCGCCTCGAACGGCTGGAACATGGACGAAGTGGTGCCCTCAGGCGAAGTGGTGCAGCGCATCGGCGCCGAGTTGCCGCTGGCGCCTTTGGGCGCCAACTACACCGGCGAAACCGCGGCGCGCTGGCGCTACCTCGATGGCGGCGGCGAAATCGGCGTCATCTCCTCGGTGACCGGCGCCTTCTGCAAGGATTGCAGCCGCATGCGCCTGTCGACGGAAGGCAAGCTCTACACCTGCCTGTTCGCCACCCGCGGCCACGATCTGCGCGCCCTGCTGCGTGCCGGGCATGACGACCTCGCCATCTCCGGCGCCGTCGCGCGCCTGTGGCGCAGCCGCGACGACCGCTATTCCGAAACACGCACCATCAACACCGACGGCCTGCAACGCGGCGCACGACGCGTCGAAATGTCCTATATCGGCGGTTAGAAAAATGAACAAGAAAGCATCGATCAGCGGGTTGATTCTCGCGGGCGGACGCGGCTCGCGCATGGGCCACGTCGACAAGGGCCTGCAAGCCTTCCGTGGCACGACCATGGCGGACCACGTGCTGGCGCGCCTGGCGCCGCAGGTGGCAAGCGTCGCCATCAACGCCAACCAGAACCTCGACACCTACGCCGCCTTCGGCGTGCCGGTGTGGCAAGACGACCTGGCCGGCTTTGCCGGGCCATTGGCCGGCCTGGAGACCGGACTGCGGCGCTGCCAGACGCCGTATCTGCTGACCGCGCCCTGCGATTCGCCCTTCCTGCCTCTGGACCTGGCCGAGCGCCTGCTGGCCGCGCTGGAAGAACAGGACGCCGACCTCGCCTTTGCCGCCACCGGGGAGCCGGGCATGCGGGTGCAGGCGCATCCGGTGTTCTGCCTGGTGAAGACATCGCTGCTGCCGGTCTTGTCGTCCTACCTGGCAGAAGGCGGTCGGCGCATGGATGGCTGGTACAAGGACGTGAAGGCGGTCGAGGTGCTGTTCGAGGATGTGGATGCTTTCCGCAACATCAACACGCTCGACGAGCTGCACAGCCTGGACACGAGCCGGCCACCGCGCCTGGCCGACGTGACGAGCTGTTTATCGGCCTACGATCCCGAGGCACTGCCGGTGCGCGATGCCCAGCGCATCATCCGCGAATTCGTGCAGCCGGTCGGCGCCGTCGAGCAGGTGGCCTTGCGCGCCGCCCTGGGACGCGTGCTGGCGCGCGACATCGTCTCGCCGATCAACGTGCCGGCGCACGACAACTCGGCAATGGACGGCTATGCGCTGCGCGGGGGCGACCTGGTGCCGGACGGCGACACGCGCCTGAAAGTGGTCGGCACCGTGTATGCCGGGCGGCCTTCCGAGGCGGCGCCGGGACCGGGCGAATGCGTGCGCATCATGACCGGCGGCGTCATGCCCGAGGGGTGCGACAGCGTGGTGCCGCAGGAGTTCGTGGCGCAGGAAAGTGCGGATGCGATCGTGCTCGGCGCCGGCACCATCCGCGCCGGCGACAACCGCCGCTTCGCCGGCGAGGATTTGAAAGCCGGCAGCGCGGCACTGAAGGCCGGCAAGATCATCCGTCCGGCCGACCTGGGCCTGGTCGCCTCGCTCGGCATCGCCGAAGTGCCCGTCGTACGGCGCCTGCGCGTGGCCTTCTTCTCCACCGGCGACGAATTGCGCTCGATCGGCCAGGCGCTCGACACCGGCAGCGTCTACGACAGCAACCGCTACACCATCTACGGCATGCTGCAGCGCCTGGGCTGCGAGATCATCGACATGGGCATCGTGCGCGACGACCCGGCCGCGCTGGAAGCGGCCTTGCGTACGGCCTGCGAGAATGCGGATGTGATCATCACCTCGGGCGGCGTCTCGGTGGGCGCGGCCGACTACACGCGCCAGATCATGGCGCGCCTGGGCGACGTCACCTTCTGGAAGATCGGCATGCGGCCGGGCCGTCCGCTCGCCTTTGGCCGCATCGGCTCGAACGGGCGCAGCGCCTTCCTGTTCGGCCTGCCGGGCAATCCTGTGGCGGTGATGGTGTCGTTCTACTTCTTCGCGCGCGAAGCCTTGTTGCGCATGATGGGGGCCGAGGCGCCGCTGCCGCTGCTGCGTGCGCGCTCGGCAGGCGCGATCCGCAAGAAGCCGGGCCGCACCGAATACCAGCGCGGCATCCTGACGCACGGCGAGGACGGCATGCCGCAGGTGCGCATCACCGGCTCGCAGGGCTCGGGCATCTTGCGCTCGATGTCGGAGGCGAACTGCATGGTGGTGCTGCATGATGAGCAGGGCAATGTCGCGGCTGGCGACATGGTCGACGTGCTGATGTTCGAAGGTTTGCTGTAGGGTGGACGGCTCCGCCGTCCACGCGTTCAACCGTCCTCCGCTCTGCCGCGTCTTATCACACACTTGACCGATCTCATCCGACGGCCGTGACCACGCCACTACGATGGCGCGATGTCCCATTTCCGTCGCGCCCTCACCGGCTCATCATTCTTTTTCACCGTTGTCGCCTGGCGCCGCCGCCCCATCCTTTGCGACGATGCAATCCTTAACGCCTTGCGCGACGCCATCCAGGCCGTGCGTGCTCGACGTCCCTTCACGATCGACGCCTGGGTGCAACTGCCCGATCACCTGCATTGCATCTGGACCCTGCCGCCTGACGATGCCGATTTTTCGCAACGCTGGCGTGAAATCAAACATCATGTGTCGTACGTTTGCCGTGACCGTTACGATGCGGCGCCACTCTCCGAGGCCATGACACGGCGAGGGGAAGCGGCGATCTGGCAAAGACGATTCTGGGAACACCAGATCCGGGATGAGCGCGATTTCGAACGGCATGCCGATTACATTCATATCAACCCTGTGAAGCATGGGCATGTTGCGCATGCTTCATTGTGGCCGTATTCGAGCTTCGGAAAATTTGTGAAGGAGGGAGTGTATCCGGCGGACTGGTGTGGGCCGGTGGATATGCTGGACTTGTGCCTGGAGTGAACGCAATCCGGTAAGTGTCGGGAACGCCAAAGCAGGCTGAACGCGTGGACGGCAAAGCCGTCCACCCTACTCGATCCACATCGCTTCCACTTGCCGTGTGCCGTTCCAATCGGCCGGATACACGCCGTTTTTCACGTACCGGTGGAACGTCGAATACGGCCAATCCGCGGCGCGCGCGACATGACCATGCTTCACTGGATTGAAATGGATGTAATCCACGTGCCGCTCGACTTCGCGGTCATCGCGGATCTGGTATGCATCGACGCGCCGTTGCCAGATCGATGCCTCGCGGTGCGCGATGCGTGATGGATTGCGTGTGCCGGTCGATACCGTCGACACCAGGGCGGCGCGCGACACCGCACTCCGGATCATCTCCCAGCGCGTCGCATGATCGAGGTCGCCGTCGGGCAGGGTCCAGATGCAATGCAGGTGATCCGGCATCAGCACCCACGCATCAATGTCGAAGGGACGTGTGGTGCGCACGTCGATGATCGCCCGGCGCAACGCCGTGCGCATTGGGGGCAAGGACAGGATGGGATTGCGCCGGAACGACACCAGCGTGAAGAACCAGGTGTTGCCGGTGCCGGGACGGCGATAGCGGGGCGTGGTGGCGCGCATGGTGGAGGATGCGGGATCTTCGTCAAGCGCGTGGCGCGCTCAGTCGTCGCGCTCCGCGTTGTCCGGCCCCAGCATCAACTGCGCCGCCTCGCTCGGCAAGGCCTCCACCGACTTCAGCTTGCGCGCCATCTGGCGGCTGCGCACTTCGGCGCTTTCGATGTTCTTCGCGGCCTTTTCCAGCGTGGCCTTGGTGGCGGCCAGTACGTCGCCGAATTTGGCGAATTCGGTCTTCACCGCGCCCAGCACCTGCCACACTTCCGACGAACGCTTTTCCAGCGCCAGCGTGCGGAAGCCCATCTGCAGGCTGTTCAGCAAGGCGGTCAGGGTCGACGGGCCGGCAATCGTCACGCGCAGGGAGCGCTGCAGCTCGTCGGCCAGGCCCGGACGGCGCATCACTTCCGCATACAAGCCTTCGGTCGGCAGGAACAGGATGGCGAAGTCGGTGGTCTGCGGCGGCGACACGTACTTGTCGCAGATGGTCTTGGCTTCATTGCGCACCGCGCGTTCCAGCTCGGCACCGAAGCGCGCCACGCCGTCGGCGTCGGCACGGTCCTGGGCTTCCAGCAGGCGTTCGTACTGCTCCTTCGGGAACTTGGCGTCGATCGGCAGCCACAGCGGCGCGCCGCCATCGACCACGCCCGGCAGCTTGATCGCGAATTCCACGCGTGCGTTCGAACCGAGCACGGTCTCGACGTTCTTGGCGTACTGGTCAACGGTCAGCACCTGCTCGAGCAGCATCTCCAGCTGCACTTCGCCCCAGGTGCCGCGCGTCTTCACGTTGGTCAGCACGCGCTTCAGGTCGCCCACGCCGATCGCCAGCTGCTGCATTTCGCCCAGGCCCTGGTGGACTTTCTCCAGGCGCTCGGAGACGTGGCGGAAGGATTCGGTCAGGCGCGTTTCCAGCGTCGTGTGCAGCTTTTCGTCGACGGTCTGGCGCATCTCTTCCAGGCGCTTGGCGTTGTCCAGTTGCAGGTCGCGGATCTTGGTTTCCAGGGTCGCGCGCACTTCCAGCATGCGCTGGGCATTCGATTCGGTGAGGTTCGCCAGGGTCTGCTGCAGGGTGTCGGCGAAACGTTTCAGGGCGCGCGCCTGCTCCTCGCGTCCGCCGGCAGCATGCAGCTGCATCTGCTGGCGCATGCTGTCGAGCTGCTGGACGGTGGCCGCCTGGTGCTGGGCCATGTGGCCGGCCAATTCCTGGCGCGTGGCCTGGGCGCTGTGCTGGAGTTCCAGGCGCAGTTCGCGCTCGACGCGTTCGAACTGCTGGCCCTGGCCAGCGCCATCGCTCGAGCGTGCGCGCAGCAAGACCAGCACCTGCAAGACGACGATGGCGGCCAGCGCCACCACCAGTACCGCGAATTGGAGGGTGCTCATCTCAGTCGGCCTTGTTGCGCATCCAGTCGGCGGTCTGGTAGAAGGAGGTCATCAGGCGCAGGCGCAAGTCGTCGTCGATGCCGATGTCTTCCATCGCCCAGGCCATGGCGCGCAGCCACTGGTCACGCTCGCTCGTACCGATACCGAAAGGCAGGTGGCGTGCGCGCAGGCGCGGGTGGCCATATTTTTCGATGAAGAGGTCAGGCCCGCCCATCCAGCCGGACAGGAACATGAACAGCTTCTCGCGCGAGCTGTCGTTGGGTTTCGGGTGCAGCGCGTGGATGCCGGCGAATTCCGGCTCCAGTTCCATCAGGTCGTAGAAGCGGTCGACCAGTTCGCGCAAGCGGCTTTCGCCGCCGATGATTTCGTACAGGGTTTGGTTCTCGGACATACCGTGATGATAGCGCGTCGGCGCCGCGCCGTGGGATGCATACGTGCGTAAAACTGGAACCATCGCAATGGAATGCATACGTGCGTTGAACGCGTGGGCACGGGGCGCCCACCCTACCTATCCACGCGTCAACGTACGTGTGATGACGTAGGGTGGGCGCGCCGTGCCCACGCGTAAAGCCCGCATATCGTCAGCGGATCACGCCTCCCGCAGCGTCTGCAACGGCGGTTGCCGCAGCACGCTGCGCAGCCCCAGCCAGCCGCCCACCAGCGCGCAGGCCGCGCCAACCGCGATCCCGGCCAGCCACACGCCCGGCTCGAACGCCCACTCGAACTTGAACTGGTAAGTGGCCAGCCCCCAGCCCAGCGCCGCCGCGCCGGTCGCCGCCAGCAGGCCCGCCAGGCCGCCGACCAGCACGAACTCGATGCGCTGCGCCGTCGCCAACTGCTTGCGCGTGGCGCCAAGCGCCCGCAACAGTCCCGCTTCGCGCGTGCGCTCGGACTGCGATCCCATCAGCGCCGCATACAGCACCAGCACGCCCGAGGCCAGCGTGAACAGGAACAGGAACTCCACCGCCGTCACGACCTGGTCCACCACTTCCTGGATCTGGCGGATGATGCCGCTGACGTCGATCACGGTCAGGTTCGGATAGGCGCGCGCCAGCGTGCTGGCGAGGTTCGCCCCGCGCTCGGGCAGGTGGAAGGCCGTCATGTAGGTGGCCGGCGCATTCGCCATCGCCTGCGGGTTGATGATGACGAAGAAGTTGGCGCGCATCGAGCCCCATTCGAGTTTGCGCAAACTGGTGACCTTGGCGTCGACCACGGTGCCGGCCATGTCGAAGCGCATCACGTCGCCCAGCTTCAGGCCCAGGGTCTTGGCGATGCCCTGCTCCACCGAGGCTTCGGACACACCCGGCGCATCGCGGTACCAGCTGCCGGCGACGATGTCGTTGCCCTCGGGTGCATCGGCCATCGTCGACAGATTGAATTCGCGGTTCGCCAGGCGGCGCGCGTCGTCGCTCGTGTAGGTGCCGGCGGTGATGGCGTTGCCGTTCACCGCGGTGAGCCGGCCGCGGATCATCGGATACAGCACCGGCTGCTGCACGCCCGCCTGCGCGATGCGCTTCGCCACGTCGTCCTTCTGGTCGGGCAGGACGTTGATGATGAAGCGGTTCGGCGCGTTTTCCGGCGTCGAGCGCTGCCAGGCCGCGACCAGGTCGCCGCGCACCACGGTCAGCAGCAGCAGCGCCATCAGGCCCAGCGCCAGCGACACCACCTGCACCACGGTAGCGCCGGGACGGCGCTGCAGCGAGGTCACGGCGAAGCGCCAGCTCTGGTTCTGGAAGGCCCCGCGCAGGCGCCGCAGCAGGCGCAGGCCGAGCCAGGCGACAAAGGCAAAGAAGGCGAAGCCGGCCAGGAAGCCGCCGGCCGTGATCAAGGCCAGTTTCGGGTCGCCCGCCTGCCACAGCAGCAGCGCGACGAACACGCCGGTGCCGAGGCCATAGGTGGCCAGCGCCATCGGTTGCGGCGCGGCCTGCTCGCGCCGGATCACGCGGTTGTGCGGCACATTGCGAAGTTGCAGAACCGGCGGCAGTGCGAAGCCGACCAGCAGCAGCATGCCGGTAGCGATGCCCTGCAACGCGGGCAGCAGGGACACCGGCGGCAGATCGGCCGGCAGCAGGCTGCCGATCAGTTCCAGCAGCACGAAGTGGGCAGCAAAACCCACGGCCACGCCGACCAGGCTGCCCGCCAGGCCGACCAGCGCGAACTCGATCAGGTACATGGCGCCCACCTGGTTCTGGGTCATGCCGAGGCAGCGCAGCATGGCGCAGGCGTCGAGGTGGCGTTGCATGAAGCGGCGCGCGGCCATTGCCACGGCCACCGCCGCCAGCATCGCCGACAGCAGGCCGACCAGCGACAGGAAGCGGTCGGCGCGGTCGAGCGTGGCCTGCATTTCGGGACGGCCGTTCTCCAGCGATTCGACGCGCACGCCCTTCACGTTGTCGGCCTTGATGCGCGCGCGGACCCAGGTGTCGTAGCCGCGCACGCGCGCCAGGTCGTTTTTAGATGGCGCCGCCACCTGCATGCGGTAGGTCACGCGCGCGAAGTTGTCGACCAGGCCAGTAGCCGGCAGGTCGGACATATTCAGCATCACGCGCGGCGCGAAGTTGGCGAACGAGGCGCCGCGGTCCGGCTCGGCCGCGAGCAATTGGGCGATGGTGAAACGGCTGTCGCCCAGCTGCAGCGCGTCGCCGACCTTCACGCCGAGGGCGGGCAGCAGATTCGCGTCGACCCAGACCGTGCCGGGCGCCGGCACGTCGCGCGTGCGCTGGCCGATGGCGGTGCTGGCGTCATCCGGATTGGTGGTGATTTTGAGCTCGCCGCGCAGCGGATAGCCGGCGGAGACGGCCTTGATCGAGGCCAGCTGGGCCTGCGAATCCTCGCCCTCCCCGCCTTGCGCCATGCTCGGGAAGGTGACGGTGTCGGCCAGCAGCAGGCCGCGCCGCTGCGCCTCCGCGCGCCAGGCCGGTGCGACCGGCTGGTCGGCATTCACCAGCAGGTCGGCGCCGAGCAGCTGGTTGGCATCGCGCGCCAGGCCGGCGCGCATGCGGTCGATGAAGAAGCCGCTTGATGCCAGCGCGGCGACGGCGACGATCAGCGCCACCAGCAGGAAACGCAGTTCGCCCGCGCGCCAGTCGCGTGCGGTCATGCGGAGGGACTGGATCAGCACGGGCGCTCCTTGCTTTAAGTTGGGTTGACGACCGTCTCGGCCGCCGCGTGTTCGAAATAGGCATCGACTTCGGCGAGGAAGGCGCGCTTCTGTTCCGGCGCGAGGAAGGCGGCGGCGAAGCTGTTGCGCGCCAGCTGGCGTGCATGCGAAACGTCCAGCGGCAGCGCATCGAAGGCGGCGATGAAGTTCTCGTTCATGTAGCCGCCGAAATAGGCCGGGTCGTCGGAGTTGATGGTGACGGCCAGGCCCTTGTCCAGCAGGCTGCGCAGGTTGTGCGCGGCCATCACGTCGAACACGCGCAGCTTGATGTTCGAGAGCGGGCAGACGGTCAGCGCCATCTGTTCGCGCACCAGGCGCTCGACCAGGGCCGGGCTTTCCAGGCAGCGCACGCCGTGGTCGACACGTTCGACCTTCAGGACGTCGAGCGCACTCTCGATGTAGGCCGGCGGCCCCTCCTCGCCCGCGTGCGCCACCAGGCGCAGGCCGAGCCCGCGCGCACGTTCGAACACGCGTGCAAACTTTTCCGGCGGGTGCCCGACTTCCGAGGAATCCAGGCCGACGCCGATGAATTTGTCGCGGAAGGGCAGCGCTTCGTCGAGGGTGGCCAGCGCTTCTTCTTCCGACAGGTGGCGCAGGAAGCACATGATCAGCGCGGCGCTGATCGGGCATTCCTGGCAGGCGCGCCAGATGCCGTTGATGACGGTCTCGAAGGGCACGCCGCGTGCGGTATGGGTTTGCGGATCGAAGAAGATCTCGGCGTGCCGCACGTTGTCGGCGGCGGCCCTGGTCAAATAGGCCGCGGTCATGTCGTAGAAGTCCTGTTCGGTGAGCAGGACACTCGCGCCGGCGTAATAAATATCGAGGAAGGATTGGAGGTCGCTGAAAGCGTAGGCCTGGCGCAACGCCTCGACCGATGGATAAGGCAGCGATACACCGTTTCTTTGCGCCAACGCAAAGATCAGTTCGGGCTCCAGCGAGCCCTCGATATGGATGTGCAACTCAGCTTTCGGCATCTGTTGTAGGGTGGTGCGCAGTTGCTCGGTCAGCATGATTTTCTCCAGCTAAAGGCTGTATGGTAGGGCAAGACCGGCCAGTGTAACCGATGCCGCCGCCGCCCTGTTTTCATTGGATAAAGGGGTTGGAAACAGTATGCAGGATGCGTGCGCCACCGGTTGCCCGTATCGTGCACTATCGATTGCAGGCTTTCGACAACTCATCAGTTTGCATCGCGAAAACAGGGCGGAACACACCTCTGGCGGGGTTCGTCCGCAGCATTTTTCGCCCTTCCTTCTGCTGCCTGAAAAACCTTGTTTTCTCTTCATAATCAGGCACTTGTTGCTGATATGGTCGCGCACACGATACCGCTTTGACTTCGAGAACGGATAGGCACATAATAAATTTCAGCAATACAAGAAGACCCTCCAGCACAAGGTAAACGCCGGTCACAAGCCGGTCAGAACAAGAAGTATTCGCCTGAGACGCCGCCCCTGCGGCGCTACCCAAGGCGCCCGCTCATAACAAGGAAGTACGCCAAGAAAAAAACGGGACTTGGCAGTCGGCATGGTTCCGACTGTCGTGACAGTGATCGTCGTTAGCAAACTAAAGGACATGCACATGACCATTTTTGACAACTACGCAGCCCGTTACGAGCGTACCCGGGAAGAAGAATATTCCCTGTCGGAGTACCTTGCCCTGTGCAAGAAAGACCCGCTGACCTACGCCAGCGCGCCCGAGCGCATGCTCGCCGCAATCGGCGAACCGCAACTGGTCGATACCCGGCTCGACCCGCGGCTGTCGCGCATCTTCGCCAACAAGGTCATCAAGATCTATCCCGCCTTTAAAGAGTTTTACGGGATGGAGGAAGTCATCGAGCAGGTCGTTTCCTACTTCCGCCACGCGGCGCAAGGCCTGGAAGAGCGCAAGCAGATTCTCTATTTGCTGGGACCGGTCGGCGGCGGCAAGTCCTCGATCGCGGAAAAACTGAAACACCTGATGGAACAGGTGCCCTTTTATGCGATCAAGGGTTCGCCCGTGAACGAATCGCCTCTGGGCCTGTTCAACGAAGAAGAAGACGGCGTCATCCTCGAAGAAGATTACGGCATCCCGCGCCGCTACCTGCGCTCGATTCCCAGCCCCTGGGCGGTAAAACGCCTGCACGAATTCGGCGGCGACATCAATAAATTCCGTGTCGTCAAACGCTATCCGTCGATCCTGAAACAGGTCGCCGTTTCCAAGACCGAGCCGGGCGACGAAAACAACCAGGATATCTCGTCCCTGGTCGGCAAAGTGGATATCCGCAAGCTCGAGGATTATTCGCAGGACGATCCGGACGCCTACAGCTATTCCGGCGGCCTGTGCCTGGCGAACCAGGGTCTGATGGAATTCGTCGAGATGTTCAAGGCGCCGATCAAGGTGCTGCACCCCTTGCTGACCGCTACCCAGGAAGGCAATTACAAGGGCACCGAGGGTTTTGGCGCGATTCCCTTCGAGGGCATCATCCTGGCGCACTCGAACGAATCGGAATGGAAGACCTTCCGCAACAACCGCAACAACGAGGCTTTCCTGGACCGCATTTATATCGTGAAGGTGCCCTATTGCCTGCGCGTGGCGGACGAGATCAAGATCTACGATAAGCTGATCCGCAATTCCTCGCTCGAACGGGCGCCCTGCGCGCCGGGCACGCTGCGCATGATGGCGCAGTTCGCGATCCTGTCGCGCCTGAAGGACCCCGAGAATTCCAGCGTGTATTCGAAGATGCTGGTCTACGACGGCGAAAATCTGAAGGACACCGACCCCAAGGCCAAGTCGCTGCACGAATACGTCGATTACGCCGGCGTCGACGAAGGCATGAACGGGCTGTCGACCCGCTTTGCGTTCAAGATCCTGTCGAAAGTCTTCAACTTCGACAACACCGAAGTGGCGGCCAATCCGGTGCACCTGCTCTACGTGCTCGAGCAGCAGATCGAACGCGAGCAGTTCCCGCCGGAGCAGGAGCAGCGCTACCACTCGTATATCAAGGAACACCTGGCCCAGCGCTATGTCGATTTCATCGGCAAGGAAATCCAGACCGCCTACCTGGAAAGCTATTCGGAATACGGCCAGAACATCTTCGACCGCTATGTCACCTTTGCCGACTTCTGGATCCAGGACCAGGAATTCCGCGATCCGGACACCGGCGAAAGTTTTGACCGCGAATCGCTGAACGCCGAGCTGGAGAAAATCGAAAAGCCGGCCGGCATTTCGAATCCGAAGGATTTCCGCAACGAGATCGTCAACTTCGGCCTGCGTGCGCGGGCAACCAACGGCGGCAAGAATCCGGCCTGGACCAGCTACGAAAAGTTCCGCACCGTCATCGAGAAAAAAATGTTCTCGAATACCGAGGAACTTTTGCCGGTTATTTCGTTCAATGCCAAGGCCAGCGCCGAGGATGCGACCAAGCACGCCGACTTCGTCAACCGCATGGTCGAAAAGGGCTACACGGCCAAGCAGGTGCGCCTGCTGTGCGAATGGTATCTGCGTGTGAGGAAA
>Ga0308160_10004932_pt1 | contig 14053 bp, 16 predicted proteins | sample PhyFR1_FD_201036 | JGI IMG/M metagenome (GOLD analysis project Ga0308160, IMG submission 201036) | Phyllosphere microbial communities from UC Gill Tract Community Farm, Albany, California, United States - DLSLF.R1 | ecosystem: Host-associated > Plants > Phyllosphere > Unclassified | place: USA...
ATTAAGGCGCGATCTTTGTTGATCTGTTGATGATTATATCCTCTTCAGCAGGTTGACGTCCAGGATCCAGGGCAAGAAAGGTTCGCGGTCGCATCCAGCGCATATTCTCGACGAGACATTGACAGGTCGGAGTAATGTACTCAAAGGAACACCCATGGGACCCTCGACCCAGGGTCCCCAGTGGCAGCTCATACATCCCACCAAGACCTACATCGCATCTCCCGCAACGTTCTCACCCACCACCCTCTCCTTTCGACGCCCGGCCGGCAGATCGGACGGATCACTATTCTGGTCGATACGAGCCCCGAGCTCGATCCAGTTCCAAGGAGGATTTCCGTGCCAGTAGACCATATCAACCACCAAGAGACCGTCAACGATCTGCATCTCCCGTTAGGGATCGACCGGTGGAAAGATCGAGGGAATCGAATCATGGTCGTCGTCCAGAATCCAGGCCGTCCACCACACCCCGAGAATCGGTGTCTAGAGATGCGGTTCCTGAGAAACGAGGACCTCTCACAAGAGAATCAGTGACTAGGGGGGATTCAGGGTCAGGGTCAAGGCAAAAGGATGTGGTGATGGCCGATGTCACGGAAGCCCGAGCAAGTCCCGCAGCTTCTGTCGTAGAAAGTGGAAACGGGCCCTCAGCTTCGAGGAAACACGACACGACACAAAGATTCGTGAAGTGAGTGGACACACCTGAAGACGCCTCCGCTTTCACAGCTAGCTAAGTAAACACTTTTTAGGCGTCTCACCGAGACGCAAAGAGCGTTCGAGAAGGCCAGGGACGCCCGCGATCACCTCGACCAATTTCAAAAGTTCAAAGCTCAACGGGCGTTGGACCCCCGAGAGACTGCTGAGATTGAGAAGAAGATTGAAGAGAAGGAAGTCGCCCTCAGGGAGGCCGAGAGGATCAGCACGCACCGGATGAAGGCGCTACGAGACGCTACGGACGCGGTCCTCAGGGAATCAATGAAGGCTGTTATGGGCACGCAGACGCAAAGGGATGTCAATGGTGTAGCGGCAGTACCTGCAGTCGATGAAAACGCTCCAGAATCAACGGCAGTCGCAGCTCCTCCAGCTAAGAGTGCACCGGACATCGCACCACCAATTGCAACTCCCCTCACATCTTCTGTTGCCCCTCTCACCGCTGCCGAGCGATCCGACGTTCCTGCCTCCCGTATCAAGGCGAAGGCAGCAGTCGCCGACAAGTTGGAGCGTCTGGTGACGGATATGGACAACATGCAGAGCCTGGTTTATACATTGGAGGACAACACGACGGATCGCGAGGCCGCTCTCCGTGAGCAGATCGCGGACCTCGACAAAACAGTCAGACTCGAGAAGCGAGCACGGCAGATGGATCGAGCCACTTATGTAAAGCAACGGGAGGTCGATCTTGCCACATTCGAGGAGACCCGAGCGCAGGATTTGGCTGCACATGCAGCTCAACTCAAGGCGAGGGATGATGCGGACGCGCAATGGAGGAAGCGCATGGCAGCCAAGATGAAAGAAGCAGACGATCGCTTTGCCAAGTTGAGCGCCTTGGGTGCTCGGCAACTCGAAGCGGTCACTGGGTTCCGGAATGAACAGAGCAATACAGGGATTTAGGAGAAGGCGGACGCGACACAGTATTACGTATCTCACGCAAGCTAATGACCACATACCATATTATGCATGTAAATTGAGACGGGATCGGTAGCACAGACACACTGTATATAAAGACGACATCTTGGGTTGTTGGAGAATCTGAAGAGTGCGAGAGCTTGCAACAAATCGATAGATGTCTGATCCAGATTGTTCATGCTTGTTTGGGCCAGCTGATACGACGGGGCACTTGAGGACTCTCGCGCCCCGGCCGCTCAAAACGCGATGACGTCAACATTCGTGGGCTTTCCGGATCGCGGTCCTCCTTGTGTGTCCACGAGCATACGAGCTAGTCTCACGCAGAGAGAGCTACTAGCTACTAGTTTTCCTGTTCATCCTCAACAGACTAATCAATCTGGGTGGTCAGATTCGATTCGCTTCATCAGTTTCATGCCAAACGGACTGTTCCAACTGCTAGTCTATCTTTCGCCCAAGAACAACATTGCCTTGCAAAGAACGACATTCGTCATGCTTCGCCAGATCGCCCGTCCGCTCGCTCGTCAGAACATCTCGGCTCTCAACCTCGCCAGATCGATCTCGACTTCGAAGGCTTTGCCTGTACGACCTCAATCGCAGAGCTTGTTGACCACTCAACGAGTACCTCAAGTGACTACTCTCACGGCTCAAGCTTCGTTGCTTCGAAGGCAGTTTGTGACTAGCGAGAGCCGCAAAGATGTCAAGGAAAAGGCAATCGAGCAACAGTCGAATGTAGACTTTCAACACACCACGACCGGTGCCAAAGAGGAGGTTCGTTGGAAAGTTTCCACCATGCTCAGTTGGTTCGCCGCTAAGTCCCCATTTATAGGCCAAAGCTGTCGTCAAGGATTTCGCCGAGATGATCGCTGGACGGTCCCCTCAAGCCGCTGCCGCTGGAGCTCGAGAATCGCCTCACGCCCATAACCCGATGTCTGATGATTTCGTAAGCATTTACGTCGAGGTGGGCCGAGAAATAGTTGCGAATGACTGACTTTAACTTGTTCCGCCGAGTCTAGCTCTCGGTTACCAGGAACCTCGCCCAGGCGATTCCTAACCACATCTTCAACTTTGGAGCGCTTGGAACGGTTCCTTACATCGGAACAGCCGCTGGTATCATCTTCATGGCTCGAGAAGCTGGAGCCGCTCAAGCTGGTATGTAAACTCGTTCTCAGCATGGCCAGCACCTCGGCCAAAATCTGATCATTCTCAACTTTGAAGGCAGGGATACTTTGACAGGAATTGATCTGTCCACGGCATTGTCCGCTTTGCACCACCTGGAGACTATCCAGATTACATACGGAGCCATCATCTTGTCCTTCTTGGGTGCTCTGCACTGGGGTATGGAGTTTGCTGCCTTCGGAGGATCTCAGGGATACAAGCGATTGGCACTCGGAGTTGTCCCAGTGTTGGCGGCTTGGCCTACGACCTTTTTGACTCACGGAGTCAGCTTGGGTAAGCAGGTTCTCCCAGAAGATTTGATTTTCTTTCTTTCTTACGAGATTTCTGGGACGATCAGCCGTGCAATGGGGTGCTTTTACCGGAATGTGGCTGCTTGATCAGCGTGCTACCACTCACGGTTGGAGTAAGCATTGCGTTAGGTTAGAGGTTGAGGATCGTCGGCGCTGATCACCACTACCCCTCAGCTCCTCACTGGTACTCCACTTACCGATTCTACCTGTCGATCGTTGTGGGATTCAGTATTATCGCGACTTTGACCGGGACTTCCTACTTCGGTGTGGGATCCGGAGCCGGCGTCCCCATGCTCCCTACTGCCCCTGACGTCAAGCGAGACGAGGACAAGGCGAAGAAGCAGCGAATCAACAAGACTGCCCAGAAGAACCACCCCAAGGTTGCTGGCAAGCAAGAAGGTGTTGTTGCTGGTCCTGTCGAAGCCGTTGACCTTGTCGCTGAAGAGAGTGGCGAAGGCTTCGTGAAGCTTCACAACAAGGAGAAGGACGCCGAGCAAGCCGAGGCTGAAGAGGAAGAGAAGCGAGCTAAGGTGGGCCGGGATGTGTAACAATCTCTCTCATAGATCCAAGCGAGTACTCAGACGCTATCCTCCTCCTTCAGGCTGAAAAGCAAGATACCAAGGAAATTGACCAGGCTGCCTCGAGCCCTCCTGGATTCAAGACCGAAACCAAGGGAAGAGTGAACATGAACGACCAGTCTCAGCCGACCCATGGAGGAACCCGGGGTGACGACGGTGAAGCCGGAAAAGAGGGCCGATAGATAGTATCAAAGTGGAAGCTACAGCTGGCTACTACGTCATGAGCCAATGTATATTCAAAAGTGAAGGGAATCAAATGCTTGCTGATCCGTTACAAATTTAATTGATGCTACGTATCGAAACAACGGTGGAATCGGTATCATGTACCGGTGTTGCAATAGCAAAGATGAGAGAATTGGGATGAAACGCGAGACATGCGCGATCTCCAGGTCTTAATTCGCCAGGGATGTTCAAGACGGATGTTTGCACTGGTGCCGGGAACGACACCCTGGATATTGACAACTCTGGTGCAGTATCAGGAGCATACAAGGAGATCCTATGATGTGGATAGGGTTGAGATTATAGCAGCGTAGCTAGTTTCGCCATCAAACTCACTGAGCGAACAAGGAGACCGAATCCATTCCCGTTGCTGCGATCGACGTTTTGCCTTCGGCAATGATCGAGTTGTGGTTTGTGGAGATGGGATGATTGGGAACTCTAAGATCCCATACATTGATGCTCCCGTTTGCACTGGAACACAAATCTTGAGAAAGGGCTGGAGGCAGGGAAGATACGGGACTCACTGAGTGGATACTATTTCTTGACCAGTGGTCAGGTGGCAAGACAACGCTTTGCTCTGAAAGTTGGCGTCCCAGACAGCTACCGAAGATTTTTGGCTCTGACGTTGGTCGAACAATTCCAAGGCCCCATCGGCATAACCTGCAACGAGAAGATAGCCTCTTTCCTTTTCGTAATCTAGGCACGTTATACCCAACATCCTGGTCGTGCGGTGTTTGCGCACTCGTCTAGCGTCGAGCAGATTCCACTGAACGATGCTCCCGAGCTTTGTTGACATGGACAGTTCGTTCCGCTGACCACACCAGGCAGTCACAACTTGATAGTCTGGCTGGCGAGGACATCGAAACAGAAGCGTCGTCCTCATGTGCTCTGCTTGTAGAGCGTTTCTCTGTATGCGAACTACGCCCTCGTTTGTGGTCTGCATGATCGTATCTACGTCGTGCTCTTCGTTCAAGAATCTAGTGCCTAGCAGGTCGCCCCATCTGGACGGTATTGATGCAGTAGTCTTCGGACCCAATTTGACGTTGTCGAGATCATAGAAGCTTGAAGGCAAGTGTGTTAAATATTGCCTAGGAGGTGAATGTCCCACCGACTTACATAGTGCGGCGCCTCTGCGTTGCAGCGATGATTCCTTCGAAAGAATGAAATCTATGTGGAAAACGACGTCTTGAGATAGACGAATCTGTACTCCGGAAGAGGTACTGCTTACCGCACAGAATTGATCGCGGTATCAATATCGATTCTTGCTTTTTCAACAGCCCAAGGCTTGTCAGCTCGACTCTCTGACTCCAGAGCAGCGTGTCGTCCCTCGCGGATCTTCTTTAAAGCTTTCAGATCTTCGACACTGAATTTCTCTTCCGTCCACTGGAGTACGACAATAGCAAGTTCAGTAATTGGTTCTGGCGTTTCGATTTGGATACTCACTATCAGTCGGGGAAGGTGAAAGTACCGCTCCATCGATTTGCGCCACTTGCGGATTCGGTTTGCCAGTTCCGTAGTCACCTGAACCACAGGCTTGCTTGGGTCGTGGTGTTCATGGACGATCAGTCTGATTGCCGCCAGAAGGTGAGTGTATCTGGCAGTCCCTCCAATCACGCCCGTTTCACTGGTGGAGTCGCCAAGCTTGTCGTCCCCATTCATGCTGCTGGCTACCGACTTGGTCTTGATTTTCCCCTCTGGTTCGAGATCCACCAAATCGTCGATGATTTCGTCCATATTCTCTAGCCTTTTTCGGAGCCTTGGAATATATATCCCCACAGGAGAGATTCTTGCCGATGTGCTTGCCTTGTTGTAGACCGCACGTGCCAGGGTAGCCAATTGAGTGTCCGGGTCATCGCACAATCGGGTGACTGCATTGCACATCGCTTCGAGGGCAGCCAGACGCTCTGCTGTGAGCTCGGGATCCTTACAAGTTTCACAACAATGAAGACACGATTGGAGTAGCATCGAACATTCGTGCTCAAGAACTGCATCTCCGTCTTCCTTGACTCTTGTAGCCATGTAACACCATGGGGACAGAGTCAGCCAATAAGGTCGCTTCTCCTGGATGCAGTCTATGCAGGTCAAGAGCAGGCGCCTTGCCATCAGCGATGCGTCGGTCTGAGCCACAGCGAAGACTCGAGCAGCCGCTCTCAACATCATACTTCGCGCGCTGCCATTAGCACGCCCATATACCTTCGAATCGAAGTAGCGCCACAGAGCGTATAGAGCAGCCAGTCTAGTCGCTTCGCTGTCGTCAGATGCTCTTTCCACCACAAGATCCATGACTTTTTGCAAGTTCTCATCGTCGTTATGCTCCTCGTAGGGCCAGATTGACGCCAGCAGCAATAATGACCACTGCTTCACAAGGCAGTCCGTGTGCTTGAGTCCATCTGTAAGTCGCGATAACCACCTGTCCTCCTTGATGAGTGAAGAATCGAAATCCGGCTGATCGGCAGCCACACTCATCAAGTAGAGAACGCCTGCGTATGTATCCGGGGACCAGCTAGCATCCCGTTCATCGTAATGTTGTCCCAACATGGCTGTAAATGCCGAGAGAGTTGTCCTGGCAGTAGATGAGTTGTAGTACCCAAGTAAAGGAGGACCTTGGCTGTCCATCATCAACCGCTGGAAGATGAACGCGACTTGACTGGCTTCTTCGCTACTATCCCAATGAAGCATACGAGCTCGAAGTTGATCGATGCCGCATGCGAAACACCATCGCACAGGGAAACATCCTCCAATGTCAAGGTACCGCTACCGAATGAGTCTGCCAGTCAGATGAAGCAAATTTTGACAGCTTCCAAATTCCTACGTACCACTAATAGCGTCAGCGCAAGAAGTCGGCATGGCCCTCCCGCCGCAGCGAAAAACACTATTGGAAGCGAGTTGGCGCACAATCGTGACGTCTTTTCCCGTCCTTCCTGAGTGTTGCATTGTGTCGAAAACAGGGTGAGCTGCGCCGAAAATGCGAACAGCTGTTCAGATAAGAGCTTGGGAGCACGATATACGTGCAGCTGCCCAGGAGACGGCTCAGGTATAGGTAGCTGGCACAGGAAATCGTCCACAGCTGTGTCCCAGACCTGCCACAAAGGGTGAAGGTGCGTAGAAGGCATCGCTGGATAGCTGACAGGAGTGCAGTCATACTGGCGTAAGACCCGTTGTCTGCAGCGAGCTTACTGGTCAGCAAGACAAGGTCGCGCTTCGACCCCCTTGCACCAGAACTCACGCCAAGATGAAACCCCGCGCGAGTCCTGCAAGTCCCGAATTGCTTCGGAAGAGTTTCCGGAAGAGTTTGAGTGGCAGGCTTTGAAACGCGATCGTCTCCAAAATTGCCATAAGCAACCAATTCATCTCCCCCAGCGGCTGATTAAAAAGCTTTTGTTAAAGTCGAAGAGTAAAACTTGATACACGTTGAACTCACTGTGTTCCTTTGGTTCAGCTGACCTGGTATATTCATCAGAAGCTCCGAATCGACCGGAGGACTTGCTGCGATCATCGTCCTTGCTAATCTTAGATCGTCCACAAGGAAATGATGGCGCAAGGCCATCGCGAGAGGTGAGAGCATGCAAACGGTGAACACATCTCTAAAAATCGTCAGACCGTGACCACGAGTTCAGCTATTACGCGCACGAAAATGGCAGTTCGATTGACCGACGCACCTAGGCAGCCCCTCTGCTGTCGGCAACACTTGTTTATGCGCCGTGGCACAAAAGTGCACATCGTGATCCAAGTAAGACAGATTTCTCTTTTTATCGACAATGAAAACCGAATCATGAATCACTCCTCGGTCCCGCCGTTTAGCATGCTCAATCGCACTGTCCAAAACTTTCCCGGCATTATCGCAATCCCAAATGTAGATGGTCCCGCTGTCGCAACCTTTCGTCAGACAAGAAGTCAAACGGGTCATCAAGCCATTTGACTCACGGTAGTGCCACGTCCATGAGCGCGGATACGAATATTGGGTTGTATGTAGTAGGAGTTGTTGGAAAATCTGTATCGTAGACCCACACCTCCCCTTGCTCTGTTGGGGCCTAGCAAGATCGAGGCCACCGAAGCGAGATTAATGGCAAGCTAGGACATACTGATCGCAACCATGCCTACAAGTGTGCCATGCTAGGTTGCGAAAGCCATGTCGATAACACATCAGTCATCAAGTCTCACCAAGTCCTTGTCAAGCAGTCACCTACATCATTGTAGAGAAACATCATCTGCTGGTCCTTGCATTCACGTCTGGCCCGTTGCAGAGCTGCAATAACAGTTTCAGAGCGCGGATCGGGCAGCTGTGTTACAAAAGGTCAGCGACATGATAGACCTGCGTTCATCGTCGTTGGCGATGCTTACTGCTAATATGGACAGCTTCTGCAAGTTCTCCACGCATTCGACGAGGTTGTTCATGATCTTCCTCATACTTCGCTCATGATGACGAGTTGAAGGATCAAAGAAGGCTTCTTCGGTCTTGGTACGAATACCTTGTGGGGTACCTAAATTGAGACAGATTGCAAGCACGGTATGCGTCAATCTGAATGGCATAGAGCCTAGCAGGAACATGCGTTAGTCGTAATGAGCTAACGCTTCTGCCGAGCCTCCAGTCGTACCGGTAGCGTCCCATTCCGACTCGACCTCATGGCTTGGGGAAGTCTGGTCGACGTCGCTAGCTAACCATTCTGCTGCTATATCCTCGTGCCTGTTTCCTTGTCGCTTCCATAGGAGACTATCAGGGATTTCAAGATCTGTGTACGACATGAGTCCGTTCCGATCACGTCGGGTAACAATGAGCGTGACCTCAACGCAAGGCAAGTAGAGCACAGTAAGTAACAACTTTGAGTCTCGTTCGCAATGCGAATCGACTCAGCCCTTTATGCAGACGAAGCTGGGTCATCCGTAACAAAGGAAGGTTCGACAATGTGCCTTTGAGTCATTCCGATCACCTCATAGCAAGGAACAAAGGCGTTTCGCAAGTCCGAATGTCGTCACATCGTCCCGTCAGGCAAAGCGAAGGTCCTTCTGCTCGAAATTGACAACACAAGATAATGGTTCGAACATATAGGGATTCGATCTGCCACCACGTGCTAGTTGTACATGCTGAAAATACAAATGTTAAGACGCTCTCATTTTGCCTGGTTGTATCGGTCAAGAGTCTAGCTTTCGTTGGGTCAGTATCAGAGCGCTATAGTTTGCGAAGCAACATACACTGTCTTTTGCATAATGTCCATACGCTTCGAAGCCGTTGTAATTTGCAGTGTCTTTGCCTTTAGAGGCACCGATACCGGCCTTTTCAGCGAACAAGAAGGTCTGTACAGGCGCTTGTCTGCCTTCGCCTTCTAGACCCAAGCCAGTGCCTTCGGTCCAGCCCATTTTCTTTAGCAACTGATTCCCTTTGTTGTTTCCGTCTTCACCTGGAGCAGGTCCGGGAGCAGGTTTTGGCGGAGGCGGTGTTGGTGCCTTCGCAAACTTGCGTTTCGGCGCGGCGCGAGACTCTTCGGGAAGTGGTATCGCTGGCTGATAGAAGACTTGCCGTCTCTCAGCAGCACGGTCACGATAGGATGGTATGGAAGGATTGGCTGAAGGGGGTTCGGGAGACTCGTCTACGGAAATGAGCGCAGCTCTTCTCTCCTGTCCAGCTTGGCAGATGGCGGGATCGGCCAGATTCTTCTAGATAATACGCCAGGCATATGTGCACCGACAGATTTGTGAAAGGGGAGACAGCCATTCGGTTAGTCTTGACACATTCATGTGGCGAGCGAGGGACGTTACTCGGCGGAGAGGTTCCGCAGAGTTTGCCTTGGAGAATTAGATGCGAGCCTTGTGTAAATCCGATGCATTGCAATGTCTTCCTAGAATATCCAGAGTTTTGAACTGCCGTTGACAAAGAAGGCATGCCATCTTGCCAACATCACGGTAGTCAAAGGTTGAACTCGACGTGGTCTCGGTTTCTTGTGGGACATTTGTAGCCTGCTGAGCATTGCGTAGTGAATGGAGGTGTCAACAAAGTCTTGCAAACGAAAACGTTTAGGGCCATGCAAAGAAGAATGTACGCTTGAGCTTGCCACTGGTTGTTTGCTACCGATAGGAATGGCGTTCACGCCGGCCGATGTCGGTGCAGCGGTAGACACCGTTGCAATTTGAGCAAGATCCGCTTTGAGTTCGCCTTGACGCGTTTGCCATTTGGCCATGTTGGACGCGATCTAAGCGCAGTCGAAGATTCGGGAGACACGGATCGTGATCAGCACAAGGTCCGATGGAGATGCGAAACTATGCGATCCTAGCCCAAGGCAGCATCGCGCCTAGTAGAGTGATGACCGTCTTTACCTTCTTGTGAGAGCCCAGAGGTGGCACAACGTGTTTACTTCTGCCCGGGAACGCTGAGTAAGAGGGCTCCATGATCAGCCTGACATTCACCATGTGCGTGAACATGACAGCTGGCACTCACTCTTCGAAGGCAGCGGAGCTGGCTCATCATCCTCCGCGTCTTCAAGTACATTGGCAGACATTCCTGAGCCACAACGAAAGCAGTCAGCCAAAAGGAACAAACGACTTAGGTAGCGCACATGCCAGGCAACCGCCGATTCATACCGCCGGTGACAGCCTCGACTCTTGATCCCGCCAATCCTGCCACAGGAAGCGGGACCATGACATCCTCCTTGTCTTTTCTCTTGAGCCCAGCCCCTAGGCTGACTTTCAACGGCTGCATCTTGATCGCCCCCGCACTCCGGTCCAATAATTTCGGAGCAGCCGCGTCCACCGTATCCTGTTTACCCTTGGCTGATGTGTCCTGCTCGGAAGGGGCGATCAAGCTCTGCAAGAACGGTTCCAGATTCGGATCGACCGCCATACTAGCTCCTGCTGGTGGCGTCCTGACTTCGCTCGCGCCATGCCAGTCGTCCCTGTACCTGATCCATCCGTCGAGGTTCCCGATTCCACCGTTAGGTTCACCCTTTACAAGCCAATTGGTGGAAGGAAGAGGATGACCCTCTTCGTCTTGCGCGAGGACAAAAGCATCGGGATTGGCAAACGAGCAAGCTACCGGTCTGCCATTGACGACCACCCCGACAGGCTGAGCGACCCGGGAAAGCAAATGCGCCAATAGAGCAGCCGCCAATTCGGTGAAGACGAATTCGACAAACGCCAATCCGATCGACGTCTTGGTATTCCGATGTCGAATGATGACCACCCGTTTGATCGCCTGTCTTCCATCGACCACCTTGCCTCGACCATGACTAGGCATCGTCTCTGCCAACCTGACAATCTCCGCACTCAGTCGATCCCTGACTTCTTCTTGTGAGGTCTGCGAGTTGAGTCCACGGACGAGTAACACCCGATTACCATTCCCGGGAGGACCGATATCCCTCATCCCGTCGTTACCATTACGATCGACGTATTCCCTAGTATTAGTCGAAGTATGGGACGAAAAGTCCACCCGAACATCCATCGGATCACATCCGGGTACCAAGGGCGGGATATGTAAATGCGGGCCACTACGAAACGCCTCAGCCATCAGTCTCCCAACCCTCTTACATTGCGCCTTCGAACCGAGGGCCAAACCCAAAACTCACTACCCCTTGACGAAATCCACCGCACAATCCAGACTCGCAAATAAAGCAAATCCGAACCCTCTCGATTGCCCCGTCGCTCGATCGCGGACGACCGTAAACGTATCGATTGACAGATTGAACGGTTCCGATCGGAAGTAGGTCAACATCTGTAAAGGAGCGCAGTAGTACCCCCAGTAAAGCACGCGGTTGTTATTATCTTTTCGCATGGACAAGGGGGTGAGACGAGGTAGACTTACGACCTCTTCATCCACATTCAAATCCATGCCCAAGAAGATGACATCCTTTGCAGGCTCGGAGACTACGACTTCTCTTGCCTCTCCGCCTCCTCCTACCCCGGCACTACCCCCGTAAGGCAGAAATTGACCTTGTCCTTGGTACCCCTGATGACCTTGATAGTCTAGGTGAGCGGGTCTTGAGTGAAGCTGAGCGCCGTGAGCTTGGGCAGAATATGGGTGAGACGATTGACCGCCGTAGCCATAAGCCTATGGTAAGGACAAACAGCGATGGACATAGAGGAAGAATAAGAGATGTAGAGGAGATACATCAACAACCTCATTCGACACGGCTGATCTTCCTCGACTCACATCAATGTCCATATCCATATCCACCCCCTTTTCCCACTTTCCCTCTCCGTTCCCCGCCGGCATCACCGCTGTACCTCCGATGTTCGTCGTCGTCGTTGTGGCAGGCGGAGGATATTTCCGGGGAGGTGGGATCCTCTCTTCATCGGCATACGGATCATCATTCCCCACTACCGGTTCCTGCATACCCTGGTGCGTCACGTTTGACCCGCCAGCGTAGGTATTGGTACTGGGGACGGGTTGATAAGCTCGTCCAGGCGATCTTGATCTCGATCGGTACCGACCTCCTCCTCCTCCTTCCCGAGGGTAAGTCGGTCGGTCGTAGCCCCGATCATAACCCCCCGACCTCTCACGATCACGATCACGGTAATAACCCCCTGCTCGTCCACCTCCATCCTGATACCCGTACTGACGATCCCGGTCTTCATATCGGTTGTTCAGAGCTGACGGGGGGTGGGATTGAGGGTAGCTGGGGTTGGGATGAGGAGGTTGAGGGTGGTGGTGGTGTTGGTGTTGGTGGGCTGCAGGGGGAGGCCGCCAGGTATAGTCAGGGGATCTGGAGCGTGGACGGGAAGAGGTAGGGTGAGGTTGAGGTGGTCGGGGAGGCAAGTTTGACATCGTTGCGAGGATTGGATTGATTTGAGGAGGTGTTAGGTTTGAGGGTTGGGTGATAGGCTAGAGGAGTGTGTTCTCGATGATGTGATGATACCTTGAATCATCATCTCACCACTGCACCTTGAACACCTATCATTATCATCCAACTACTCGGGGTCCGTTAATCGCAATGGTCCTTTCACGTGAAGCGTTATCCCATCCGCGGTGCACTCTCACCTCCTTCCCTTTGATTACTCGTATTGTATTACTACTACTCTGCTACTGATAAAACCCCGAAGCCCCCGATTCCCAAGCCCCAGCTGCACTTTTTATTTAAACGTCGCCCCCTCCTCCCTTTGGCCCAGTGCGTTTGTGCGTGGCTCGTTAGCGTTTGAACGACGATACGAGGAAGGGACGCGCGCGAAGTTGTGCCGAGCTTGGGAGCGAGAGAGAGAGAGAGAGAGAAGGAGCGAGGAGAGCCCAAAGCTGGGATAGCTGGTACTTGTGGTAGGTAGTGCTAGTAGTGTCGTATCTAGAGCTGTCGTTCGTTGTTCCATCATACTCGACAAGCTAGAACTCGCAGCGATCTTGATCTCATCAAAACTATAGCCGTTGGTGCATCCCTACCGACTTGGCAATCTTGCTCGACCTCGACCTCGACGCTGTGAACGTTGTCGGAGTAGATACACACTCACCTCCACCATGGCCGCACCGGGAGCCACCTTTCCCTCGCATCTCCAACCCCATCGTCGCACAGAGACCCATCAACAACGTCTCCTAGAAGCCCAAGCCGAGCTCTTCGCAGCCAAACACCCGGTTCAAAACGGACACACTGGGGGACCTACAGCAAAACCCGCTGGCTTGTATAATGAGGGAAACACTTGTTTCTTCAATTCGACGTTCCAAGCTTTGGCAGCTACGACCAGCTTGATCGATTTGATTGGACCCGTCATCTTCCCCTCTCCCGGCTCCGAACCTACTCAGACCGGAGCTTCCACCTCCACATCCTCAACCACGACCTCGGCTCACAACATCCCCGACGCTCTAGATCACCCCGCCAAGACCTACACCACCACCGCAACGGGATCCGACAACGCTCCCCTCTACCCTCATTCCATCCCTTCCCTCCTCGACGCAGCTCTGGAACCCGAACACGCTCGTCTACTTCCCGTCACTCTGGCATTCGAGAAATGTCTAGGAAAAGCTTGGAGAGCGAAAGATGAGGGGTTGAAGGGGAGTCTTTCTGCGGGGTCTTCACCGTCGCCTGGTTCCGGTTCGGGGAAAGAGGTGGGAAAGAGGGAAGCGAGTGCGGAAAAGGAGAAGAGTGTCAGTTTGAAGGCGTTGCTAAGGGAGTTGGGTAAGAAGTATGATCAATACGAGGATGTAAGTCTCGCCCGGGATCCCCCTTATCCGAGCTTGTACGCTGCCGCTGACCTCCCCGC
>Ga0308160_10004935_pt1 | contig 14047 bp, 25 predicted proteins | sample PhyFR1_FD_201036 | JGI IMG/M metagenome (GOLD analysis project Ga0308160, IMG submission 201036) | Phyllosphere microbial communities from UC Gill Tract Community Farm, Albany, California, United States - DLSLF.R1 | ecosystem: Host-associated > Plants > Phyllosphere > Unclassified | place: USA...
ATCGTTGCCAAGTGCCACATTGATGAAACACCGAGATAACGCCGGTTGGTGCATCCCGGCGCCGATGGCATCCACGCCGCTTGGGCAGTGCGATCATCACCTTACTCCTCGAACTCGCTACCTTTCCTCTCCTCACCCCAAACCAAACCAAACCTATCATCATGTCGACCACCGCCGATCTCTGTCCCGTCTACGCCCCCTTCTTCGGCGCCATGGGCTGCACGGCCGCCATCGTCTTCACCTGTATCGGTGCCGCGTAAGTGAAACCACCTCCCTCGCCTCCTTGACGATTTCAGCACGTGTGAGGAATACGCTGACATGTCAGTTACGGAACGGCCAAGTCTGGTGTAGGAATCTCCGCCATGGCTGTCCTGCGCCCGGACCTCATGATGAAGTGTACCGTCCCAGTCATTATGGCTGGTATCATTGCCATCGTGCGTCATTGCTCCATCTCCCAGATTCCTCCCCTTCTTTCACTCCGGTCCAAGCGTCGTCGCCACAGCCTCGACCCTACTATGCTCACGTCTACGACGCAGACTCGGGCTAATGACAGTACGGTCTCGTCGTTTCCGTCCTGATCTCCGGATCCCTCGAATCCCCCATGCCGCTCTTCACCGGTTTCATGCAACTCGGTGCTGGTCTCTCCGTCGGTCTTGCCGGTCTCGCCGCCGGTTTCGCCATCGGAATCGTCGGTGATGCCGGTGTACGAGGTACCGCCCAGCAAGGTCGTCTTTTCGTCGGTATGGTGAGTGTCGAGACGAATCTCACGCATGGGGGACTGGGTGGCTTCGAGCCTCAACGCCCCGTCTAGTCGATCTCGTGCTGATGGACAGATTCTTATCCTCATTTTCGCCGAAGTCTTGGGTCTGTACGGTCTCATCGTCGCCCTGATCCTGTCGTCGAACTCAGGTGTCACCAAGTACACGGTGAGTCGAGCTCTCCGCTCTTCTCTTTCGATCCGGTCTAACGCCCAGTGCCCGGTGCCCCAGTAGATTCACGACTATCACCCATCCCTTCGTTCCGACACCTCCACCACATACACCTCATCTCAATATCAAACGCTGTGACCCAGCGCACAGTCGTACACAACTTCTAGAAATTGTCCCGTGCGGTGTCTCCAGACTATGCACTTTCTAAACGAGATCGATCGGGACTGCAGGGTGGTTTCTAGCGGGGCGCTTGCTTGTGCTAAGCTAACATTGACGAGATGGTCGACACATTTTGATGACATCTGAGACAAGTCTGACCGTATCAACTTGTCGTCTTGAGCTCTCGCGACTGCCCTGCGCTGACCGGGGCGAAGGCTTTTGCGTGTAATCGGGGACCCACAGCTCAACGACGACCATGGCGAACTGCCAACCACAACCAATGGCCGCGATCCTGCCGCGTCGAGGACAGACCGGGAAACAACGATGACGGCTGGTTGCGTGAGACGTACAACTCCTCCGTGGGCGTCCGGCCTCTGGTCCTCTCGAAAGGATCTCAAAGACGTACCATGCTAAATGGGCATATGCTCATATCAGCGTGGGGCATCTCATGCGGTCGTCCCTCCGAAGCAGAGGGGCAAGGCGGACTACTTGGCAGACGTCGCACAACGACAAGGTCATTGGCCGCGCTGTTGTCAACTGGCCGCAAGCTGCATTTTGTGCCATGGCGTAAAGGGATCGCTGAGTGGGCATGTCGAAATTTGGTACATGGACTGATATCGCATCTATGTACAACTTGATTCGTGCGGATGAAGCTCGTCATCGACACCGGCAATGGCAGCATCCCGCCGCTTATCGTTACATGATTAAATTCAGCAGCTCCTCCTCGTTCCCGTCGTTGGAGAGATCGCCTCCTTTGTGCGCGGCACTTGCCACGTTTGGCATCTCGGCCACTAGCTCGTCCGCCTGTTCGTCCTTAAGATAGATACTGGTGCCGTTGCGGACACCTTGAGACAAGATCCTCGATTCGACGGTGTCCGTCGTCGCGTAGCTGATCTCAGCATTGACCCGTTCTCAAAGGCTCTCGACCGACTCACCAGTACACATGCGTCTCTTTATCTTGTCCCAGTCGATCCACCCGACCAATTGCCTGCAGCTCGAAACTGTGTCGAAGCACCGGCTCCAGAAGATGCACCACTCTACAAGAAGTGAGGGTCAGTCCGGCGCTATCGGTCAGCGTTGAGCTGTATGTCCGCCTCACCTTTCGCGTTCAGCATGAAGCAAGAATACAGTGATACTGTCGTCCCTTTTGAACTCCTCGACCGCGTTCCTGTTTCTACCAGATCCTTGGTCAAAAGAGACGAATTTGACACCGTTGTTCCGCAGAGCTACCATGACGACTATCCATGAGCTAGTGCCTCACTGAGCACCCACTTCCTAAGGAGTCCGACCAATTCGAGAAGATGACGTGTCGCGCTAAGTATAAGCAAACGACACCGAGCAAGACAAAAACCTACTCTGCGGCTCCATGGTCTTGTACCACAGCAAATGCTTGATAAGGAAGTTGATCTGCCGTGAGCTTGCTAAAAGTCTGGTCTCTCACCTTTGATCCGTATTCACCCATCATATCCAGCTGGGCGATCTCTCTCCTCGCTTCCGCATCCATCATCCTCAATTTGCCCATATCTGCCTTGCGTGATTGCCTCTCCGCCTCGATAACGTCCTCGCCAGCAGACTTAGGCTCGACTTCCTGGCTTTGGTCGACACCCTGAACACCGTTCGCAATGTCAATGATACTCAAGTCCGCGTCCAGAATTGTCTTCTTATCGCCTTCGGGGTCGGCCAACTTGATGGTCGTGATCAGGCGCTCTTCGACTGATCGTCAATAATGAAGACCTCACTTGCTTATCATTCGACTCACTCTCTGCTCTACAGGATGGACACTTTCGACTGTGCATAGACCGCCTGAATTCGCGATAGCAGGACTGCGACGTGAGCTTCTTGCTGAGGCACGAGCCTCGACCAATACATACGACGCAGAAGAAGTGACCGCAATCGAGTAGCACGGCCTTGGTGTCGTCCGAAGAACCCATGCAGATGATACACTCGTCCTTCAGCTCCTGATCGTTTCGCTCGTCGGTTCCCAGGTGTTGAAGATACCTCCCCTTGACAGTCATCTTGGCCAGCTTGACTTCGCTCTTGTTGATCTCGTTTTGAGCGTCTTGAATCTCTTCTGCCAGACTATTGAATTCTGGCGCTGTCACCTGACCTGTCAGCCAGCAAGCCCCAGGGCGGCGACATTGACAAACCAAGTCGGAGATTTCTTGTAAGGCGGCGAAGTACTTGAGTCGCCTGTTGAAGGTAGCCCGGAACATCTCCAACTCTTTGGCCAGTTTCTCGTACAACTCCTCTGCATGTCAGCGGGCCATTATCAGCGTGGAAGCAGGAGCGATTACTTACGTTGCCTCTTGATCGTTCGCTTGATCGATTCAGCCATCGTCCTCGCAATGGATTTCTCCTCAGCGCGAGAATCGCCGATGATGATCGCTGAGTTCAGCTGATGTCCGCTGCATCGCCCGCTTGCTTACGGTTGAGGTCAAAAACAATGCCTTTAAGGGGCCGAGTGCAGTTGTTGTCCTCTCGAGCCTGCCTGAAAGCTTGGCGCTCTTTCATGAGTTCTGCTACTAGTGTGTCGATATCACTCTGCTCTTCTGCGATGATCTCGGCCTGCAGAGCAACTCGAGTGGTACGCTAGACCTTAGCATGTTCCATGGCTCATGTCGTCTAACTCCTTACCTTCTTCTGCACTCGCGTTTCGATATCATTCAGCGTAGTGCGGTCTTCCACCAAGAACTCTGTCAAGTCAGCGTTCTACTTGCGGTACAAGTACTCCGTAGCTTGCCTTTTCGGTCCGCTAGTGCCGCAGCATACGCGATCAAGTAGGCCTCCAGATCTCCTTGAGCCTGCAATGCCACTGCATAGTATTCGGTCTCGGGCTTGATCTCCGCTGAAGACAGCTCTTCGGCTGGTGGATCCGGATCGATGGGTGTCGATAGAAGATCGATGATCTTCTGCCGCCAGTTGTAGACAAGCTCGGCACTGGGCTAAGCGATGGTCAGCGTAACATCACTCACTTGTCGTTCATCACATTCATCAGCTCCTTTGTCTGAGTAGCCTGCTCATGCGATAGTATACCGCCTCGAACGTCGGGGTTGGCTTCGCGCAGCTCCTGGACGCTACTCAGAGCACGTGATTTGGAAAGACTGAGCTGCAACTGTTCGACGGATTTATTCGCATTTCTTAAAGGTTGAGCCAGAATCTCCTTTCTCAGAGCGTCGGCCTGCGCATAGCAAGAAACTACGAGTCAGCGCGAGCTAAGGCGCGTCGGTGCTGGGATTACCTTCCTGGTCAAGTGCCTGCAGAACATGATGCGCATCTCCCTCGAAGAAGCAGGCTTGGTGATCGACAAGCAGTGTATGATGAATCGTTGATTGAGCGTTATTGACGGCAGCATACCACTCTTTGTCATGTTGTGAGAGGTCTCGCGGCGGGGTGTCAGAAGACGTTTCAGGATGGTGATCATCGTCCTTCCTCTGGCTGACTAGCCGCTCGTATGCCTCGCGGATTGGTCCGATCTGCTTCCTGATCTTTTCGCGGGTCGACTGGTACAGCTGCGCCGTCAGCTTTGCCAGCTTCGAGTTGCGTTCCCTTACCGCAATGGCTTTGATGTGACGTCGATCGTCTGTCTCATCCAGGACCATAAGCTGTGCTTTGCGAATCATAAAACGCATCTGCCGTCAGAGCGGGACCTCTAGATCGGTACTCACTTGACTTCGCGACTCAATCAAGAAATCTTGAGCGTGATCCTCTTTCATACATTTGAGCGCCTCTCCCATCGTCATCAGGTCTCTACCCAGATTCAACCGTTGTCTGAGCGGCCCTGCCTGCTGCTGCATTTGTCCGACCTGAATGTGCGTACAGATCTGACGCAGAGTGTATAGGCAATGTCTGAATAGAGCTCGGTCGAGCACCCAGTCGGCTGGTCGGGCTTCGCGAATGTCAGTCGGCAAACCGAGGGCTTCGCGTTGTCGTTCGAGTGTGTCATCATAGTAGTGTATCTCGATCTCCGACAACTCGATCGGCACGATGAAGCGAGACTGAGGGGGTAGATTGAATTCGGCGGCGACCTCTCGCTTGGTAGTCCGGACAGCGAGTTGCCGAAAGAGCCCTTCGAAAGCGGGACGAGTCGAGGGTTGCCGCAATCGATGCCAAAGGTGTGGACTCTGCGGCAACACTGGAACCCGGAGGAACTTGAGTGAACCCATCAAATCTTTGATGTCCGCTCTTGCAGGAGTACCAGACATTGCTAGAGAATTGACTCTCGGTACGAGGGAGACCATATTTCTGTCCGTAAGCCAACTTCATACACCATGACGGGACCCTACGCTGCATCGCTCTGGTCGCCCTGGAGTTGAACCTCGTCCATGATGACACGCCACCACCTGGCAATGAGCATATAGAATCGGGACCTATGTATGCATTACTCACTCCACCATGAGCAGAGGACTTCTCGGCCTCTCACCTAAGTGGTAATTGGCATTCGATCTTCGCGCCCGCTTAGGAGCAGGGTGTGCCACCGTCAGGTCGGCGCCAACTACAGTGTCAGCTCGCAGCGGGAGAATCAAGTCGTGGCGTACGATCACTGCATGTCAGCACGAGGCGGATCCAACGCAAATTCAGCTTGTGCTCACTTGTAAGTGGTCAACACGATATCATGGGCGCGCACGTATTCCACAAACTGTCGCTGGCAGATCTCCAGCGAGCTCTCATCTCTGACCTCGTCCACTTCTTCCGCCTCTTCGCTACTTTCGACCTTGACTTGCTCGTTCCCATTGAGCCGTTGATACTTCTTCAAGGTGTTGAGCCTGAAAGCAGCATCGCTTTTACGCTTCTTGCTGAGTTCGGCTCTACTGACCGCTTGGATCGTTGCGTTCCGTTGTGCTTGGATGCCCTTCTGCAACGACTTCCAGCCTTCGTACACGCAAACCCTGAGTGAAGGAGCGTGTCTGCGTATCTCGGCGATCCACTGCCTAAGAAGCGAGGGTGGCGTGACGACAAGAGTGGCCTGTACTGTCAGCGGGGTAGTGCAGCGATGGAGCAGCGTAGTGATGCACTCACCGCCACCTCTGACACATGCAGCTCAGCCCGGTCGTCCCAGATGGTCTTCCTGTCAAAGGCGGCGTGCTCGGCTGCTACCCACTCCGAGACATTTGGCAAGTCAAGGTCCGGAGGGCCAGTCAAAAGGTCGATGACCGGGACCGATCTCTTCGCTTTGGATTCCTTGCGTCCCTGCGTAGGACTTGCAGATGTTTCAGCATGGTCGAGAGCAGAAGCGATATCCCGAGGAGCGAACGCTCGTGGAGTGGAAAGCGGATGGCGATGAAGAATAGTGAGGGCAATCGCTTCCACGGTCTTACCAAGACCTGGTCTTCAGCGCCAGGATGGCCAGATAGACGTTCTCGCTTACCCATTTCCTCGCACAGCATGGTGCCTCTTACGGTGGAGAGGTCCAACATGCGCGGAAGGCTCTCTATCTCTCCCGGTTCGAATCCATCTGCGCGGTCATCGTCCACTTCTATCGCTCGACCCTTCCCCTTGCGGTCGACAGGCTTATGCTTCGGTTGGAGCTGGACGACAGTCCCGGTAGACCGTCGGTACGCGATACGTGTCCCTTCCTCTCCCAGCTCGTACGCTTGCCAGAACCCCAAGGGATCTAGCGATGATGTATCGACACCCTTCACCATAGGAGCGCGCTCTCGTTGGAGTAAGAGACCCAAAGTACGGGCTTGGAAGGGGTAGAGTTTGCACATGAGGTCATCTGGCTGTAGCTGTCTGGAGTTGAAGGTCATCGGATGATCTGGAGCGGGCTCGAGACAGTCGAAAAACGTTCGCAGCGCGTTCACTTTGTTCTCGGACACAGACGAAGATCTGGCGGTGACAGATGCAGGAAGCAGCGAGTAGAGAACAAGACCGACCAAATCCGGACCGACGTCGTGTAGCGGAGTGAACAAAGCAGGCATGTCGACGAGAACATCGATTGTCAACATCAGTTTGATATCGATCCCTCCGTTGTCCGCCGGAACCCAGATTAGCTGTAGCGTCGTTTTTAGGTGGAACCGGTTCGATTCATCTCGGTAGTGTGCCTTCCTGCTTGCCGTCTCCTTCGGATCCAGGGACAAAGCCGCATGTAGCCAATGTTGTAGGTCCCATGCTTTCGAGCCAGCGTTCCATTCCGAAGCGATCTGGGATGGAAGCGCTGGAAGTTGTACGAGAGGTTTGGATGCGTGGGAGGAAGGTAGAAACAGGAACACCGATGTGGCGGTGTCGTCGTGAGTTCTTCGGTTTTTGACAGCGCCTTGAAGAGTGATGACGGGACTCCGTATCAGCCGCTCGGTAGCCGATACGAGGTTTAATGGCGTGAGAGGCTCCGACTCCTCGCAGAGCTTCTGCTTGAGCGATTGGAATACATCATACTCTGGATTGGGCCTGGTCTCTCGAGCGTAGCGTATGGTCTGCGTAGGTGGATGTATCGTGATGTCGGTAGTGAGCGTGTGGAGGTGGAAGAGAGTCGAGGCTGAAGCTCCGAGATCATCAGCTGTGACGTGAGTATTTAGATTCGTGTGGATGGACTCACGAGTATTTATTTGATTCTTGAGGGCGGAGGTCAAGGCTGACGAGAGCTGCGCGACATCATACCGCTTTGACTTCACCTCGATGATGTGGGTGCTAGTGGTAGGGAACGCAGCCATAGTGTAGCCGGCCTCGACACTACCGGCGAAAACGAAGACCCTGACAGATCGTTCGAGGTGCGGCTACTTTCCGGCAGGTATGAGAGGAAGTAGAAGGGAGACAAGGTCGACGTGAAAGTTGGACAGACACGCTTGAGGTGGACACTGAGGGAAAGAGATTACCGGACTTTTGCGCCACCGACTTTCCCACGGTGCGGGTATCAGGTAGTCGCTGTTGCACAAAGCCCTATGTCTCCAGATTACAAATCGACGAAGCCCTCTTTGGAGACTCTTGAGGTCTCTTGTTTTGTTAAAGAACGCTTTGACACTGAAGCTGCCGAAGTCTCGACATAGATGCATGAAATGACTCGCAAGGGACAATGGACCAGCCTTGTGCCAACCTGCCCGTCACGAGAGTGGCAGCTCACTCATTGAGACGAAGGCCACCGGCAACAATGTTGAAGTTGTATACGCCGCGCTGCGCATTAGCACCGTCCATTATGTCTACTCACATAGCAGTCAGACTGGACGTCCAGACCAGCTGACGCGGTCTTGGATTTGGAGGCCGATTTCATGGAGAAGGACTGCTTTCCAGGTTTCATAGGGAATGCGAGGGTGTGTATACCCGCCGAGTCGACTTGCTGTGTGACAGTAGACGAGCCAGAGGCGACTGTGATCTCGGATGGACCGGTCGTCATCGCTGCGACAAAGATAGAGTCTTCAGCCATGTCCCAACCGGAAGGTTTGGATCCGACAGTGTCGGTGCTGTCACATCTGCCTGTCAGCGCGCACCGCGTTCACACACGAGAGCAACTCACGAGGCAGATTTCAAACTTGGTCGATACCAGTACACGAGGCCCTCCTCCTCGTTCTTGATGGTGACAGAGTCGCTGCCAGCCTTATAAGCGCGAATATACGGCACCATGACATCCATCAGAGCCGAATGGTCGAGGTCGGCCCATTGATACACTCCGTCCTTCATCACGCCGCCGCGGAAGGGACTGATGAGGGACGACTCGGTCCAGTCATTCCAGGTGACGATCTCGACAAACTTCATCGATTCGGGATGCTGTTTGCCAAGCGAGAGGATCTGGTTCCAGCGGGTGGTCCAGAGGGTGTCCGAGTAGAGGTGGTAGTTCTTTGGATAGCCGGTCGACGAGGGAAGGTGAGCGTAGACTAATCATCAGTATCGACTCAGGGCGGTTCTGCTTGGGCTTACACCACGGCGAGACCTGAATATTGTCAGCTGGGAGACAATTGATGATTTGATCACTCACGGGGGCCATATAGGTCATGTCGCGCTCCTCAAGGAGATCGAGGTACTTTTCGTCCATTCCAGTCGTGATATTCTCGTGGACCTTGCCATTGACTGACTCTCCCGGCCACACGGACCTGTCGTCAGAATGTACACTTACACTCGATGTGGTGAAATTACCAAGAGAAGAGACCGCTGATGCCCTTTGTGTCCGCCGCCTTCTTGCTGGCATAGTAGTACGGCACGACGTAGAGCTCCTGTCCGACAGTCTTTGCCACAGCCTCCCAGTCGGTGCCCTGACCCAAGAATGTCGAAACGAACGGCTTTCCGTCGACCTTGTACGCGGCAGGCTTGCTCAACCATGGCTTGAGGAATGCGGAAAGCGGTTTCGGGTCTTCAGTCGAGAAGTGAACAAAGTCGGCCGAGATGAAGAGATAGAAGGGGGCGTCGGTATTCTGGTTGTTGTAGTCTTCTGCCGCCGCATAGGCGTCACCTAGATGACGTGTATTGGCTTCGCCGCCGTCGCAGTTGAGCGCCTTTGCGTGAGCTCGATCGCGGGATGGCTTGCGTCCACTTACAAAGCCATCGATACCCTTTGACGCTGCCAGCTTGATATCCCTTGTCCAGTCCTTCTGTGAGTAACCGCCGACGAACCCGACCATGAAGTGACTGCAAATGAGCCGAGATCGTCATGACTGAGAGCTGCAGAACTCACGCGAAGACATGTTTATCCGATGGACCAGGCGCTGCGATCAGATTCGTCGACGATCCTGGAGCAGTGCCATTGTTGATTGCCGAATCGTCCGTCACTACAGGGACGTCAGTGCTGTTCGACACATCCGTTGAGTTGGGCAACGGAGCATCGTTCACAGCTGGAGCAGCCGATGATTCGGGCACGTCCGGCGTGCTTTTGCATCCCCTGTATGACTGAGGAGGAATGGCGGAGACCGAAGTCAGAAGGATCGTAAGGAGCGTCGCCGATGTCCAAAGCATGTCGAGGGGTGGGAGGTGAAAGAGTGTATGTCGGCTGTCTCGCTGTAGGTGGGCTTATATAGCAATGGCCATGTTATTGAGCTGACGATGTGACTTTGCCCAGACTGCCCGGTACTCACCCCTCTTTCTCCTTGACACGGTTTGAAAGGATACCGTTGACAGGCAAATGGGTTCCCACACTCGGCCCGCACAGACTGACCGGCCGGGTTGTCGTGTTGCGTTCCCCTGGTTTCATATCCATCAGTATCGCGCTCATATCATGCACGTCCATCGGGCCATCAGTAGCATGCCGCCCATCAGCTCCGACACGGTCGAAGGGGACATGTCAAGCTTACATACAACCGAACATACTCTCCCGCGCTAACCAACCTGTATCAGAACCTACACGTTCCGATCAGTTCCGATTTCCGAACTCTCGGTGTGACTTTCATAACTTCTCGACCCTTTTCCGCAAGTGACACGACCCATTCGTTGGGTGTTTCGTCCCGCGATAAGCTTCTCAGCAAAAGAAGACTGAAACGGTCGAGCTCCTCTAATATCCCCTGTGCCTCTTTGATGTCGCCCTTGTCTGGACCGCAGCGGAAGGGCCTCGTTTCTCTCATCTCCGCACTTAGATGTGTGATCCGTTTCCCGAGATGCGCTTGCGTCTGTCGGATACGGAAGAGCAGGAATATGACGTGCAGAGGTATCGGCCGAGAGTGTTCGGTGTTGACGAGTTCGGATGGGTGTAGGTGCGCGCAAGGCATGATAAGGTCTGTTGTCAACGCAAGTCTTTGGGTCCTCGAACAACGGACTGAGAGGTTGAGATAGGCTGGGAATGTTCGGTCTTGACTAGTCATCTCGAGTCCAGGTTATAGCCTCACAGATCCATCGCACTTCAGTTCCTCGTCGGGCTGATCGACGAGATCTTGATGGGTCGGCCACTCGGACCTTGAGCTCCTCGTGTCATTAGCACGAAGCAGACTTGTTAACGATATCGGTGTTCGGTCTCAAAGGGCTCGGTGCCATCGTGATTATGCATGTCGAGAGAGAAGGTGGAAGACTGTCTCTATGTAAATATGGCTCAACAACAAACCCAAAACCAATTCGTGCAATCCACCTTCACCATCCTCACCCCGCGTCATGGCCATACAACCGGGAGACGCGGGCCCCTCAACGCCCCCTCATGGTCGACAGCCGCAGTACAAGCTCGCTCATTCGCTGTCGGGACATACTCGCGCAGTGACAGCTCTGGGTTTCTCGCCGGATGGACGATACATCGTTTCGGCGGGTACGTAAATTGTCCAACGCGTCGGCTTGAGCTGATTTCAGGTGCGGATGGTGTTATGCAGATCTGGTACGCTAGATGATCCTTTAGTAGGAGACGGAGCTGATGAGAAGGAACGCCGGGACAGGAGAGCATGACCGGACAGTACGAGCGCACAAGACAGGTGAGCCTGCCAACTGGGCTCCTTCTGACTATAGGCATTAACGACCTGTCCATCTCGCCGGACGGGCTGTACATTGCCACGGCTTCCGACGACAAGTGTATACATGTCCACTCGATGAAAGCACCATTCGATGCAAGCTCTCGTATCCCTCCCCTGCGCCGATTGCAAGGCCATACAGCTCCGGTATTGTGTACGGCGTTCTCACCGAAATCCGACTGTCTAGTCAGTGGGTCCTTCGACGAGAGCGTGATCTTGTGGGACGTGCGGACGGGTAATATCCTACGAGTGCTTCCCGCACATTCTGAGGCGGTCTGGACAGTGGGCTGGGACAGAGAAGCTGCAATGATCTTGACGGGGAGTGCGGACGGGTCCATGTGAGTGCGAGATCGGGCTAAAGCTGATTTTAGGCGGATATGGGATGCACATACAGGTCAATGCTTGAAGACGTTGGAGAATGAGACCAACTCGCCGGTGTGGGTACCGCAGTGCATTGATGGCACACCGCTGACAGTCAGGTCATATGCCGCTTTCACCCCCTCCTCGACGTATATCCTTTCTTCCACCCTCGCTTCCACCGTACGGTTGTACGACATACATTCCTCCAAGGTTTTGAAGACGCTGCGAGCCCCGACCATCTTCACGTCTGAACGATACCCCTCGCCTGCATTGCTTTATCCCGCACTGCCAGAAGCAGAAGGAATGGAGATTGACGGCACGGACAGGACGAAGAAGCGGCCCGAAGCATGGGTAGTGAGCGGATCGGAGAATGGCAAGGTCGTCATTTGGGACTTGTCCTCCCGTCGCGTCGCTCAAGTGCTGAGCGAAGGAGGCCATCGAGCTGCCGTGGCGGCATTGGCGGTGAGTGCTTACGCGCTTTCGTGAGATATCCAGCTGACAGTCAGGTAAGCCCAGATGGGCGGACAATCGCATCGGGAAGTCTCGAGCCCGAGCGAGTCATCCACCTATGGCAGGATAGCTCGTAGCCGCGCCGAAATCTCCCTCTTTGTTGTATATCTAGACAGAATCATGCATGTCCGATCACAGTCCCAAGCGCCCACTCTTCCCCCGAACGCCCTTCCAGACGTTGTCGACCCACTCCTGATCGTCCTTGTTGACCACGACGTAATCGCCGGTCCCCTGACCTGCAGCCGTCGTATCGTGAAAGAGACCTCTCCGCGTTGGCGTCGTCTCGCGCGGGAGGTTTAATATGCCCGCGGTGCTAGCTGAGAGTGGGGAGCTCCGGTGGGTGGGCGATGGAGCATTATTTGAGGATTGTTTCGTCGGTGTAGAAAATCGATTGGAGAGCTGATTGGATGGCTGGACGAGTGATGTCGAATGCCCTAGTGGGGAAGGTGAAGAGATCCCTCGCGCTGCAGGAGATTGGTAGGCCCGGGTCTATCGTCAGCATGTCGTTGCAAATGGTCACCGCGAGCCGTCTGACAGGTATCTGCAGCGGTAGTCTACGGCTGGGATCACAAGTGCCCAACTCACGAGAGGAGAGGATGGCCTGGCCGGGGTGATACTGGTTGTAGAAACCACTCGAGGCGCAGGTGCGGGGTACTGGACATAGTAGAAAGCTTGCAAGGCGTTCGCAGCGAGAACAGCTATTACTGCGAATTCTACCATCAGCTCAACGTAGCTACTTTGCGCTTGCAACGCACCAAAGAGGTAGACGAATCTCTGCGAATGCCTTCCCGCCTCGATCAATGTCCGCCGGAGCACGATGTATGGGGAGAAGATATACCGGACGCAGAAGGTGATGAAGAGGCCGAAGAGGTTCGCCTTGAGCCGGACGACAGCTTGTGGGCGGGTGAAGTTGGCTGATAGTATTGACGACATAGTGATGGCCGGTTCAAGGACTGTCTAGATGTCTAGCTCAGATAGCTCCAAGGCTGTCGGCGCGGATGTGGGCGATGAGCTTGATTTGGTGTCGTGATGAAAGACGAGTGTGCATGTAGACATTTCCGGTTCAACCTCTTCGTACATAGTCGGCCTCCGCCGCTGTCACGTCGTCGCGGATAGACGCGTATCCAGCATAGAAGCAGGTCATAGCACAGGATACCGGTATGTCATCGCGTAGCAGGTCATCAAAGCTATATACATACATGCCCATCTCCACCTCAGGCCTGCTTGAACTCCAATTGGCCCACGATCAAAGGCCAGACTAAAATCAGCTCTCGCCCTATGGCTGCCCAACCCCAGCTCACCTTCCTCGAAACCGATGTGCTTTCCGACCCGAATCTGCTGCCAAATCTGCGTCATCGTCTCCGACTTCTTGATCTCTGACCAGTGCTTGAGGAAGAAAGCCACCTGGACTTTACGCACGTCCTCGAACATTGAGCTGAAGCGCGAGAACACCTCTGCCGGGATGTTCTGGGCGGTGAGCTGGGAGCAGATGTGTTGGAACGCTCGGATCTTGAGTGCGGGGAGATCTAGCTTGTCGGCGAGTCGATATATTGCCTTGGCGCTGACGGGGCGGGGTCCAGTCGGAATCTCGTCATACTCGTCTTCGATGTCGTGCTCGTCCAGCCACTGCTGGATCCAGTCCCGGCGAGAGGTCGCTTCGGCTGCAGGGTAGGAGAAGGATGCGGAAGATCCGGTTCGAGAATGTGTGGGTTGTGCTCGAGCGGATGTGGGCGGGAAGGACGAAGTTAG
>Ga0308160_10004936_pt1 | contig 14043 bp, 24 predicted proteins | sample PhyFR1_FD_201036 | JGI IMG/M metagenome (GOLD analysis project Ga0308160, IMG submission 201036) | Phyllosphere microbial communities from UC Gill Tract Community Farm, Albany, California, United States - DLSLF.R1 | ecosystem: Host-associated > Plants > Phyllosphere > Unclassified | place: USA...
TATAGCTGACTCGTAAGGCTACTATCCAACTTCCAGCAATCGAGCGACGCATCGCCAATGCCACAAACGGACCTATACACGTCCTATGTCCTCCGCTTCTCCGCACCCTCGACTACAGAGGACAGTCCCGCACCCGAGCAGACCACCACAGTAAACTCATTGCAACAAGCAGAAGGTCAATTCGACCTATCAAATCTGGATGACCACAGCCAGACCGAACAAGATCCAGAGACTGCCCCTGCGCCGGCCGTTTCTCGTCGCCTGCTGAATCCCGTCGAATTGATCACTCTCACACGAATGACGTTTCCTCATTGTGAACCTGTGGTTGACGACGATGGGAAATTTGTCATTAGAGGTATAGAACGTAGAGACGGAGTGGAGAAAGGTTGGGTAGACAAGAGTGGGGAAATGTTCCCATTTGCTCTCATGTCTGGTACGAATCCCAGCTCTCTGTCGCGAGTCACTCAAGCTGACAAGCAGAACCACGACCACACGATCCAGAACATCCATTTACGAACCTGCTTAAACGCAAATTGTCATCGTTACACCCAGGACCGAACGATGCTGGTGAAAAGAAACCTCGCTCGAATAACATGTCGAATCACAATACGCTAGGTCCGGAGGATAAAGAGCTATTGGATGGATTGAGGCGGTTCAAAGATAGTGATCTAGGGAAAGAAGTCAAGGATATTTGTGTCAATCAATAGTGAATGACCGGATTGTGTAATCTATACCCATAGCATAATGTTGTACATCTATTACAGCTTCATAGTGATGATCAAGACTGTCCTTATCCTTGATCTATGTGGCTTTGCGTGAAGGTCCATAACCGCTACTTTTGACATTGGCATATTGACCCGCCAGACCAAGTCCCTCGGGTGCCTTACGAACCGCCGGTGTTTTCCCACTCGATACAGTACGTGTGGATGGTGCCGGTATACCACTAGTCACTGATCATCAGCTTGACCCCAATACAATCCTGATGACAGGATCACTGACCTCTTCCTCGAGCACCACCGCGAGTTCCAGAAACAACCCTGCCCCTCGTAGCAGGTTTTGCTGCTGCTGCGGCCTCTCTCGCTCTGACAGCTTCTTCCCTACGTTCCTGCTCCTCCTCTGCCAGTCTTTGAGCTTCTTCTGCTCTACGTATCTCTTCAAGTTCCGCAGCCTCCTGTGCCGCTCGTTCTGCCGCTACTGCTTGGGCATCCTGAATCATCAGTACGATATACGCATCTCACTTTCCGGAATGTGACATACGTCGTCTGCTCCTGTCCACAGTGGATTCGATAGTAGTTCATGTGTATGATACGTCTGACCAAGTAATGCAGTGTACTGGTCCAATAATGTCGTCGTCTCCTTCACTCTCGCTGCCAAGCGCTACCAATCAGCTCCATTGAAACCGGGATACAATAGACATACCTCGTTATGTCCTCTAGCACTTTCGAGAGCATCCAAGAAGATCTCGAACGTATCATTGATACCCCTTAATTCGTATAGGCTGTCCTTCAATCTCTCCTCCCGTGCAGCCCGACTTGCTGGTGTTTGTTCATCCTGTTCTATTGTCACTGTCCTATCTCCCTCTTCCGCCTCTTCCCCTTGATCGACTTCATCTTCATCATCTTCTATGACAGCCTCTTGCTCTTCTCGTGTCGATCTGGACGATCCGGAAGCTGATGCCTGGAGCGAATGAGATTGTTTAGGTCCAAATAGTGAGAACCTCGGTCCAGGCTGCGAAGTCGACCTCGAACTCGACGCCGATGCGATAGAGCTCGACGATGCTGCACTAATGGTCCTCTGCAGCTCGGGCGTGTCTTCAATCTGTCTCGTAGGTTTAGGACGATTGAAAATACTCCCCATTCCCGTTCCCGTCCCACGTGAGGGTAAGGGTTGTTTTGGTGGAGGTCGGACTGATGATGGAGCTGGTGAATCGGCGGGGAGTAGTGACATGTCCCCGAGCGTCTCGTCTAGTTGCTGAGCATTGCCTCGGAATCTTGGTAAGAGTGGTGAGTCCATTGTTAACGTATGATTGAGTGGTGAATGGTGAAATTTCCAGCAAGTTGATGAGGATTCATGTCTGACGCGCGCGTCCGCAGAGACGCGTCAAAGGCTGCTTGTTTGGTCCCTCCCCCTGACCCTTCATTCACTCTAATTGCTCCTTACAGTATGTATCGAAGCATCACCCGGCCATCAGCTTGCACCTGTGTGATCCCTTCGCTCGATCGTCTGTTGATTGCGATGGTCATCGAGTCGCGATAATCCAGCTCTGTCCTGCGAGAGCATCGAGGACAGACCTCCTGATATGCTCGTCGAAACTTGGCCAACGCGTAGTATCTATTGTGAGTACCGGTTGACAGGCCAGTGACATTCTATGAAGGGATGAGAGCGAAGGCTCCTGCGTGGCGCAGCGATATGACACCCTCATCTTGTTCGGGTTTGACCCTATTTGTGATGCTTCCTTTGATCGAGGCCATAATGCAAGGAGAGGCTGTTTCAATGGAAGCTCATCGCAGCGGACTTTGACGCTCAGAGGGATATAAAGGGCAAGCCGATAATGACTTTGGACAACTATCACTCGTACAGCACGCGTCTCGTTCACCAAACCTCGACTCCGTTCCATTTTAGCTCAATACCAGCAAGAAAATATCTTGAGATGGCACCAGCAACAGGCCTGTCGAATTCCAATCACACTGCCACGATTATCGTTGGGCGCCCCGAGCCCAGCGATGGCAAGTCACATACGATCCGGTGTTATCTCGCTGGCGTGCCCGATGACTTTGGTCCTTCAGATGGCGAGATCCATGCCACAAGCTTCGAGGAATTAGAGAGCATGACTGCCTCTGCGTTCGGAGGAAAACAGACTCTGCATAACCTGTCAGGAACGCAGAAGTCAAGATCTTTCGCCTACACAACGGGCAACTCTCTCGGTGGAGCCTTGAGGAGTGGCAGCTACAGGGAAGGGGAAAGTAAGTCGCTCCGTCGAAGCGATTGACGCGATTCAGGACCACCCAATCTGTCATTGTTCTTCACAGGTGACTCTGACCATACTTGGCGTGCCGACTTCCGCACGAAGCGCACGGCCAAAGACCTGTTTAAAATCAATCACGAGTTTGATATACCAAGCGATGAATACGAGAAGTTGATCTCTGTCTGTAACGAGGACGGCTCTCCAACCGGAGAGACTGCGCTCCTGGTCCAAGGCGTGATCACGTTGAGGAGGGACGTGGTACACGCAGTCAAGCAGCATTACGAAGACCTACACACGATGGATCCGACATTGAAGGGGGCTCATAGCAACCTGAAGATGAACGAATCCTTGGCCGACTTCTTCAAGGGCGCGGGAAGCGAAGTGAGCTGTAGTCAGATGTTGGACGAGGCCGAGGACGATGACGCGATCACTCTGGGGTAAACGCATGTGCATCCCGAAACAGGCGATGACGGTGCTGGGGAAGGCGGCAGGGTATTCACCTACGACGATGTCTTTGCTTGATACAAATAGCTGATCCGATTGCTGAACATGTATGACGATATGACTGACTTTCGATGACAACAGCCTGATTCAAGGTCTGAGCCGGATGCGCCGATTTCCTCTGGCAGCCTTTCTGTCCCTTTTTGTATCCATCCTTCGAAAGCTTTGCGAGGAGGGACATTGGGTGGGGTGTGGAACGAGGGATTCAGACAGGCAGTGTTCCAGTATCATTCTCAATGGATAGATCAACGGTTAATTCGAGGAGGCGCCTACGTCGCGCACCTATTCCAGTACCTTCTATCGCCCATCTCTGGGATCAAATAGGCTCTAGCTTGGCCTTCTGACCGCAATCTGGTGGTATTGTGAGGGAAAGGACAGATGTGGAGCGGTGGAATAAAGGAGGCTGGTTGGAACCCGGAAAATACGGTCGACCCGTTGACAAGCAAGTGTCAAGCCGGTGATTTGCACCGTTATCTCCTCCCATTCCCTACTCAGTCACGCACGCCGCGCAAATCCAAGCATAACAAGTGTCGAATCCCTCGACTTGCGAATCATCCGGCAGGTCCACTACAATACGAAAGGCAGACAGATGCCATCAGGACTATCAAGATCTGACCGGACCGCCAAGCTTACCATCCGGCGCGGTACCAAAGAGGGCAATACTTATAGGCTCTCGTGTCAGATCGAGGGTTGGCCCGACCAGAACGCTTTCCCCAATGGACCAGTCGACTTTGACAGTGTTGGTGACCTATTGAAACAGACTGATGGGGCTTTCGGAAAGAAAACTACCCTGGAGCGTTATGCTAGAAGAGAACATGGGGGGACCAGATGTTTCGATTGGACATCAGGGAAACGGTGTCACGAGTGGAGAGTACCGGGGACAAAGCTACGAGGAGGGGAAGCGTGAGTATATCCCATATACTGTACCCAACCGTGCGACCAAGTTGACGATATAGGGCCGACAAATCTGTCCTTGTTCATCACGGATCCACTAGGAATTGCCTGGCGAGTCGATCTATCAACAGAAGAAGAGGCCGAGAAGCGATTCAATGCCAATCGCGTATTTGATATAGCACCTGACCAATGGCAACGAGTCATCTCGTTGTGCACGAAAGATGGACGAGCAACTGGAGAGACTGCGTTGCTCATCAAGGGCGTCACGACCATGACGACTTGTCAGGTCGAGCATGCCAAAATCTTCCCGGAAGACTTCAAATACATGGAGCGGGGCAGTTGTGACTTGCCCATGGGAGGATCTTGGAATGACTGGTTTCAGGAGGGTGGCAGGACTGTTCAAATGAGCGAGATGGTGAAGGGGTCCGACCCTGCCCTCGCTGTGACACCGGGAGGCTGGGGATGTGCTATCCAATCAGGCGACATCTGGACGATGGACGATGCTACCTGATTTATCGGGAATGGGTTATGAAACAGTAGCTCTGGACCTCGCAGACACCGTGATGCACATACATACTGATTATTGTGCAGTGCGGAACGCCGACGCTTCCTTCATGATCCGTCTGTAGTACCAGACGCTAGGGGGAGATATGGTGAAGGGCAGAATTCTCTCACCAGAAACCCCCGAATGACTTTTTTGCAAGGTATAGTCTGTCACCACCAAGCTACCACGGCGAAGGCTTATCGACATTGGCTGAAATGGCAACGAGGCTATTAAGGGTGGTCTTGGAGGGCCCCTGCGTCTCGCAGGCTGACACGACCCTCTGCTCCCGCTCGCCAGGGGGTCGGTGCTGAACGTACGCTTCTTTTGACTTGCACAGTCAGTGTAAAAAGGGTCATTGATTGGAGCGGTGATTAAAGGACGCCCGTCGATCGGAGTTCTAAAGAACATCGATGTACGATTGAGATTCGGGTGATAACAGGTTTTGACAAGATCTCTGTTCATTCCTTGTCTCAATTTACTGCTTCGCGGAAACATCAACTCACTATACCTTTATCGATCGCCCTTCGAGCTTCTCACATCAAACGCCCTTGTAGAAGTCGTGCAAGATGTGACAAGGTCCGTCACAAGTCTACTCCCAAATCAACGGCACCGCCCAGCTGTCTATTCAGGACGACCCAGAGTCCGGCACTTCCTACGCAATCAAGGGTCATATCAAAGGTTGGCCCCATCAACACGAGGTGCCGGATGGCCGCATCAATTTTAAAGCCATGTCGAACCTGTTGGCAGAAAGCAAGTCAGCCTTTGGCGAGAGGAGAGTCATGGTCAAAGCCCTGGTCGACCAAAAGACAAGGTGCTTCGACTGGACTCTGGGCTCTGATCTCAGAAAGGAAGTCTGGAGTGGGAGCTATTGGGAAGGCCAACGTGAGTCCGAGCATTTGCCGGTCGGAAAGCGCTGACATTGCAGGACCGAACAACCTGTCCTTGTTTCTCACCGACGACAAGAACGAGACTTGGAGAGCTGACTTCACCTTGACCCGTGAGGCGGCGGAGATGTTCTCTAGCAATCACTACGCTTTCAATTTGACCCAGGATCAAGATAAAAAAGTGATGGTGCTGTGCGGAACCGATGGAAAACCCTACCGGAGAGACTGCGCTACTTGTGTATAGCGTCGTCACAAAGACGGCTCAAGAGGTCAATGAAGAAAAGAAACTCTTACGATACGGGACTGGTACAGCTCTTCTTCAATGCAAGTTCACTCTGGGCGAGACTTGGGACCAGTGGCGTGTAGGGCGAGGAGAGCACATACAGATCCACCAGATGTCGGAGGGTACTGAGACCGATTCAACGGTCACTCAGGGCCAATCATAAGGGAATGAGGATCGGGAGACCAAGTGTTCAGGGTTGATGTCAGCGTACAGTACTCAACGGCGTCGAAAAGTATGGTTGATACAGATAGCGTGACGTGCAAGTTGAGAGTACAGCACTTACCAAACTACTGACTTGTTTTCGATGGCAGCAGCTGTTCTAGAGCCTGAGTTGAATCCGAGCCAGGTGGGTACTCTTTGCTAGAATTTGTAACTTAGCACAGGGGGACTAGGATGAACACTAGACCCGGTTGGATGATAGGATGATCAGGATGATTAGTCTGAGACACATGGGGCGTTAGGGTAGTGATAAGGCTCAGCTAGTAAGCAAGTGGGCGCATGGGTGTCCTTGGCTCGATAGGTAGATACATGGGTACATACAGTATATAGGTAGTTCGGATTCGAGCGAGTACGTGCGACTCTTCAGTCTGACATATAACGTCGATGCGAATATGCCGTTCCTGGGCTTGGTCATGCTTCGTACTGATGTAGTACATTGTACATGTACGTCATGTGCAAGCCTTCCTGCATGTTTCTACCATGCTCTCACTCTACCCTTGGCATCGATGTGCCGGGATCATCCTCCTTTGCGCTCTTGGTATTCATGTGAGGAGGCTGTTCGAGTGGAGCCATACACAAAGGAGCTTTGTCGGAGTGTACACTTACTCAACAAGGTCATTGGTATATCATTCGGAGTCCTCGTGCGATGCTCTTTATCGCCATTCCCCCATATAGACTTTGTTTCATGTCTGCTTCAATCCCCTCCTCTGCGATTACCGCTCAAGCACATCTCGCCACTGAGCCAACTTCCGGCACTGCTGTGCTGTGTGTCGAACGGCATGCTCAGCGCACGAATCGGTCGTACAAGATTACATGCACTTTCAAGGATTGTCCATCGGGCTTTCGCAAGAATCCCTGGTCAGGCGTCATGATCGACGGGGCAAGGGTGTTTGACAATATGGATCATGTGCTCCGGACGATAGACACTGTGTTCGGCTCTCGCAAAGTCTTGACGGACGCTTCAGTCGCCTCAGCTGGACACCGATCACGAGCGGTCGACTGGGTCCGACGAGCCGATGGTAGTATGTTTCTGGGTAACAGCTACAAGCTTGGCGAAAGTAAGAGATTTCGCCATCTCAGGCAGGGCTCGATTCTGAGCTGACCTCAATGCAGAGTCGCCCACCCGCTCCCTATTTGTCAGCTATCGGAGCGGCGTCGATGAGGGTACGCACAGTGAATGGGCCCATAAACAACTCGTCTTCAAGTCAGAGGCAGATGCCAAGCCCCTTTTCATCTCCAACATTCCCCTGACATTGGGACACAAGGAATCGGAGAAAGTGCTGGCGCCCTACGTGACCGGTATGAGACCACCAGCTATGGAGGCATCCGTACTATTGAGGGAAGGCCCAATGACTATCACTCAAAGCCAACTACAAGAAAAGATTCGCGCGATCGTATTTCAAGGCAAGACCGGCCGATCTACAGACTACCGAAACGATCTACCCATGACCGAGCCCTGGGCAGAGTGGCTGAAGAAGATTGATGCAGATGAGACGGTACATGTGACTGATATACCTGACTTGCTGCCTGAAATACCTGAACAAGATAGGACCGCGGCCTGAGTACGGGTAAGGGTCACCCCATATGCTGGGATTTGGAGGGATGAAGTGACCTCTAGTACTCATGTAGCGACGAGCGAAATAGATCTACATGTGCATGTACATACCATCGACTGAGCGCACGCATACATGTACCTGCTACCGCCGCCGCGATGCGTGGAAAGAGGTGTTGAGCAGAGCCTCTTCATCTTGGTATACGGTGTGTTGCACATCGATAGGAACTATCGGCTCGTGTGGATGATGACCCCTACCTTTACAGGTGTGATTCTCGACATTCGCGAGGATCATTCACATCGCACGACTCTCACGCCGATGCCGAGTGGCTGTCCTCACCCTCTGGAAAGACTCGGGTCGCCCTCCTTCCTTTGCCGCTCTTCGTCGGGGCGAAAGGATGACTGACTGGGTGGAGCCGCGTAAAGGGAGCTCGAAGGTGAACAAGACACTCCGCTTGATCCAAGGTGAAAGAAGTGATTGGCCCACTCTACTATATCAACTTTGCCACCGGCATTATCATCAACGTCAAGTCACTCATCATGTCTCCCCTTGTATCGCCAACTACAACACACTATGCACCACCAAGATGGCACAGCTCAACTAGAGTGGATGACGCCTTCAAGCCTCCAATATGAGGACAGCACCCATCTCCCCAGAGCTATGACCTGCTTGATTACTGGTTTTCCCGGTGAGCCCTCCCGCGGGACCACCCCGGAAGTCTTCGACAGTATCGACGAGCTGGTCACAAGGACTGATGGTCTGTTTGGGACAAAAGTCGGACTGTCCAAGGACTTCCGTGATGGGCAAGGCCGAGAATTTGTCTGGACGACCAAGACCGATGACGGAGGAGTGAGTACCACGTACCTGGGCAAACATTATAAAACTGGTGAAAGTGGGTTTCCTCAACGACTGTCCCGTGACGCACAACTGACATGCTCCTCTACAGGGATCCCTACCCTCTCTATCTACCCAAGGGTCAATGGCGTTCAAATGAGAGCAACGTTCAACAATGCAGCGCATGCCAAAGAACTGCTGGGCGGCGGCGCATTCCTCATGACTACGGGCCAATCAGAGAAACTCTTGATGGTTGGACGCCAGACTGAAGCGGGTGTAGTTGATTGTGGGACCGTCCTACTATCAAGGGGAATCAGAACACTGCCCGGAACTCAGGTTCAGCAGATGATCGACGAGCAGGAGAGGTCACTGCGTTTGAACCCTGATTATCCGAAGAGCAGGAGCAGTCTAGTGATTCGAAAAAGATGGTCTACGTTATTCGCAGAGTGGGGTGCTGAAGTTCAAGTCGACGTCATGCCAGATGAGACCGCGAGTCATCTGGGGGGTGGAGCTGGACACTCAGTCGAGGCGGAGTAAGGCTAGTTCTCACCTCGAAGGGACGTTTCAGCGGGTGATTCGGTACACATGTGAGAAATGCATCTTTGACCCGCATGCCAACAGCATATACATGACCAGATCGCCATGCGGACCTACTGGTTCCGAGTACGATTAAGTTGAGACGAAAGGCTCTACACGACCATATCGACAGGGGCTGCAGCAGACTGGCCGATATACGTTACAAGCTCATTTGGTGTCCAGTCCCGACTTGGTCTCCGAGCTGCCTCATCGCCGGATGACTGTGCCGTTCGACCCAGTAACAATATCAGCAGATGCAGGCCAGGAGGGACAATCATGTAGTAATCCATGGCTAAGTGCGATCCCCTTCCGTGCACCTGCATGTCCCAACCAATAACAAAATGTACCAGAGCCGAGCCTCCATCTCGTCAATACAACTCCCTCCTAACAATCACAAGTAGTACCTGAAACTGTTAGCATTTTCGGGTCAATCTCTAGATGACAGCTCATGGACTAACCTGAAGTGAGGGTTTTTGTCACCCAGCTCGGGTTGGTCGAGCGCTCCTTCAGCGACCAACTTGTCTCGCCTGATATTCTCCCTTCGCCAGTGTAATGCCTAGACATCGTTAGTTGAGACATCCAGACGGGGAATATTTGGAGCTTACCATGACGATGGCAACAATGAGACCGAGAGCAGTCAGACCCATTGCGATGTACATTGACTGCAGGTATCTGGGAGCCAGGTTGCTTGCGAAGATTGACCCGATGCTAGACAAGTCAGTTGTAAATAGGCGCAGACAACGACCGGCGACTCACGCAGCGCCAGCTGAGTTACCGATCAGTTGATTCAAACCCACAGCGGTACTTCGTTTGAAGTGACCTTGGGTGTTGTTGCCGATCCAAGTGACGTTGAGACCCGGAGTGATGTATAGACCCATGGCGACAACGAACAGGGCGAAGTATCGACCTCCGACGGCAGGGATGGTCGCAAGTAGGATATAGCCTAGAGTGTCAGCTTCTGTGCAACGATGCGGTCTATAGCACTTACCGATCAGGTTGAGGGACAAGCCCATGACGATGAAGGGGCTTCGCATCTGGTATTTGTCGCTGAACCATGCCACGACAATGAAGGTGCATCCGCCTACCGCTTGAACAGGGACAGTGAGCAAGTTGGCTTCGGTGTTGCTGAATCCCATGGCTCTAATGATCTGAGGCCTATGGAGTCAGTATAGGAGCGGTGAACCAACGCTCGAACTGGACTCACATGAAGGTAGAGATACCGTAAAGGGTAATGTCGGCACAGAACTGAATGGTACCAGCACCGAAGACCTGGACTGTCAGTATCATGTGCCGGAAGACAGATATTTGTACTCACAGTCCAATCAGTGACGGCTTTGCGGACCTCCCTCCAGCTGAACTGCTCGTCATGATTGTAGTTCCGCTTATTGATCTCGTAACGAATGGACGCGAGCTCTTTCTCATGGGGCTTGAGGAACCAGGCTTTTCGCATATCGTTGGGGATCCAGAAAAGGGCGATAGGACAAAGTATCAACGAGATAGCACCCTCAACCTGGTCTCGGTCAGCGAGGATATCGGTGATTATCGATTCACTCACAACATATAGGTATTGCCATCCGGTCATGGATCCACTTTCGATTCTGACAAGACCACCAGCGATGAGACCACCGACGGCTCCCGCGAAAGCCGCGCATGAGAAGATGTAACTCATCCTTCGACCGGTCTCCTCTCTTCGGTAGTTCATCATGACGTAGACGGTGATACAGGGGAACAATCCGGCTAAGCCTATCAGTCGGGTCCTAGCGTATGGTGAGATGGGGACATGCCTTCAAAGACTCCGAGCAAGATACGGATAGCGATCAGGTGCTCATATGATCCAGCCCAAGCGGTACATAGGGTCAAGATACCCCAACAAAAGGTGGTACCACTCACTGAATGTGTCAGTCGGTGAGAACAGCATTTCGTTTTGTCACTCACATAGGTATCGAGGAGATAGGATCTTGAGCAGATTGGCCCATACAGGCTCAAATACGACATATGTAGCGTAGACGATACTGACCACAGCACCATATTCTTTGGCTACTCTCGTCAGTATCGGTCGAAGCAAACTGCAAGCGGTGACTTACGAGACAGTCCCAGATCCTGTGAAATAGACGGGTTGGCAACATTGGCAGCCCCGCTGACCGTCAACAAGGTCTGCTGAAGCGTACTCACATGTTGGCTCGATCAAGAAAACACATCAGGTACAAGGCCTGGCCAATCAGCCTACTATTTCCCTAGACAATCGCATGAGAACCTACACCCAGCAGCGAGATGACATAGGCGTCTATCTTCCGTAGTAGCTTCTTCTCGACCTTGGGGTCTATGGTTGGAAGCCCATCGGTGACGGGTGCACATAGCTCAGAACCATTGTCGTTCTTCTCGGCCTGGAAAGACATTAGCTCCACTCACCCGCACAAAAGTAATGGCGCTTACGTCCTTGTTGGTGATTTCCGCCATATCTGATGATTAGACTGTCGTTGAGATACTCACTCGACTGACAGAGACGGATTAATATACATATTCGTCCTCACAATTGGAGCCAGTCGATAGTGCTTATCTCCAAGGATTGGCATTGCAGGGTTTCTTGGCTGATTGACTTGCGCGGAACATGAACGGGAACATTCGCACAGGGGACAAATTCCGGGCAAAAGCCCCCTGTTCGCTAATGATCACGGTACCTGAATGCCCCGCATTGCTATTGCACAACCGAAGAATCGGCATGATAGCCAGGCAGACGCTCGGAGAAGGTGTTCGGAGTTGCGTCTGAAACACCATCACCCCCCAGCATCAACATCCACGGTAGAAGCATGGAGCAGCTTGACCGCGGCGGACCGGGACCGACAACCTCCAAGAAACGCAGATCGAATGTCGGCAAGGCATGCAATAATTGCAGAAGACGGTAAGCGCTGTGTGTGACTGGCCGTAATGGCACCGGGACTGAACGAGCAGTAAGTCGAGGTGTGACGGTCAACAGCCGGAGTGTAAGACCTGTCAGATTTACAATGTGGGTCCAGCTTGATCCCCTCTGGCCCTCTGGGGATACTCACTGATTGCTGCAGGACGAGTGTACATGGGGAGAAGTGGAAGATGGACGGAAACCAGCGTCTCGCCAATATGTCAACACGCTAAAGAACCGGATAGCAGTTTTAGAAAGCTACATAAAGGAGAAAGGGCAGCAGCTGCCATCGCCGGCACCAGCAGATACAGACGGAACTGGGCCAGAAGATGGGGAGGACGAAGCAGTTGACGGCGTCTCCACCACCATGTTGCACCTTCATGTAAGTCTTTAAACATCTGGGTGCTTAATCTGATGATCCAGATGGGCGAGGCAGGCGAACAAGTTCACTTCTATGGCCCGACCAGCGCCTTCGCCCATTCATCGCGCGACCCACCTATCATGTCGTCAACAGAGAATACCATGGGAGAGTTTACAAACAGACCACACGACTACCGTCGCTACCTGCCCAATGATGTCGAGCTATCGCATGCGCAACACACTATCATCCTAGATCGCTTCTTCCGGTTCTTTGCTTCGTGGGGTATGAGAGCGTCGCCCAATTTGTTTCACCAAGATATGGTGCGCACCGTCATGCTTCCACCTCATATCCCGCTGGCGCGATTTGCGCATTACTCGCCATTCCTGCACAACATCATGCTCTCCATCGCCCTCATGTGGTCTGATGAGGATCATCTTAGGCAGACCTCAACACGCGCTATCTTTGCGTCGAAAGCCGAGACATACCTGAACTTCGAGATCTCACGTCCCACGCTGGCTACAGTACAGGGACTGGCGCTCAAGTCGAGTTATCACTCAACCCTGGGTGACCATGCAGGAGGATGGTCGTACTTCGGTCTGGCTGATAGGGCATCGCTATCTCGTAAGTGCTACGGACTGACATAAACTGACCTAGCAGTCGGCCTCAATCTCAGCTGTACCGCTCTGGTGGAAGCAGGACGCATGTCAAGCTCCGAAATGCTTATGGTGAATCCGAATCGACGTGTCTGAGATACGGCTGACTCTTTCCAGCGTCGAAACGCGTTCTGGTGCATATTCGTACAAGAGCAGTGTTGGTCCGTTTATATCGGGCGTCCACACGAAAGCCAGGCGTACAGGTAAGCTCGGCTATAGCGGCTTCGCGTGCACAGACTGACGTGACAAGCACATCACTGCCAACAGTCGACGAACAACTGGACGAGATGCCTTGGCGATGGGACAATCTCGACAGCCCGGACAAGGATCTTCCTCCGCAGCCCTGCATGTTCAGTACAGCGTTTGTCGAGACCACTAAGCTGTCCTTGATCATGCAGAGGATCATGACGACTTTGTATGTACCGGTGACTCGCTTGTAGCTGACTTACAGATACTCGATCAAATCAGATGTCTACAGGCTTCAGAAGGATAGCACTATCACCGACCTAGGGTGAGGGTGCTTTTTTGAATCGCAGCCTCGGGCTGACTCTCTCAGATTGGCTCTCGACTCGTGGACAGAGCAATTGCCACCAGCTCTGGTTGTCAATGGTCATACGATGAAGAACGCTCTCCCTCACATTATCATGATTCAACTCGCCAAGGAGTGGTGTACCATCCTGATCTATCGACCATATTATCGGCCCGTTGCTCAAATGGCGGGAGCCCCCCGATCTAGCAACGCAACGTCCGACAATCTTCAGAATCTTGCGGTCAGGGTATGTCTTCTACTCTCCGTCGGATTCGAGGTGTCAAGCTCACACTGTGTCTAGCGTTGCGATCGGTCAGCGGCACGAATCAATTCACTGCTTAGAACATATCA
>Ga0308160_10004937_pt1 | contig 14043 bp, 9 predicted proteins | sample PhyFR1_FD_201036 | JGI IMG/M metagenome (GOLD analysis project Ga0308160, IMG submission 201036) | Phyllosphere microbial communities from UC Gill Tract Community Farm, Albany, California, United States - DLSLF.R1 | ecosystem: Host-associated > Plants > Phyllosphere > Unclassified | place: USA...
CTATAATGCGGCCTCAATTCCCTGATAGCTCAGTCGGTAGAGCGACGGACTGTTAATCCGCAGGTCCCTGGTTCGAGTCCAGGTCGGGGAGCCAGAATACAAGCAGCGGTGGTCGAGCTGCCAAAAAGCCCGCTTCGAACAAGCGGGCTTTTTCGTTTCCAGGTACGCCAAATGACCCAGCTCCTCGAACGCGACATCCGCCGCATCGCCCGCTTCGCCGCCCGCGCCGACGAAGCCCGCTGGCTGCACCCGGCCCAGCAGGCGCTGATCCACCGCCGCAACTGGCTGCGCATGCTGGCACCGCGCGCGCTCGGTGGCGCCGAGCTGGCGCTGCCCGAGGTCGTGCGCCTGGAAGAAGCCATCGCCAGGGTGGACGGCAGCATGGGCTGGACCGTCACCCTGTGCGCCGGCGCCGGCTGGTTCGCGGGCTTCCTGCCGCCGGACCTGGCGCGGGCCATCCTGTCCACGCCGCGCGTCTGCCTGGCCGGCAGCGGCGCGCCCACCGGTTACGCCGACCGCGAGGGCGAAGGCTGGCGCATCGACGGCACTTGGGATTACGCCAGCGGCGCGCCGATGGCGACGCACTTCACCTTCAACGCGATCCTGCGCGAGCACGGCCAGCCGCTGCTGGACGCCGCTGGCCAGCCGCGCGTCAATGCCTTCGTCGTGCCGCGCGAGATGGTGACGATGCTGCCGACCTGGCGCAGCATCGGCCTGCGCGCCACCGCCTCGGACGCCTACCGCATCGAAGACCGCTGGATCGGCGCCGCCCACGGCTTCGAGATCGATCCGGAGCGGGCCCGCGAGCAGGGGCCGCTGTACCGCTTTCCCTTCCTGGCCTTTGCCTTCGTCACCTTGTCCGCCAACGTGGCCGGCATGGCGGCGCATTTCGTCGAACTGGCCTTCGACGCGGTCGGGCGCCGGCGCGACCGTTTTGGTGCCGGCGGGGCGCTGATCGAGGTACCCGCCGTGCGCGCCGTGCTGGACGAGGCGCGCGGCCGGCTGGACGGGGTGCGTACCCGTTTCTATGCGGCGCTGGACGGCGCCTGGGCGCGCGTGCTGGCCGAGGGCCGGGTCGACGATGCCCAGGCGGAGCGCCTGCGCGCGCTGTCGGTGGAATGGGTGGCCGCCGCGCGCCATGCGGTCGACACCCTGTACCCCTACTGCGGCCTGCTGGCGGCGCGCGAGGACAGCGAACTGAATCGCGTCTGGCGCGACTTCCACACCGCATCGCAGCATGCGCTGTTGACGCCATAGCCACACTGAAATCCACCGAACGCCGTTACGTTTTTCGCCACTCCGTTCCGCTGCGGTCCAGCCAAACTACACTGGCCCGACCAATACATATAACGGAGGAGGCGAGATGGACAAGAAGTCACTATCAGACAGGATAGTCAGGACCGGCATGGGTGCGCTCGCGGCGGCGCTCCTGCTGCAAGGCTGCGGCGGCAGCGAGACGAAGCAGGTGACCGGGCCGGTGGCCGTGGCGACCCCGCCCACGACGGCGGGCCTGGTCAAGGTCAATCCACCGGCCAATCCCCTGACCCCGGCGCCGATGCTGCTGGAGCCGCAGGGCACGACGGTCAGCGGCTGGGCCTCGCAAGGCGAAGGCACGACCGGCGGGGCCGCTGCCCCGGCCAGCAACATCTACGTGGTGCGCAACCGCGCCGAGCTGAATGCGGCGCTGGCCAACGTCAACAGCCCGACCTACGTGTCGAACCCGACCGCGGCCAAGTCGGAACCGAAGATCATCTACATGGCCGGCACCATCTACGGTACCGACCTCGGCAACGGCAAGCTGGCCGACGAGGCCTACTATAAATCGCTGAATGCCACCGCCGCGAAATGGGACTGGCAGCTCTACCTGCAAAGCCTGGACACGGCCTTCATGGCCGACCTGAACGCCCAGGTCGCGCAGGGCGATGCCGAGGCCATCGCCCTGAAGGCCAGGATCTCGGCCCTGAGTTCCGCGCGCTCCACGCTGCAGCGCTACCAGAAGGACCAGATCCAGTTCATCGTGCCGTCCAACACCACGATCCTGGGCGTCGGCGGCGACGCCAGGCTGATCGACGGCTACTTCTCGATCAACGCGACGAAGAACATCATCATCCGCAACCTGGAGCTGCAAGCGCCGCAGGACCTGACCGCCGACTGGAACGGCAGCGAGTGGAACGCCCGGTACAAGGCGATCTCGGTGGTGACGGGCCGCCAGCTGTGGATCGACCACTGCACGCTGAGCGACGGCGACCATTTCGACAACGCCGAAAAGGTGACCATCAACGGCGTCACCAGCAAGGTGCAGCGCCACGACGGCCTGATCGACATCGAGGACAGCACCGACTACGTCACCATCTCGTACACGGTCTTCAAGAACCACGACAAGACCAACATGGTGGGCGGCTCGGGCGACCAGAACGGGCCGAAGGAGCGCGACTACAACCGCCTCACCTTCAGCAACAACATCTGGGACGCGACCACCCAGCGCGCGCCGCGTGCCCGCTTCGGCCGCATCCACGTCTACAACAACTACTACCGGGGCAACACCGCCGCCGTCGACTACCCGCTCAGCTACTACATCGGCATGGGCGCGGAATCGAAGATCCTGTCCGAGACCAATGCCTTCGAGATCAGCGGCCCGAACGCGAGCACCTTCCCGTCCAAGGTCGTGTCGAACCTGAACGGCTACCAGTTCAAGGACGTGGGCTCGTGGATCAACGGCGTGGCGTCCTCCGGCGCCATCCAGGCCGCCGCCAAGGCCGCGCTGGAAGCCAACTGGGCCAAGGTGGTGGCCGCGGCCCAGAAGAGCGGCTTCACGGTCGGCCCCTACACCGACGTGCTGGGCTGGACGCCGAGCTACCCGTACACGCGCGGCTTCTCGTTCGACGCCGTCAAGGCGCACGACCTGGCCTACGCCGGCGCCGGCAAGCTGGCGATCGACCCCTACGCCAACGCCAGCGGCAAGCGCGCCTTCCTCACCGATGCCCAGGCCGCCGACTACACGGTGGCCAAGGCGCTGGCAGGCGCCGACGGCTGGGCGCCCCAGCTTGCCGCCAACGGCCACGTCGACACCAGCAAGATCGTCCCGGATTTCACGGTGGCGCAGGATGGCAGCGGCCAGTTCAGGACGATCCAGGCGGCGCTGAACACGGCGTCCACCCTGGCGCGCGAGCGTGCCTTTATCCGGGTCAAGCCCGGCACTTACCAAGAACTGCTGGTGGTGGCCAACGGCGCGACGCCGGTGACGCTGTACAGCGCGGAGCTTGACGCGTCGAAGGTCGTCGTGACCAGCCCGCTGTACCAGGACAGCCCGGGGGCGAGCTACAACGCGCTGGTGAACGCCGACACCTACGCGGGCAACAGCGACGCGAGCACCCTGTACAAGGCCTGCTCGCGCAAGACCACCTCGATCGGCAAGGAATGCTCGACGGCGATCCGCGTGCGCAACAACGGCTTCCAGGCCGTGAACATGACCTTCCAGAACACCGATGCCGGCAACGGCCAGGCGCTCGCGGTCATGATCGACAAGGCGGACCGGGTCGTGTTCGACAACACCCGCCTGCTGAGCAAGCAGGACACCCTCTACCTGAGCAACAGCGGCAAGCGCAGCTACTTCAGCGGCGGCGAGATCGTGGGCGACGTCGACTTCATCTTCGGCCCGGGTGTGGGCGTGTTCAGCGGCGTGACGGTGCGCTACACGGGCGTGCGTAAACCATCCGGCGGCTACATCGCCGCGCCGTCGACGCTGGCCTCCCAGCCCTACGGCTTCATCTTCGACGGCTGCGCCTTCCTGGCCGACGCCTTGACGGCGAAGAACGCGGTGTTCCTGGCGCGCCAGTGGGACGACGGCAGCGGAGCAGTGGGCAAGATGATCGTGCGCAATTCGGTGCTGGGCGAGCACCTGGCCTTCGGCGCCGGACCGTGGAACGCCAGGACCATCGGTGGTGTCCCGACCGTTTATGGCAGCAACGGCGAGCTCTACCTGGCGGAGTACGGCAACTGGCAGGTGGCGCCTTGAACTGCTCTTGCACCCGGCGAGCATCTTGCTCTGGCTAAATTCGTATTGAGCCGCTATAATGCGGCCTCAATTCCCTGATAGCTCAGTCGGTAGAGCGACGGACTGTTAATCCGCAGGTCCCTGGTTCGAGTCCAGGTCGGGGAGCCAGAATTCATGCAAAAGTATCCAAAAGCCCGCTCAGTGAAGCGGGCTTTTGTTTTTCATCCCGTCCCAGGCAAGTGTTGCATCAAGCTTCGCTCCTGCCGCTGCAATTTTTGCAACTAGTTACTCTGGCTGTTGTCGTTTCCGCAATGCGTATGTACGCTGCCATGCTTGCTCTTAATCCCTTTCCGGAGCTCGACATGAAGATGCTTGGCGCGTTACCAGCCGTACTGCTTCTCTTATTGTTCATCGCTGCCGTATGGGGCAAGGTGGCCAGCCGTTTGCAGGGAGATTCTCCCGAGGTGCTCGTGAAGCTGCAGGTCGGCCAGCCCAGCGGCAAACTGTTTGTCATGGTGCCCGGACTGCGTGGCGCAGACAGGTCCCGGAAGCATTGGAACACACTGGCAAAGGAGCTCGCGAAGTGCGGCGACGTGGCCATGGTCGACTATCCGGCACATGCACGGTCCAATGCCAGGGCCGAGCTGATCGCGCAAAAAATCAATGTTGAGGTACAAGCGCTCTGGGCCAAAAAGCAGTATCCACATGTAGTCATGGTGGGCAATAGCATGGGAGCCCTGATCGCGCGAAAATCGTTGCTGTATTCGCAGGGTGCTGCCGATGACCGCACGGATACCGCGACGGCCTGGTCCGGCAAGGTGGCGCGGCTGGTTCTGCTGGCCGGGATGAACAGGGGCTGGGACCTGTCGGGCGAAAAGCCCGCGGACATGCGCTGGTACGTCTATTACGCGTATGCGGCGGCGGCCTGGTTCGGCAACCTGACCCACAGCGGGCAACTGCTGCTGCAGATGGAAGCCGGGGCGCCCTTCGTGGCCAACCTGCGGCTGGAATGGATGCGCTGGGCGCGGACCGTGGCCGGGCAGAACCTCGAGACCGTGCAACTCCTCGGCGATATCGACGAGATCGTGAGCGCCGACGACAACGCCGACCTGCGCGTGAGCGGGCAGGGCAAGAAGTTCGTGTGGCTCAAGGTGCGCGGTACCGGGCACGCGGAAATCCTCGATATCGACGAGCCGGAAGAAGGCCTGGGCGCCTACCGGCGCGATAAGTTCCTCGCGGCGGTGTCTGAACCGATCGGGAACTTGCAGGCACGCTCGGAAGAGTTGCCCTATACCACCGATGACGCGGTGACGCAGGTCGTCTTCGTGATGCATGGCATCCGGGACCTGGGCGAATGGTCGTCGCGCATCGAAACGGCGCTGCAGCAACGCATCCCCGCGGCGTCAGCGAACGGCGCGCCGCCAGAAAAGCTGGCGATCGCATCGGTGCGCTATGGCTATTTCGGGATGGGGCAGTTCCTGCTCCGTCGCGACCGGCGGAAATATGTGCGCTGGTTCATGGACCAGTACACGGAAACGCTGGCGCGCTATCCGAAAGCGGATAAAGTGGACTTTATCGGTCATAGCAACGGTACCTACCTGCTGGGCGGCGCGCTCGAGACCTACGCATCCATGAAGGTGCGTCGGGTGGTGCTGGGCGGAAGCGTGCTGCCGAAGGACTACGATTGGAAGACTGTCTTTGACCGCAAGCAGGTGCAGATCGTGCGCAACTACGTCGCCGACGACGATTGGGTGGTGGCCCTGTTCCCGCGCTTTTTCGAACCTGTCCCGATGCGCTGGCTCGGCAACGATATCGGAAGCGCGGGATTCAACGGCTTCGATGCGGGCGAGAACATCCCTGGACGGCAAGTGGTCGACAACATCAAGTTCATCCAGGGCGGACACGGCGCATTTCTCTCGCAACTGGGGCCCATCGCCAATTTTCTCGTCCCGGCGGCCGGCACCCCGGCACCGGTCAGCATGCCGCCGGGACCGGCACCCGCCCGCGGCTCGCCCATCCTCTACGGGCTGTCGACGTGGTTCACGTGGCTTATCTGGCTGCCACTCACGTTTGCCGTGGTCTGGCTGGGTTCGCGCGTATCCGGCGCCGCCGGCCATCTCGGCGCGGTCGCGCTTGCGCTGTACCTGATCCTGGTGTTCCAGGTGCTGCGCTGGATCTAGGCGGACTTGCCGGGCAGGCAGTCCACCGACTTTCCTCGTGCTCCAGCAGACCTTGGCAAGGCTTCCTATAATGGATCCTTTGCCGCCAGGTCGAGCATGCAACAACCAGTCAATACAACACCTACCGGGCAGGACGCCCGGCAGCCGCAAGTCCCCCAGGACGGCTTGCCGCCCGGCCCCCGCGCCTGGGCCATCCTCGCCCTTGCCATCGGCGTTGGCATGTCCTCGCTGGACACCGCCATCGCCAACACCGCGCTGCCCGCGATGGCGGCGCAACTCCACGCCTCGCCGGCCGATTCGGTCTGGATCGTCAACGCCTATCAACTCGCAATGGTCGCGACCCTGCTGCCCTTCGCAGCGCTGGGCGAAAGCATCGGCTACCGCCGCGTCTACGTGGCCGGCATGGCCCTGTTCACGCTGGCCTCGCTGGCCTGCGCGCTGGCGTGGTCGCTGCCGGTCCTGATCGTGGCGCGCCTGTTCCAGGGCCTGGGCGCGTCCGCCATCATGGGCGTGAACACGGCGCTGCTGCGCGTGATCTATCCGGCCAAGCTGCAGGGCAGGGGCTTCGGCAACAACGCGCTGGTGGTGGCGGTCGGCTTCGCGGTCGGCCCCAGCCTGGCGTCGATCATCCTGGCGGCCTCATCGTGGGAGTGGCTGTTCGGCATCAACATCCTGCCGGGCATCGCCGCCTTCTTCCTGGCGCAAAAAGCCTTGCCGGACAACCGCCGCGCCACCCACCGCATCGACGGCCTGGCCATCCTGTTCAACGTGATCGCCTTTGCGATGGCCGTGCTGGCACTGGGCGACGCCGCCCACCGCGTCGGCCTGCGCACCCTCCTGCCGGAAGCATTGATTGCGCTGCTGTTCTTCGGCCTGCTGCTGTACCGCGAACGCGGCCATCCGGCGCCGCTGCTGCCGGTCGACCTGTTCCGCCGCCCGCTGTTCGCGCTGTCGACAGTCACTGCGGTATGCACCTTCGCCGCCCAGGCGCTGGCGTTCGTCGCGCTGCCGTTCTACTTCGAGAGCACGCTGGGCCGCTCGCCGATCGAGACCGGCTTCCTGATGACGCCATGGCCGGCGATGGTCGGTGTGATGGCGCCGATCGCCGGACGCCTGAGCGACCGCTACGCGCCGGGCCTCTTGGGCGGCATCGGCCTGTTGATCCTGGCGGCCGGCCTGGTGGTCATGATGCGCCTGCCGGTCGATCCGTCGGCGCTCGACATCGGCTGGCGCATGGCGCTGTGCGGCATCGGCTTCGGCTTTTTCCAGGCGCCGAATATCAAGGCCATCATGGGCAGCGCGCCGCCGCAGCGCGCCGGCAGCGCCAGCGGCATGGTCGCCACCGCGCGCCTGACGGGGCAGGCGACGGGCGCCGCGCTGGTCGCGTTCTGCCTGACGATCTCGCACGTGCGCGGACCGTGGTTCGCGCTTGGCCTGGCGGCGGCGTTCTCGTTCGCGGCCAGCGTCGCCAGCTTCTCGCGCCTGGCGGTGGCCGCGCCGGCGGCCTGAACCCAACACAAGTTTTTATTGGAAGGAACATCATGACACGACGATTCAGGATCGCCGCCATTCCCGGCGACGGCATCGGCAAGGAAGTCCTGCCGGAAGGCTTGAAAGTGCTGGAGGCGGCCAGCCGCCGCTTCGGCCTCGACCTCGAGTTCACCCACTTCGACTGGGCCAGCTGCGACTATTACGTGAAGACCGGCGAGATGATGCCGCCCGACTGGAAAACGCAGCTGTCCGGCATGGACGCGATCTATTTCGGCGCGGTCGGCTGGCCGGCCACCGTGCCGGACCACATCTCGCTGTGGGGCTCGCTGCTGAAGTTCCGGCGCGAGTTCGACCAGTACATCAACCTGCGTCCGGTGCGCCTGTTCGAAGGCGTGCCGTGCCCGCTGGCCGGGCGCAAGCCGGGCGACATCGACTTCTTCGTGGTGCGCGAGAATACCGAGGGCGAATACACCAACCTGGGCGGCATCATGTTCCCGGGCACCGAGCGCGAAGTGGTGATCCAGGAATCCGTGTTCTCGCGCCACGGCACTGACCGCGTGCTGCGCTATGCCTTCGACCTCGCCCAGTCGCGTGAGCGCCGCCACCTGACCGTGGCCACCAAGTCGAACGGCATCGCGATCAGCATGCCCTGGTGGGACGGGCGCGCCGACGCCATCCACGCCGACTACCCGGACGTGACCGTCGACAAGCAGCACATCGACATCCTGACCGCGCGCTTCGTGCTGCAGCCGAACCGCTTCGACGTGGTGGTCGCTTCGAACCTGTTCGGCGACATCCTGTCCGACCTGGGCCCGGCCTGCACCGGCACCATTGGCCTGGCGCCCTCGGGCAACCTGAACCCGGAGCGCAGCTTTCCCTCGCTGTTCGAACCGGTGCACGGCTCGGCGCCGGACATCGCCGGCCGTGGCATCGCCAACCCGATCGCGCAGATCTGGTCGGGCGCGATGATGCTGAACTTCCTGGGCGACGCGGAAGTCGGCCCGGATGCGGATGGCCGCTACCACCAGGCCCATGACGCCATCCTGGCGGCGATCGAGGAAGCGCTGCGCACCGGCCCGCGCACCGGCGACCTGGGCGGCAGCGCTTCCACGGTCGAGGTGGGCGACGCGATCGCGGCGCTGGTCACCGGCTGAACACCGGCTGAGGCGGCTCTTTAAACGGTGGCGCGCGCCTCGATATACGGGGGATGGCGCGCCACCGATACATTCCCGAGCTGCACGACCTTCCCGTCACCGAAGACCTGTGCCCCCTGTGCGGCCGGCCGCTGGGCACGGCGAACGTGGACCGGCACCACCTGATTCCGAAGTCGCTCAAAGGGCGGGAGCAATTCCCGATCCACAAGATCTGCCATCGCAAGATCCATGCGACCTTTTCCGAGCGCGAATTGCTGCGTGGGTATCACACCTGGGAGGCCTTGCAGGGGAATGCGGATATCCAGGCTTTCATCGAGTGGGTGGCGAAGAAGCCGCCGGGATTTTATACGCGGACGTTTACGTCGAACAAGAAGAAGAACCGTTAAGGACTGGGCGCAGGCAGGTCGACCCGGTGCGTACAAGCCGGAAACCGCTCGCAGCCTTCGAACGACGACCCCGCCTTGGCCCCGGTCTTGTAAGTGTACCGGTGCAGCGCCGCCCCGCACAGCGGACAGCCCGGCGCGGTGGGCGCCTCGGCCGGCTGTAAAACGCGCTCTTCCCGCCGCCCGGTGACCACCCGCTCCCGCACGTGCTTCACATGCGCCCGCTGCGTCGCCAACGACGGCGCCAGCCGGCCCGATTCAATACGCGTGACCGCCTCGGCCACCTGCGCCTCGCCGAGCAGCACGGCACTGCGCCTGCGGATGAAGCCGATGCAGCCGCCGAGTGTCGTCACGTTCTCCGGCATCGTGGTCTTGAACTCGGCACTGCCGACGAAGACGACCAGGGAAAACAGTGCTTCGTCACCGAGCGCCAGCAAGTCCGCCAGCGTGCGCACGTGTTTGTAATTCTGGCGCAGCGGGTTCTGGAAGGCGCTGCTGCGGCGCGGGAATTTTTGCGTCCACATCTTGTCATGTGGCTTGCCGAAGATCCAGCCGCCATAGTTCTTGGTCTCGATGACGAAGATGCCGTGGGTCGACACCACGATGTGGTCGATCTGGGTACTGCCGTCCGCCGTCGGCAGCGTGACGTTGCGGAACAGGTGGTAGCGCTTGCGGTCGAGCAGCAGGCGCAGGCACAGGTGCAGTACGATTTCGCCGATCCAGCCCTTGACCATCGGCGTGCGGCAGAGCGATCCCAGTATTAATACGAGAGGCACCCACCAGTAGGGCAATAGAATATGGGCAATGATGGCAAGTGGATCGAGCATATTTTCTCCTAGGAAAATATAATAATATTCCTAGAGCAATTAGCGTGGCGACTTTGTTATCGCCTATGCGTCGGATTTGTGTCACTATAAACTTAGCCGATACGTAATATCAGCAAATTAATACTAATAAATCATCGCAAACCTACGGTATTTACAAGGGATTTACGCATTTTGGCAGCAAAGTTTGTCATGCGCTGCCGCTGCTTAAGTCACACTCGAGCCCGCGTTGGTGTAGAATCAAACCTTACTTTTTTGCAATTCGCGGGTAAATTCTTCATGACGATCATGTCGCAGTTGCAATGAATCAATACGAAACCAGTCCTTGCTCAGTCCTGCTCATCGATGACGAACCGTTCGCGGAAGACATCATTTCGCACGGCCTGAAGGGCTGCCCCACTTATACCTTGCGCTTTGCCAGCCGGCCCGGCATGGCTGTGGAACTGGCCAAGGAAGTGAACGCGACCGTGGTGTTGGTCGATTTGCGCATGCCGGAAATCGACGGTTTCGAAGTGACGCGACGCCTGCGTGCGGACAAGGATACGGAAAGCGTCCCGGTCATCCTGCTGTCCTCTGAAGAAGATCCTGAAATCAAGGCCAAGGCCTTTGCCGTCGGCGCCAACGACTACCTGGTCAAGTGGCCCGACCCGCGTGAACTGGTCGCCCGCGTGCGCTACCACAGCGATGCCTGCGTCGCGCGGCGCCAGCGCGATGCCGCCTTCGTCTCGCTGCGCCTGAGCCAGGAGCAGCTGGACGCGAGCCAGTCGGCGCTGCACCAGGCGCAAAAGATGGAGGCGATCGGCCACCTGACCGGCGGCGTCGCCCACGACTTCAACAACGTGCTGCAGATCATCGGCGGCAACCTGCAACTGCTCAAGCTGGTCGGCAGCCTGAACGATGCCGGGCGCGCCCGCGTCGACATGGCGCTGGCCGGCGTCGAGCGCGGCGCCAAGCTGTCCTCGCACTTGTTGGCGTTCGCGCGCCGCCAGCCGCTGCAGGAAGTGGTGATCAACCCCGGCCACCTGCTGCGCGAGATGGACGACATGATGCGCCGCGTGCTCGGTCCGCGCGCCCGCGTGGTGACCGAGATCGATCATGGCCTGGGCAGCACGCTGGTCGATCCCAACCAGCTGAACAACGTGCTGCTGAACCTGGCCATCAATGCGCGCGACGCCATGGCCGGCAACGGCACGCTGACGATCCGCGCCGTCAACATCGGTCCGGACGAGCCGGTGCCGGCCTCGATCGCGCCCGGCCACTGGGTGCTGATCGAAGTCGCCGACACTGGCAAGGGCATGCCGCCGGACGTGCTGGAGCGCGCCTTCGAACCCTTCTTCACGACCAAGCCGGTCGGGCAGGGTACCGGGCTCGGGCTGTCGATGGCCTATGGCTTCGTCAAGCAGTCGGGCGGCGAGATCGTGCTCAAGAGCGAAGCGGGGCGCGGCACCAGCGTGCGCATCTACCTGCCGCGCAGCGAAGCCGAGGCGATGCGGCAGGAAGCCGTCGTGGCCGGCCCGCTGGTCGGCGGGCTGGAAACCATCCTGGTGGTGGAAGACGAGGAAGATGTGCGCAGCTCGACCTGCGGCATCCTGTCCGCGCTCGGCTACCGCGTGCTGGAAGCGCCGGATGCGGCGGCCGCGCTGGCGATCGTCGAGGGCGGCCAGTCGGTCGACCTGGTGTTCACCGACGTGATCATGCCGGGGCCGGTGAGCAGCCTGCAGCTGGCCGAAGCCGTGCGCGCACGGCTGCCGCTGGCGGAAATCCTGTACACCTCGGGGTATGCGGAAGGCGTGCTGGCGCACGAGGGAAAACTGGAAGCGACGGTGAACCTGCTGCAAAAACCCTACCACCCGGACGCCCTCAGCGCCCGTATCCGCCACCTGCTGCGGCGCCGGCACCCGGTCCCGGCGTTCGGCACTGCATGAGCGCGGCCCCGGGTGGGGCCGCCTGCAGGTTTATTTGCTCGGCTTGATGTAGCGCTGCGAGCCCGGCGGCGGTTCGTTCAGCACGGCCCAGAAGATGCCCAGGTCGGCGATCGCGCGCACGAACTCGGTAAAGTCCACCGGCTTGACCACGTAGGCGTTCACGCCCAGCTCGTAGCTGCGCACCAGGTCCTGTTCTTCCTTGGACGAAGTCAGCATCACCACCGGCAGGGCCTTCATGCCGCCGCTCTCGCGGATGTTCTTGAGGACCTCGAGGCCGTCGACCTTGGGCAGCTTGAGGTCGAGCAGCACCACGGCCGGGTTGCCTTCGGTGCGCGACAGGTAGTCGCCGCGGCGGTGCAAATAATCGAGGGCTTCGGCGCCGTCGCGGACGACGATCACCTGGTTGGCGAGCTGGCTCTTCGACAGCGCGATCAGCGTCAGCTCGAGGTCGTTGGGATTGTCTTCGACCAGAAGGATGGGCTTGAGCATGCGTTCTTTCAAAAACTGATTAAGGATTCGTCGGCTGTTTCGGCAGGGCGAACGAGAACGTCGCCCCTTCTCCCTGTACCGATCGGGCCCAGACGCGGCCATTGTGGCGCTCGACGATGCGGCGCACGTTGGCCAGGCCGATGCCGGTGCCCTGGAAATCTTCCATGCGGTGCAGGCGCTGGAATACGCCGAACAGCTTGTGCACGTATTCCATGTTGAAGCCGGCGCCGTTGTCGACGACGTGGAACACGGTTTCGTGCGGGTGGTCTTCGGCCGAGACGCGGATCACGGCCGGGTCGCGCTGGCCGGTGAACTTGACCGCGTTCGACAGCAGGTTGAACATCGCCAGGTGCAGGAAGGCCGGGTCGACGCAGACCTCGGGCAGCGCGCCGACGTCCCACTGGATGTTGCGGCCGCGCGCTTCCAGCGCCAGCTTGTCGATGCAGGCCGCCACCAGGTCGTTCATGTCGACCCGGGTCGGGCGCAGCGAGGCGCGGCCCATCTGCGAGAACGACAGCAGGTCGTCCACCAGCTTGCCGGCCAGGCGCGCCGCTTCCTTGATGTTCTTCAGGAAGCGCTGGCGCTGCTGGCCGTCTTCGCTGCCGCTCGACTCGATCAGGAGGTCGGCGAACCCGACGATGTGGCGCAGCGGCGCGCGCAAATCGTGCGACACCGAGTACGAGAAGGCTTCGAGCTCCTTGTTCGAGCGCGACAGTTCCTCGGCCAGTTCCGCCATCTGCTCGGCGCGCTCGAGCGCGATGCCCAGCAGGGCGGTGCGGAATTCCAGCGCCAGTTCGATCTCGCCGCCGTGCCAGGGCACGCTGGTGCCGTGGATGGTCTCGCGCCAGGCGGCGAAGCTGGTGCGCGGCGACAGCTGCATCGGGATGCCGGCGGCGGCGGACTGCACCAGCTTGTCGTGCGGGTTGCCGGCCCATTCGATGGTGTGCACATACTCGGGGCGGAACCACAGCAGGTAATGCTTGTGGATGCGCGAGATCGGCAAGGCCAGCACGCCGCTGGCGTTGCGGACCATGTGCCCGCCCTGCGGGTAGACGCTGGACAGGTTATCGGTATGGAACATGTCGCCGTGGGCGTGCACCGCCAGCCAGTCGACGAGTTGCTGGATGTCGTCCTGCTGCGGCGTGTCGCCGTAGGTGATGATTCGTTCGTCGACCACCACCGCGGCCCCGGTGGCGCGCGCGAAGCGCAGCAGTTCCGGGAATACGCTCGACAGGTTCTCGATGAAGTCGCTGCCCTGGGTCAGGCCGGCCAGCATCGATACCATGATGCGGCGCAGGTCGAGGCGGAAGTTCAACTCGGCGGCATCCTCGCGCGACTCGATGCACAGCGCCAGGATCTGGCCCAGCTGCTCGCAGGCGGTGCGCTTTTCGAAATTGACCGGGATCGGGTCTTCGTTATGGCACGAGATCAGGCCCCACAGCTTGCCCTTGACCATCAGCGACACCGACATCGACGCCAGCGTGTGCATGTTGCGCATGTACTGCAGGTGCACCGGCGAGACGCTGCGCAGCACCGCGAACGACAGGTCGTTGGGCTTGCCGGTGGCCGGGTTCAGCGGCGGCACCAGCGGTGCCGGCGCATA
>Ga0308160_10004938_pt1 | contig 14043 bp, 24 predicted proteins | sample PhyFR1_FD_201036 | JGI IMG/M metagenome (GOLD analysis project Ga0308160, IMG submission 201036) | Phyllosphere microbial communities from UC Gill Tract Community Farm, Albany, California, United States - DLSLF.R1 | ecosystem: Host-associated > Plants > Phyllosphere > Unclassified | place: USA...
CACGACCAACACCCCCGAACTCCCCGTGGATTCGTCTAAACCGGTTCCGAAAGGGTTGATCCCGGATGGCGTGGTACCCGAGGACGAGGGCGGGCCTGTAGCGGAGGGCGAGTATGAGTGTGTTTGGCATGGACGAGCGGATTATTTGGTCAATGGGTTGGAGAGGAATTGGGGGGTGAGTCGGGACTGGTTGAGTGTAGGAGAGGTTTGGACGGGGTGAGCTGATTGAGGAGGGTTTTTGGTTGGTGTAGTTCAAGGATGTGGTTTTGAATTCCGAGGGACACGTCATCTTGGTGAGTCTACGAGCATGGAGGTTTGTACTATGAGAAGCCCCTAGCTGATCCATATCGATTTTACAATCGACCGCAGGACAAGGGCGACGAGCGACCCCACGCAGCAACCGACGAACTCCCCCTCGGCCTGCCCGCAATCAACGCCAAATACCTATCCAAACCCGACCCTTATACCCCCGTGGTCATGCGCTCTGCCCCTCCCGAGGTTCAAAAGCTCGCAGGGCACGATCGTATGCGGCAAGACAAGGACGATGTGGAGCGTGCGGTGATTGGGAATGTGGAGCAGGGGGATAATGGGTCAGAAGGGAGACCGGGGGTGAAGAGGCAGGGCAGCGGGGTGGCTTTGCTCGAGTCGAGGATGTAAGGCGAGCGTCGTGATATCAAAGGGGCATGTTGAGCGCGAACTTGTATTCGAGGGGTGGAATGTCATGATGCATGAATTGTCCTCGTCGATCTCGTTTGCTTCAGAGTTTCATAGGTTGTGCTCATTGAGAAGGTGTTTGATGCGCGTCGCCCGTTCGATCTTCGGTCTTGATGGCGTCGGTGTTGCCCCGGACCGGCTCGCGGCTCGGCGGATACGTGACGTCGCTTGGCTTGGTCGTCGTCAATTGGGTCTTTGATTATAAGCCCTAGTAGCTAGCAGTCTTTGAATACAGTTCAGCGAGGACATCATAATCGTCCATCCAACCACTATCCTTCCATCTCATTCACGCAGACGAGAAATCACCCCGTTCCCAAAATGTCCGACTCGAACACCACCTTCAACTTTCCCGCTCATATCAAGACTGTCCTCATCACCGGTGCAGGCGGGTTCATCGGTCGACAACTTGTTCAGCTCTTGCTGTCGACTTGCCCGCAATTATCGTTGATCACCACGGATGTTTCGGCCCCTCCTAAGTATGGAGTCGAGGATGAAGAAAGGTTGATCTCGGTCGCTGCGGATTTGGGGGATAAGGCTCAGGTGGAGAAGCTATTCGGATATCGGCCTGTACAGGGGGTGTTCGCGTTGCAGTAAGCCGCCGTCGTTTTCCTTGACTAGCGTATCGCGTTTTACTCATCAGATTATCTACATGGTAGCGGGATCATGTCCGGTCAATCTGAATCAGACTTTACTTTGGGCTATGCTGTCAACCTCCACTCACACCTCAACTTGATCACCACCGCTGCAGCTCATGCCAAGTCTAGTCGATCGTCTCCCTCTGATCCTCTTCCCGTGTACATCAACGTGAGTAGTTTGGCTGTCTATGGAGGAAGTAAGGCGACGCCTCAATCCACTGTGGTTCCTGAGTGAGTGTGGGCAGTCATCTGTCGCTTGTTAGGGGATTGTAGGAGGGGGAGTACAAGCTGATTGCTCGCGGTTGTTGAGCAGGGACACGCCGTTGATCCCGGAGACAAGTTATGGAGTGTGTAAGAACGTCATCGAGATGGTCACATATGATCATGCACGAAAAGGTGAGTTGTCCTTCCATTTCTTCCCCCACAAATCCTTTGCCATGCGTTCCGACCTGGCTGACACCGCCGCATGTTCCCGCGCACCTACCGACAGGCTTCCTCGACGCCAGATCCGTCCGACTCCCCACCGTCTGCGTCCGAACCGGTGCCCCCTCCTCAGCCGCCTCATCCTTCATCTCCTCCCTCATCCGAGAACCCCTCCAAGGGATCCCCACAACGTGTCCGATCGCTTCTTCCGTCCAAGATTCCATGTTGGATGATATGGGGATTTACGTGACGAGGGTCAAGACGGTCGTTTGGAACATTGCTTTTGCGTTGGGTGTTAAAGATGAGGAGGTTGTGAGCAAGGTTGGGAAGCTGAGGACGATCAATTTGCCCGGGATCAAGATCAATACTAGACAGATTTTGAGCGCTTTGTGAGTATTGTCCGAACGTGTGCTGTTATACGTCCCTCTTGGCTGATCATCTTGCCATACCCTTCCGCCATCATCTACTCAGGGAGAAATTCGGAGGCCCTAAAGCTACCGCCTTGGTAGACTACAAGAAAGACCCAGCGGTCATCGCGATCTGTGATACGTGGGCCGGGGATTACGTCTCTGATCCAGTCAGGGCTTTGGGATTCAAGGTGGATAGCCGGGAGACGGGGTATGAGGACGCGGTGAGGGATTTCGTGGAGGATTTGGAGGAGGCTAAGAAGGGTAAGGCGTGAGGATTGAAGATAGGATAGTGCGAGACACGGGACGTGGAGGAGGAATGTAGCAATTGAATGTGAAGAGCGACAATTGAAAATTAGTGCGACTTTGTGCTGCTCGCGCTGTCACCAGAGGAAGCGTACGGGCCCATGGGGATGGTTGTGTGAACCCCATGGAGGTTGCGTCCTGCAGGCGCTTTGCATGATACTGAAACCCTGATGCTCCAAGACTATGATCTACGCAGATGGTCAAAGCACAAGATGACCCGATTCTCTTGAAACACGCTGTCTCCACGGACTTGACATCAATTCCATATGTCCGTGATCAGATCATCAACGGGTCACACTGCCGCGTCACGGCTGGAAGCGACCTTTGTGTTCAAGAAACGCAGTCAAAGGGTCAGATAGCGTTATATATCATCTCGTGGTAGCCAAAGTAGGAGTGTCAAACGCTAGATAAAGCTCAATCGTTTCTCCCCAAAATGCGTCTCACCAAGACGTTCCTCTCGCTTCTGGCGCTGGTCTCGACCGTTGTGGTGGAAGCTAGATCATCCACCGGTCAGCGAGTTTTGGTGGTCATCGAACATGCACTCAACAGGGCGGAATACAGCAAGTTCTGGGATAGTTTGCAAGGTGTGTCAACGAATTTCATAGATTAAGAGCTAGGAGAGCGGTTGAAAGCTCATTGTTGTACCTCCTGGACCCGCTCGCAGCTCGAGGATTCGAGTTGACCTTCAAAGGACCGCGGGAAGAGACCCATCCGTTGACCAACTATGGAGAGAGGCAGTTTGATCATTTGATTATGATGGCACCGTCGACGACATGTAAGTGGCAAACCTCTTCCCTGTTATAGCTTTCTGCACCTAGCTGAGCTCTCTCGTCGCACGCTTGTAGCCTTTGCCGAATACCTCAAACCAGCGAAACTTCTTCCCACCATCCTCGATTCGGGAATAAACACCCTCTTCCTCTCCTCCTCCGATCAATCAGATACCCTATCCACTCTCTACAGAGAATTCGACATCGAGTTCCAAAAGAAACAAACTGGATTGATTGCCCATACATCGACCGGCACGGGCGCCGGTGGGAACCTAGACCGACGAGTCTCATTCCCCCTCGCCGAGGGATTACATAAGGAGGCCCCGAGATCGATCATTCCCTTGGCAGTGAGAGATGCGGGCAAGACCAAACCTCTCATCTTTGAAGGGATCACGCATTCCCCAGGTCATTTGAACCCGTTTGTCGTGCCCGTCCTTCACGCGCCTTATGGTGCGTTTTCGGGGGATCTGGATGATTCTACGGCGGAGGATGAGGATGATGAGGATCGGGCGGGTGCGGGAGGGAAGAATAAGTTGAGGCAGGTCGTTTCGGGGGAAGAGGCGGGTTTGGTCAGTGTTTTCCAAAGTAGGAGTAACGTGAGGTTTGGATGGATTGGTGGGGTTGGGATGATCAAGGATGACGTATGGACGGCCGAGTGAGTATTGGCCGGTTTCGGAGAGTTGTGGCGCGGTACTGACGACTTGGTGGTGGATAATCACTAGAAACCTCAACCCGGAATTCATCTCGAGCTTGAGTTCTTGGGTATTCCAGGAGACTGGAGTGGTCAAAGTGTTGTCTACCGAGCATTACAGGCTGAAGGACCTCGGCAATGGCACGACTGTCAAGCAGAGTCGAGATCGATTTGCTGGATACACCGTCAAGGAGGACGTTGTGGGTCTTATGGCGTTGATCTTCTACGGAAAGAACTCGAAGAACTGATGCTGACGAGATATCGCATGATATGCAGACCTATGAGATCGCCCTCGCCCAACACGACCCCTCGAACAACATGTCCAAATTTGCTCCTATCCAAATCGATGATCTTCAACTCGACTTTACCATGCTCGACCCGCATGTCCGAACAGCGATTCAGTATGCCGGAGATGTCGTTCTGGGAGATGGAAGCAAGGGAAGTTTGTACAGGAAGACGTTCACGGTCCCGGATCGACATGGAGTGTTCAAGTTTGTGGTTGATTGGTGGAGGCCAGGGTGAGTCGCCAGCCGTCAAACTTGCGCGTCGACCCAAGGCTCAACATGTCGCGCCTCAATTCTCCCTTTCCAGATACTCGTTCGTGCATGAATCGACGACGACCTCGGTCATTCCTTTCAGGCACGACGAGTACCCCCGATTTATTCAAGGCGCTTACCCGTTCTATACGGGCGCGTTCTTGGTATCGGGTAGCTTCTTGTTGTTCTGCTACCTCTGGCTGAACATGGGTGTTGTGGAGGGTGACAGGGTGTTGAAGGCTGTTGATCGGGATGGCAAAAAGACGAAATAGACGACGGAGAGGAGCAGGCTTTCTGATACGATTAGAGCAAAGTGTAGAAGCATAGCATGTGCATAACCATCAGCTTTTGAAATCTTGCCTGAGCTGCCGAGTGCTCAAGATACAACCAACGCGCATTGCGGTGTTCAGTGTTCACAGCTAGACGAGGTCTTCCTCTTCACGAGGTCAGAGGAGTGGGCACCTTTCTTGGCGGGAATGCGGTCTCCGAAGCAGCCCTACGAAACGTAGCACAACCAGTCAGCGCAAAGTGGCGAAGGTGATGATAGCGTGACTCACATCAGCTCAATCAACATAGGCTCCGAGTATGGGGGGCCGATGAAGCAGATACCATAAGGCTCGTCCGTCTCGGACAGGTAGCCATACGGCACGTTTACGCAAGGGTAACTAGATGAGCAGACCATTAGTCCCGTGTGGGTTCTGGGTCTGATCAGCAGCGAGGCTCACCTGCAGGCAGCCGCATCCCACCACGGAATCTCGCTGGAGCAGGCGACGAGCGCGTCCAGCTTGTGTGTAGCAATCAAGTTATCGAATCGACTACTTGCCCATTCTCGGCCTGTAAATCTCGCTCATTGATCAGTTGAGCCCAGCTGGAGTAAATCTACTCGCAACTGACAGGCTCGGAGCGCCTCGATGTATTTGGGATCATCTTTGCCCAAAGTATCTTGCGAGACGATGAGATTCGCCTGCTCGGGATGTTCCGCGGGCTTTTCTAGCTCCTGCGTTTCAACAATAACGGACAGGTCAGTACCAACTACTTCAGGAAGAACCAACACCGATACCTACGGGGTGCTCGTCGTTGAATCTTTTGAGAGACGAATCGGATGAGCAACCTCGTCCTTGCGCTGACACAGATCCAGTGCTTACTTGATCACGTCCTCGAGCGTATGTACGGAAGTCTTGGCGAGATCCCCGAGGTACTTTGCGATATCCACCTTGAAATCGGTAGCGAGAACCAAATCGAACCCAGCTTCGACCTTGTCTGCTCCTGTTCGATCGAAATCTACAGGAATGACTTCGGCGCCTAGCTCTCTCATTCTGTCGAGCGCGTGGTTGGTGTTTTCACTGAGGATTTTCACGTCAGTCGGGCTGAAACGAGCTCTGATCGATCCAATAAGCACTCACATGATTTCCGGTGCATAAATCCCTCTGACTCTGAGTAAATCACACACGCCAGACGCAATCCAATCAATTCAGGTTCCTGCAAGAACACCTCCAGATCATTCGAGCTTACTGCCATCGTCCAGCTTCTTCCGACGCCCGAATGAACCCAAGTCGTTTCCCCTTGAACGTCGCATCGGTGGTATACTTGACATAATCCTCTTCCCTCGGAACATCAAGAGCTATGTACCCAAAAGCCGATTAGCGTTTTGTTCACTGGGATGACTTGAAAGGGCACGAGTTTCGATTTACTTTTCTCATCCTTTGGATCGGGACCGCTGATCAGTTGAAGTAAGAGCGCAGCATCGTACGCTGTTTTAGCCATGGGCCCTACTCGGTCCAAGGTCGAACTGATCGGAATACATCCGGCCCCGCTGATCAACCCGGTACTGTATTCGGGATGAAGCGAAAGATCAGTTCGGAGATGAGCGTTATGGGATGGAACGAAATTGAAACTCGCCTCGGCTTGATAGTGTATAATGCCTGAGTTGAGGGAGAGATCAGTTTTCTCGAACCGAGATCTGAAATTAAACGTGGAAGAGGGATGATAACGACTCACAGCCTTGCTCGCAGGGCTGATCAAAGACCCACATGTCTCGCTACCCAGAGCAGCAGGCGCAAATCCAGCCGAAACGGCCACCGCGCTTCCTGTACTACTACCTGATCGACCAGTGCTCGTGTCAGCTAGTCGGAGGGGATATGTCGGGAGCGGAAGTGAGAGGAGGACGGACCACTAGGATCCATATCAGTGGAATAAGCGGCCTTGGTTGCTCCTCCTCGTCCACTCCAGCCGTTGACTCGACAACCTCCGAAATCTTCATCTTTGATCCATTCCTATGTCGACGAGGGCGGGATCGCTTGTTAGTCATCCCGAAAGACTTTATACGACGAGTTGAGGTAGATGCGAGACGAGGCTTACTTCACGGAAACAAGCCCATTCGGTCATATTCGCTTTACCTATCGAGATCAGGTGCACCGGTCAGCAAGAAGCGCAGCGAAAGAAGGATAGGAGAGACTGTTGATTACCAAGTATGATAGCTCCTTGATCCCGAAGGCGCTTGATCACGGTAGCATCCTAGATTCAGACAACGTCGTGTCTCTCAGTGAACCGAAGGGATGTGCGTGTGCCGTGAGTTCTCGAGGGACGACTGACCTCCTTGACCACACTATCTGCCAATGCGTGACTCCCAGCGGTCGTCTTCATCCCGAGGGAATCATCAGTCCCGATATTATCTTTGATCAACAAGGGGATTCCATGGATAGGCGAGAGAACGGTCTGTGGGAAGAGTAGGGTTGTCCGATCAGTTGGGCAGGAACTATAAGGGGAGGTTTAAAGGCGACTTTACACCGGATGAACGGAGATCGTCTAGCTTTTGAGCGATTTGGATGAGTTGGTCTTGAGGAGCGGTTTCGATGACAGCGTGTAGGTTGAGGCCTTTATGGTTGTTCTTCTCGATCTCGGCCTAGAAGGGAGGATTCCTCAGAATAGGGCTTGTAAGATGAGAGAAGCGGGCTTACCAGGTAAGTGTGGATGAGCTCTACACTGGTACATTTCTTGGCTTGGAGCAGATCTTGAAGGTCTTTGACCGTGGCTGTGAGAACATCAAAGGTGGACATGACTACGACCTTGGAGAGGGGGTTCCCTGGATGAATGTGTTGTTATGCGGGAACGTCGGTGGGAGGACAGAAATATGCTTTGGACTGATCCAAATACGAGCTGTACGGCCCGATATGTATGTAGGATGATTTCGGCGATTCTCTTTATCTATGATGAGGCTTCTTCCTATGTTCAATGACGAGCTCGGTCGGTCGGTCGTCACAGGGTTCACAAAGGAAGAGAGAGGGGTCCAGGGGGTCAAGGACTTGCAAAGGTAGCTTGAGCTCTACTCTCCTCTCTCCCTCCTTTGCGACGACCCTTGCCTTGTCCCTTGCCCGGTGGAGGTTGTCACGATACGAGCGAGAGTTTGGCCCTTTGCTTTGTCCTTGAAATAGCTTCAAAGGACGCAGCGATCGATGTCGGAGATCGCCGGGTGGCTTATAAGCCCGGGGGAATATGAAAGTCACGTGGTTTGCTGGTCGGACATGGCCGATGAGAAGATGGGGTGAACCGCGGATGAGTGAATGTGAACGCAGGCGAGATGACGTTTGCAGACTCCAAGACTCTAGCTGTTTGGCATCAAGGGCAGCAGCTGGGTCGTCGGTGCACATCGATGTTCAGAACGACATCCACGATTCATACCCTAAATGACTACGACACTAACTATGTGTTCTCCGTTCTCCGTGAACAACGATGGACATCTTCCTCGGCATCGTAAAGGATCTCTCTTCATGCTCATCATACGCCATACTCGGGGGAATTGCCGGATTGTTCCTACTTTGGATTTACAATAGCTATGCGTGAGCTCCGACCATGATACCTCTTGCACGCCTTCCACAAGCTGATACATCCTCTCCACTCGAGATACTACAGAAACGCATACCGCCCACTCCCGCTCTTAGGCCACTTTACATGGTTCGCAGCCGTCCCAAGGCAGAAATCATTAGAATGGTTGAAATCGGCTGGAGATCACCATCAAGGCCAGACTTGGGAATTACGTTTACCCTTGATCGGTCAAGCTTGGGTGATGGAGGATCCTGCGTGAGTCCGAATGAGAGGGATTCGGGTGGATGGGCGGGTTTGGATTGATATTGATGGTTGTGGGGGTGGGGGTGTAGGTGTATCAAGCACGTATTGGCAACCCGCCATGATGCGTTTGGGAAGGGAGAACTGGCGACTTCCCGACTGACAGATCTTTTCGGTCAGTCCCTGCTCAACCCGTCATCCGTATCCTACATACTCACACCTCTACCCTACGTACAGGCGATGGGTAAGCTCACGACCCCTTCAGTCCAACCATACACCTTCGCTCATCGTTCCACTTCGTTGTGGTGATGATAGGATCATCCTAACCTCCGGAACCCCCTGGAAGATCCAACGAAAGGCAGGTCATGCAGCGTTTGTCAATCCAACGAATTTAAAAGGGTTCCTTTATCGGATCTTACCGGCTCATCTAGGTATGTTGGGTTTGGAAAGATCGGGATAGGTTAGCAGGGGGGGACTGATTTGGAGGTGCGTTGGCAAAAAGGGGAGATGTTTGGGGTGTTGGATCGTGCGGAGGAGAAGGGGGTGGGGGTCGATTTGCAGGAGGTCGTTTATACGTATGCGATGAGCGTGTTTGGGGAGTTAGCATATGATGTGAGTTGGCCGCGTATTTCGTTCCCCTGTAGTCAAGGTTCTCCCACCCCTGATTGACGTTTGATCGGTTTACGACCCAGTCAAATTTTGGAAAGATCTCTTCAGCTTTTGCAGGACCTTTCGACCGAGCCGCCATTCAGACTCATGATCGGTTCTTCAACCCTTTTTACCGGCTCACCGAATTCTTCCTCCCGTCGGGCCGGAGATTGAGGGGGGATATTAGGGAGGTGAAGAGGTTTGGGGATGAGTTGGTTAGGGAAGGTAGGGAGAGGTTGAGCCGCGAGGAAGAAGGATTGGGTGAGAAGGATGGAGGGGAAGGGGAGACGGAGGATGGCGGGAGTGGGGGAAAGGGGATGTTGTTGAGGGAGTTGGTCAAGGAACGAGGGGGGGAGGATCAGATCAGGTTCTTGGCGGATAGTTGTTTGAATTTTTTGACGGCTGGTGAGTCGCCCACTCGAAGGGCGTCAGAAGTGGGAGTCGCTAGGGTCTGGTAGCTGAAGATTTGGCTGTTCTTGACAGGCCGGGATACGACAGCTCAAGCTCTCTCGTGGACAGTCTACCTGTTGATGCTTCACCCTGACATCAAAGAAAAGGTGTTCCAGGAACTCGCGGAATCAGAAGAACCGAGCTCTGCGGCAGAGGCAACTTCGCTAGCCGATCTCAGTTCGAGTACATCGGCTGCGCCGTACTGCGCGTATACCAACGCTGTCATCTCCGAGAGTCTCAGGTTGCATCCACCGGTACCGTTGGAGATCCACGAAAACGTATCCAACGAGCCGATCGCGTTACCCGACGGGACGGTGGTGAAACCCGGTGAAAAGGTGATTTGGAGCCCTTGGGTGATGTCGAGGTCTGAACGGATTTGGGGGCCAGATGCGCTAGATTTCAAGCCCGAACGATGGTTGCCACCATCTTATCGGAATCCAGATCTGATGGGTCGACCATTACCCAAGGATCACGCCTCGAGGAAGACGGCGTACGAATTCCCCGTCTTCCATGCGGGACCTAGGAGCTGTCTAGGCAAACAGCTGGCTAGGATCGAGTTGATCTTTGCGATGAGGGAGTTGTTGAGGAGGTATGATTTTGAGCCTGCTTGGAGAGCGTCGAAGTCGACGCATCGGGTTGTCGGGGATGGCTTGACAGGCCCGATCAAGGATGGTCTTCCGGTGTTCATTCTGCGGCGGAGCAACACAAGGATCGGATCACCAGTAGATAATAAGCAAGATTCGAATACATAGATGTTTTGTGACGTGCATGGATAGAAGGAGTCATATGGGCAATTCGATCAACGCATTTCTAATGGCTGTACAAGAGGGACTGAGCTAGTGACATGATGGGTGTGACATGAAATTCGGAAACGAGAGGTCAGCGCGTCTCTCAAAATCCTCCGAGCGTAAGAACCGCGATCGTGAGGGCCAGAAGTAATGGCTTGGTCGATCCGCCTCGCCATGTTGTCATCAACGAGGATGCACCACCAGTCGGAGTATTTCCGTTCGGATTCGTATTCTGTGAGACGGTGAGCGAGTTGGGCTTCGCTCGATCGCAAACATCTACGTTCGATATGTCGAAGATCAGAGTGAAGTCACTTGACGCTCTGTACCAACGAACTCACCTCCCCATTTCACGCCAGCCGGTTCCGTGCAAGTCGTCAAGTTCGCTCCGAGATTATGCATCCTTTCCAAGCCCTGAATCGAAGGGATGAGGAACATGGCGGCTTTGTACAATTCGTAGTAGCAACCGGTACACCATTTGACGCCGAAGAAGGATTGGTCGTACCACTCCAGGTTCATCCCGGCGATCATGTTGGTGAAGAAGTCGCGATTGTTAGTGGTTTGGGTCGAGTTCAGCACTTCGGCTAAGCAGTTTGTCGCCGTTCCGTTGCTAGAGTACCAGATATGACATTAGACCTTGCCTGACAGTGTCGAGATCGCAAGCTAGCTTACAAGGTAATATCGCAAGCCAGGTTCCGGTAAGCCGAGGTATACAACCTCAGCGTCATATCCAGGGCCTGGATCAAGGGGGTCCCCGAATCCTCAGCTAAACCGCAATCCCAGTCGAACGCAGGCTTCCACGTGTCGATCAATTGTTGTGAACATTGACTCTGCCCACACATCGCTTCGAGGTACATGGAGGCGGAATCCGCAAACGAGCTGTTGGCTTGATCCTGGACGAGCAATTTAGCTAGGGTGTCCAATTGTAGACAGCTACCGATGTCGGACTGCGTGGCGTTGACGAGGTTGATCCAGCAGGCTTGTGATCTGGGATCAAAGCAGGACCCCATTTGGTCAGTCTTTCGGTTGCCGTATCAAGAACCGACTCGCTACTTACTTGATATTGGCCTGTTGTAGGACCTGCAAGAAAGTCACCACCCCCTGCCCCGTTGTGACCGATTGGGCAGCGGCTTCCGTGGCACGTCTCGTCAACGAAGTTCCCACATTCGGGGAGACGTTCGTTTTGGAGACCCAGTCTACATCTCTTGAGACTTTGACAGCGGTGGTGAATTGAGTCAAGAAGAGGCTTGTGATCAAGACTCGGACCAAGTTGGTCAGATAGTGTGTAGTTATGAGCATGGTGGCGTGGAGAAGGACTTTGGCAAATGAGCGTGTGGAAAAGGGCGGTATGCTAGGGAATTCAATCTTGTATGTCTCGAAGAAAGGACTTGGAGGGATTCGCAAAGCGTCGTCAGTCTGCTCTGCGACTTATCTAGCTCTGCGTTTGAAAATCGACGCCTCGCTAACTGAAACGCGACAGCGGGACGTATCAAAGGACGCGCCCGGAGGTCCAGGGGTCTCGAAACGGGGAACCTTGGGTTGGTCGCGCGTATCGTTATGGGATCGAATTCAATCTTGCTTCCTACGGCCATCTGATACGGTCTTGGTGTTATCCGGGTAGTCTAACCATTTCCCAGTCTCCCTTCCTCCTGCTCCCCACCCGCCCCAGCCTTCGATCGGCCATCGTTCCCATCGCTTGGCTATCCGGCTCCGAAGTCGACCTAGCCCACTCGTCGGGTCCCAAAGCGGGATGACCTCGGTCACAATCGCATGAGTCGCGCCTACTAATCCGCCGATGACGAGACCAGCGACGACCTGGAGTGGGGTATGGTAATGAAGTCGATATCGAGAATATCCGGTGAGTAAGGGCCAGATGACGAGGCCGGTCGAGAGGACGTGTCGAGTGACTCGGGAGGTGGGGGTGCGGCGATGTCGATGAGGGAAGCCAAAGGGGAGATGGTGGTGGATACATGCGAGATGTACGAGCATGAAGCTCGATGAATATGCCACGAACTGTGAAAGAGCAGAAGGGATGATGTCATCATCAGCCTATCAAGGCTGAGTTGAATATCTGCTCGAGCAAACGCTTACCTGTGAATGACTGCTTGGCATTCCGTAGCCATCACCCAAAAGCCAGGGTCTTCCAGCTTTCAGAGTCTTCTTGAGGAAAGAATTGAATGCTTCGTTGGCAAGTTGTCCAAGGAACAAGTTGACGACCGATAGTGGTCGGTTGATGACGATCAACGTGGCATAGGCGGAGAAGAGGAAGAAAGGGGAGAGGGTGAGAAGAGCAAGAGGGGCGGAGACGAGGTCGGATGGGTCATCTAGGTGGTAGATAGTGAGTTCTAGTGAGCTATGGAAGCAAGATTTGTGGGTCGACTACTCACAAACGACATATGTATAGTCGAGGGGAACCAAGCTGGTCAGTTCTGGAAATGTCGTCATGTTCGTGATTCCGTCATCTAATGGTCGTGGTCATCTAAAAGCAGACTTGAAGGGCGGAGATCACGGTCGATACAAGCGATCAGGAGGCACAGTCTAGCTGTTCGTCTAGGCTCTATTTGAGTGCTATATGTGACTTTGATCTCGTGCTCTTGTGACTATGAGTTTGCAATTCGTCAAAGGTACTGTAATAGGAATGGCTGACTTACACCTGGAAGCTCGGTTGACCCGAGACTTGTCGCGTACAAAGGTCGATCGCCGAGGGGGAGAGATCAAGTCCCGAGCTCATTCCTTGGACCTTCTTGAGATCTCAATTGAACCATTTCGGCGACGATTGCCACTCTAGCTGCATGCTTCTTACCTCATCAAGGCACATCATTCAGCTATCATGGTTTGCGCACACATAGATGAGTATATTGGCGAGCTCAGTCCGCCCAGACTCAGCCAGCAGGTTCATAAGTCAGTCGCGAAGCCGACTCGTCATCATTTGAGAACGATTACTCATAGGCTTCTCAATTCATGTTCTCAGGGAGGAGTGCACACAATGCTTCGACGGCCAGGTAGAGATCGATCGTGATCATCTGTTATCCAATGGAGCTCCTCAATTTGTTAATGCATTCTATACTGCATTATTTATAGGACGATGAAAGTGGTGTCTGCGTCTGTCTACACTGCTTCAACGGCGGATGCCTCGGAAACGATAGGGCCCACTCGAAGCAACACTTTCAAAAGACGGATCATGCGCTCGGATTAATTGTCAAGAGAACCAAGAAGCCAGCAAAGGTTCGGGATGATCAAGAGCCTCCCATGAAGAAGCTTGCTATCCAGGTTCCTTCGGATGAAGAGCTTTATGATTATGCGGCGAGTTTCAAATGCTTTAGGTGTCCTGAAGGAGAATCGCAGTTCAACGATGAGCCACGAGTGAGTCTCAGTGTTCTCCTTTCGTTGCTGTTATCTGTACGTCTGAGCCCATTATTCCGCGTTACCTTCAGCTCGAGTCCATCAAGGACGGGATCATGAAGCATATGGCTTCTTCGCAACAATCGGAAGTCAAAGCTTGGGAAGAACAGCTGGAGGCTTGTGAACACACTCTTCTACTCAACCAGGAAGAGGTTGGTCCGGGATTTCAAGGTGAGTACATAGAGCCCTCCGTCTAGGATCGTCTCAGGAAGACGAC
>Ga0308160_10004939_pt1 | contig 14040 bp, 10 predicted proteins | sample PhyFR1_FD_201036 | JGI IMG/M metagenome (GOLD analysis project Ga0308160, IMG submission 201036) | Phyllosphere microbial communities from UC Gill Tract Community Farm, Albany, California, United States - DLSLF.R1 | ecosystem: Host-associated > Plants > Phyllosphere > Unclassified | place: USA...
CACCGACGAGGTGATCCTCGGCCTGTCTGGCGGCGTCGATTCGAGCGTGGCCGCCGCGCTGATCCACCGCGCCATCGGCGACCAGCTGACCTGCGTGTTCGTCGACCACGGCCTGCTGCGCAAGGACGAGGGCAAGATGGTCATGGATATGTTCTCGAAGAACTTGGGCGTAAAAGTCATCCGCATCGATGCCGAGGCGCAGTTCATGGGCCACCTGGCCGGCGTGACCGACCCCGAGCAGAAGCGCAAGATCATCGGCCGCGAGTTTGTCGAGGTGTTCCAGGTCGAGGCCGGCAAGCTGAGCAATGCCAAATGGCTGGCGCAAGGCACGATCTATCCAGACGTGATCGAATCGGCCGGCAAGGGCAAGAAGGGCCAGACGATCAAGAGCCACCACAATGTGGGCGGGCTGCCAGAAACGCTGAACCTCAAGCTGCTCGAGCCGCTGCGCGAGCTGTTCAAGGACGAGGTGCGCAAGCTGGGCGTGGCGCTGGGCCTGCCGCATGACATGGTGTACCGTCACCCGTTCCCTGGTCCTGGCCTGGGCGTGCGTATTCTTGGCGAAGTCAAGAAGGAATACGCCGACCTGCTGCGCGAGGCCGATGCGATCTTCATCGAAGAGCTGCGCAATACTCCATTCGAGGTGCCACACGTGCCGGGTATCGACGCGGGCAAGGCGCCGGTGAATTGGTATGAAGCGACCAGCCAGGCGTTTGCCGTGTTCCTGCCGGTGAAATCGGTGGGCGTGATGGGCGATGGCCGGACGTATGAGTACGTGGTCGCATTGCGCGCGGTGCAGACGCTGGACTTCATGACCGCGCAGTGGGCGCATTTGCCGCATTCGCTGCTGGGCAAGGTGTCGAACCGGATTATTAATGAGGTGCGCGGCTTGAATCGCGTGGTTTATGATATTTCGGGGAAACCGCCGGCGACGATCGAGTGGGAGTGAGGTTTCCCAAAGGAAATCTACTCTCCACTAGTTAGAAAAGGCTCGCTTCGGCGAGCTTTTTTATTACCTTATCCGATCCGATAACGATCAACTTGCGCCGGCTCAAGATTGCTACTTGGCGATCGGAGGTTGGAATGTGGCTATCGAATCTATGTTGTGGCACTTTCCCAGCTTTAAGCAATCTGAGGCAAACACACAAATTAGCCGCCTAAGAAAGCCGAGGCGATTTCATCAGCGCTTCGGCGCTGATCTACATCATTGTTTAAGCACTTTGCACCGATCCAGAGCTCAACACTCCACAATTTTTGCTCAGGCCAATGCTGTCTGGGTGCGCGGAAAGGGAACGCTGAGTGAGACTTTTGACGTTCGCCGAACCACCGATAGTGCGAGGATTGTTCTTCTTTTCATGATGTTGCAAAAATGCATGCTTCATGTCAGCATGAATGTCGATGGCAGACCACCACTGACAAGGAACGAGAACAAACTTATGAGAAGCATCAACCTCTACCTGCGCGAGCACCTGGGCTCGGTATCGAAGAACGTTTCGGTGTCCCCGGACATTCCGGAGAAAAAGCTGAATAATGCCGTTGCCGCGTTTGCATACAGCGGCAGTGTGGCGAATGTCATTGCGCTGTACGACAACACGATGTTCGGCAGTGGCAAGGATGGCCTGCTATTCACGGGCGAACAGCTGATCTACCGTCCGAGCTTCAGTTCTCCCATTGTCATTCCGTTCGAGGCCATGCAGGCCATCGCGTACAAGGAACGCATGACGGGCAAAAACCTAGATAAATCCGAGCCCTACGTCGAGATCGCGCGCAACGACGGGACCCCGGTTGAGATCAAAGATCTGATAAGCTGCGACCACCGCAAGCTGGCCGACATTCTGCAAAAGGCAATCAGCGAATTCGACGAATTTAAGGAGGAGAAGCAGATCCTGCCGATCCAGGACATGACTCCGGAGCTTAAGACTGCCTACGTCAAGATCATCATCAACATGGCGTTTGACAACGACGGCGTCATCGATGACAAGGAACTGGCCGAGATCCTCCTGCTGATGACGCGCATCGACATGGACACGCCGTCGCGCATGGCGCTGCGCACATACATGGCGAATGACGCCGGCTTAACGCCGACGGCCGAGCTGATCGCGACCATCGACGCGCACATCCCCGAAGGGCAGGCCCAGTCCGTGCATATCTCGCTGGTAAAGGACCTGATCAATACCTACTTCAGCACGGCCGCCGAGGACGTGAGCAAGTTCGCGTTCTTCAACAAACACCGCGACCTGTTCCGCGTTAGCGACGCCCAGATCGAACTGGCCATCGACGCGATCCGTTGTGACCGCCAATTCCTGAAGGAAGACGTCTCGGACGACCAGATAGTCGCCACGTTGAAAACGCTGTCGGCTAAGGCCGCCGCCGTGGGCACGCCGCTGGCGGCTGTATACCTGTCCGGCTCTGTGATCGGCTTATCCGCCGCCGGCATGACGTCGGGCCTGGCCACGCTAGGTATGGGCGGCATGCTCGGCATGTCGAGCATGGCGACGGGCATCGGCGTGGCCGTCCTGATCGGCGTCGGTGCCTACGTCGGCGTGCGCAAAATGACGGGCGCTAATGAACTGACCCGCTTTAAGCGGCGCGAGCTGATGCTGCAGGAAGTCGTTAAGCTGACCCAGTCGACCATCTCGATGCTGGTACAAGACATCAATTTCGTCACGCAACGCCTGAACGAAACGATGGTCGCGCACGGACTGCAGGACGCCAAGATCCGCAAACTGATGGCCCTCATGACGCAGCTAACGGGCGCTGGCGCCGTTCTTGCCGGACGCAGCGAAACGACGCAGGCCAGCGCTAATAAGCTAAAGTGCGCCGCCCACCTGGATGAAGCCAAGCTCCGTTCCCTGACTCGTGAAGCGACCAAGGCCGAACTGTTCGACGTCATCCGCGCCCACTACGACGAACGTGAGATCGAGGAGGCAGACGGCGATGGCGTCAAGCAGAAGGTCAAGCGGCTCGTCCTGAGGGCCTGCTACGGCAGCAAGGAACTGGAAGACCTGGCGCGCGCGTTCGAGGTGATCGGATACTTCAAAGTGGGCGAAGTGCTGAAAGGCGCTGCTAGCGACGCCGCCGAAAAAGCGAAGGAAAAGCTGGCAGGCCTTTTCTCGTGAGTATGGAGGAAAAGCTTGTCGACGAGGCGAGCGTCCTAGTCGTCCAGCAGCACCAACTGGCCGGGGCCGGCACGCAGATTGGCAGGATCGGGCTGGCGTTGGATGGGGTGACGCAGGCGCAGCTCGACAATGACGCATTGCTCGATCAGATGCTCGCCCAGGCGGAGAGCATGCTGGACTTGGGCGGGCCCTCGATCGAACTCGACGTCGCGACGGCGCGCGCTATCTACACGGAGGTGCTGCTAGACCCGGAACTGCCCCCTCTCACGACCGGCATACAGCTCCTCGGCCTGCTGGACACGATTCAGGTGGACCGCGGCGCGGACTGGGCCACGTATCTGGCCGACGTGCAGGCCTATGCTGGCCGCAACGGCATCGACCTGCACGACGATCCGTTCAAAAAGCTGATGAGTGACAGCCAACGCGTCGCGCTAGAAAAGCGTATTCGCGACGAGTTCAGCCTCAAGAATGCCCAGTGCGACAAATATGACTACATGATCGCTGGCACCTGCGGGCTGATCGGCGGGTTGATTGACATATTCTTCGTCGGCGCGCCGAACGAGGGCGCGCTGGCGAAGATGGCAGACAACTTCACGGACGGGATCGTGCAGAAGTTTGCGAAGGCAAACGGCTGGAAGGGCGCGAATCAAGGCAAGGACCCGATGGCCAGCGCCATCGGCTTCCTGGAGCGGCAGTTCAAGGTCAACTACGACCACCGCCATGGCGGTGACGTGGGCGGCGCGCTCCGCATGAGCGCCAGCAACCACCATATCAAGAACCTGGCTCATTCTCCCGACTTGGTGGGTCTGTTCTTCTCGCTGCTGGCGCAGTTCACAAGCACGGCGCACTTCGTCGAAAACGGCAAACTCATCACCATCGACACTGAGACCTTCGAATTGCAGGGATCAAATTTAGTGTCGAAACTGTTCGCCGGCTTCACGAATTGGCTGGGGCACTTGTTCTCGGACATGGCAGGCTCGTCGGGCGCGCAGGGCAGGGGATCGGGCATTCCGGTGCCGTTCTACGCACTGCTGCAATTTTTGAAGGTGGGGGAGTTCGGCCAGCACCGCCAGAGCTTCGCCACGGTAGCGGTCAAGGTGTTTGAACAGGGCTACGACCTGCGGCACGGCATGGCGCTTTCGATCCCCGTGTTGGTCACGGAACTGCTGACTCGCGTCATGTGGTCGGCCAAGCAGGCTTTTTATCACGGTAAACCGCTGCTGCAATGCCTGCCCCTAGCAAATAATCCGGAACTGCGCAGGATGCTGATGGTGGCTCACGGCTCGCTGTGCCTGAGCGACGCTGCTGACGCGGCGGTGCGGTCCTACGGCGACATCGTGAGATTCATGCTGCGCTCGAACTTCGTGGCATGGGCGCGCTTCGGGACGCTGGCGCTGCGCGAGTTGCAGACCTGGTATGCGGCGGGGAGGATGGATGTGGAAGTCGTTGAAGATTATCTGGACAGCGAATACCGGAGAATGCTGGCCTGACGACGTACCTTATTACTACGATACTTTACTAAGAGTTCAACCGACATTGGCCGGCAAACTGCCGATCGGCTCGCATCGGCACTTCGCCGTTTATCCGTTGACCGCAATGGCTGCTTCTTCGACGGTAAATGTTGCGTGTGGGTTACTGCCGATTCCAAAGAAACTAGGTTGGATGGAACGGTGCTAGCTTCTATGTTTGGGAGGCGCCGGCACTCTGGTGTCAGCACTCTTGTCTGGCAAGAGCACGATAGCCGGATCATGGTATCGGAAATCGTGCAGGCCGATGAGGCACAATGAATTGCTAAGCAATTCATTGGGTTACCAAAGCAATTGATGATCAAGTAGGGTGAGCGCATCTGCGAATTTGTTACTTCGATAAACTCACTTTTTGAGGGTTTTTTATTTCCGACATTGGTTAGCAGCCATCATGCTAATGACTCAACATTATTCGTCATGTACTGTGGAGAAATGGCATTTTCAAGAAATTCCGCCATGCAATTAATGTTGTGGCCGAGTACATCCTGCTGCGGCGACCATGGAAGAGAGTGTGTTTGAGTTGTACCACCAAGTTCATGAGCGATTGTAGGAACAGATGATCTCTAAGAAGATATCAGGTTTTGGATGTTAGTCTAGTGAGTAGGCTTCAGATGAGCTGGTCTTTATTCAATATTGTGGGGATCGCTAAGAAGTCCAGCAATATTATTCGCGGAACCGGCTTGAGTTTACCAGCTTGAAGCTGACTTAGGAAAAGCACAATGACGACGAGTAATTTAAGATACAACGTAGATATTGATGAGTAGACCGAATTGAATATAACTTTTAAAGGGGCGGTTTCGTTATCCTTTAAATATTTGAGAAAAAAATATGCCAGTTATCTTTCCAACTAATCTAGCAGTAACTGAATGTGAGAAATTCGTAGAATCTGTTGCAAGAGATGAGCCAGCAGATGATCTAGTGTTACCCGTCGGTGCTGATGCCTCAGTATTTGGCGGAATAGCTGCGGCTATACAAGGTGTCCTAACTTGGGCGCGGAGATCTGACGTAAGAGGTCTAGTTCTTCGTGGCACGGCTGATGCACTACAAGATTTAGTTGAGGATACGCTAAGTCGGCCTCATAAGTTTTGTGCAACTATGATGGCTCGGTCGATTAGTGATAGCGAAACGTGTGCAAACTTAAGGCCGATTCTTAACGTTTCGGCAGAGGCGGCTATAGAGAAACAGGGGACATGTGCCTACGGACAGCAGCGCGGGGGATTATGCTGGTTCGTTTTCGTTGATCACAGCACTAAAGGGTTTGATCGAAACTTTTACCTAGGCGATGATGAGAAAAAGGCTGAAGTACGGCAACTGCCGCAGATTCGTTCAGTTATCAACGCAATGATGGAAAAGTCGATGCAGGTCGTCGGAGGTGGGGAACGACTGCCCGATGACGACGTTGCCCACATCGGTAGACTTTTTTACGAGCTTTTTCTCAATACGCATGAGCACGGTTCACGAGGAAAATCACGTGATAGCTGGTTAAAGCCTGGATTGCGGGTTTTGTATACCAATGCTATTAACCTATCACCAAATGCAGGTGGCACCTCGCTTCGAGGCGCACCTCCTATCGATTCTTATTTAACGTCCTTGGAAATCGGAGAAATTGATCGGCGTCGTTTCATCGAAATAAGCATTGTTGACTCTGGTCTTGGTTATGCCGGTCGTTGGCGTGCAGATAACAGGGAGTCGGGAGATGTTGAAGAGCTTTCATTAGTCGAGGAATATAAGATTTTCAAAAGGTGTTTCACGTTCCGCGAAACGTCCTCAAAGACGACTACAAAGGGGAATGGTCTTCCGGTCGTAATGGACCGACTAACAAAATTAAGAGGATTCATGAAAGTAAGAAGCGGTAGACTTTCTTTATATCGGGATTTTGTAGCGAGCCCGTATTTTGACGGCGAGCAATGCATTTTTTCAGATTGGAATACTGGATCTAGTGAAGACAATAATTTGAGTGAAATGGCTCCGGTCGCAGGGGTGTTGGTAACACTGCTTATCCCTTTGGAGGCGAAGCAATGAAGGGATGTTTTGCGTTTCGTTTTGAAGAGGTCAACGCAAGAAAACGTGAGTCCTTGGTTTTATTTTTCTCTAGTGATGTATCTGCAGACATAGTCGTTAAGGCGGTCAAAGACGATGTTGAGAAAAATCTCGTTCCTGCCTTGATCTACCTAATCGGCCCGGAGAGCCGAAAGGATGAGATCAAGTCGCTTTCAAACGATACTTCTCTTCTCTCCGAAATTGACTCATTCGTGGGCGAGCCGGTTGAAAAGCTAAAATTGTTAACGTTTGATGGGGCCGGGGCGATAAATTGCGTCCTTGATAATTTGGTTTTGCCGGCCGACGTTCGGCGCCGCTTGATCATCTCGGGGGCGGGCAAAATTTTTGAGAAAAGAAAAGGATTAATTGTATCGGCATCAAATTTCCATTTTCTTAAACCTTCCGGCGATCATTGCAATAGCTTTATCCGCGCATCAAACCTATTAATTAGTGGAGATGAAGTCGCGTTTTTGGCGATTGCTTTGCTTCCGTATTTGACTGAGGCTTTGAAAACGATCTACGTCGATACATCATCTATTTCGTACTTGGTTAGTGTCGCGATTTCAATGTCGGGGAGATATAAGGAAAGCTCGCCAACTATTGAAAGTTTTGAGTCGTACGCGGCTCTAAATCAACGTTTTGACTTCGTTGAAGATAAGAGTAGTTTAGTTTTGATATCCGCAACGACGAGTGGGTCTCTTGCTGGAAAGATTAAAAAACAAACATCTTTCGAGCAGAGTCAGATCATAACGTTGTTTTATAGTAAGTTAATGCAAGGCCAAGAAGGGATATTCGATATATCCGGACTTGGTTCTGCTAGCATCAAATCTTACAAGCCAGAAGACTGCGATTTATGCAAGGAGGGTTCACGTTTAATAAGAATTGTTGGCGACCAATTTCTTCCTGAAACTCCCGCTAATGAGCAGTTCCTAATTCGCAAGGTGGATTTTTCAAAGGCTCGCGAAGCCTTCTTTGAAGAATACGCGGCAAAAGGAATTTTGAAGTGGTCTGTTCTGCCAAATATGGAGTCTAGTAGTAGAGAACATTTCTTTATTGATGTCGAAAAATCACTTGAGTCACCATCAAAACAATTCTCAGCTTCACTCGATTTTAGTGTCAATAAATATTTCTCTCGCCATGTGGGGACCGTAATAAGTCTTAATGATCCTGGTTCGCTGACATTGGCTGAATTGATTAGGAAAAAAGTCGAACAAGTTGAGGGCGTTAAATGGATTTCGATAGATGAGATTGCTTCCGAGGGGATTGATCCTAAATCTTCGGTTGTAGTAGTCGCAGGCGCGGTTACGTCTGGACGAAAATTGTTGGATGCCTCCCGTAGATTGCGGATTCTTGATCGAGCCGCATCTATTACGTATATAGTCGGTTTCTCTAAGCTGCCTACTGATCCTGATCTTGAGCAGTTAAGAAAAGATATAGAGATGGGGGGGGCATCAGTTGATAGTTCTCAGAAAGTGCCCAATGCCGAGAATTTCATCGAAAACACGGACTCCGTGGGATGTTGAACTCAAGTCGTTGCAGGACTGGGATCCAGATAATCCCTTCTGCAAAGGGAGTTTGCCGACAATCCTCGTGGATCGTTTGAAGGAACTGAAGATCTCAACGCCAGACAACACTAAAATTTTTCTTCCGACCAGTTCCGGGTCTTCGCTTAAGCTTAGGCAAACATTCGCCTTTTGGTCGGGAATTCCAGTTTCAACTGACGACGCAACGCAGGCCGACGTTTACTGGACCATACAGGCGATCTTGCATGACCTGCGTATGAAAGCCGAAGGCGGCTTGGGAAGTGCATATCATACAACCGTTATCAGCCCGACCTGTTTCGATAGATATAACGATGGCGTCATTCAGGCGGCATTGCTTCGTTCTGCAAGTCCATTGGAATTAAATTATTCTGTAGACGAGGTCTTTAGTCAGAAGATGTTTGATGTATTGATTTCAATTCTTGAACATATAGACGAAGATCAAGGGGAGGCGGCGTTCGAATTTTTGTTCGCAATATGGACTGGTAAGTTGAAATTATACGAAGCGCACACGAAGGAGATTCTACGACGCTTTAACGTTATTGGCGTAAACGAAACTGCTAAATTTTTCCTTGAGCGAATCTCCGAACGGTTCGGTCCGTCAGGTTGCTGAGAAAGCTGTTGTTGTCCGACACCGTGATTGAATCGTCACCAGCGCCGCCATGCGCTTCGCCGTTGGCCCAGGCACTGATGCTGATCTGATCGTTTCCGTCGCCGCCATCGACATACGTGCCTCCCACCGCGCGAATTATGTCGTTACCACAGCGTCCATATATGGTGGTGACGCCATCTGGAGAGAGGATCGTATCGTCGCCTTCGGTACCTCGCATGACATTGCCCAATGCGGTCAGCCGTACGCCGGTCATGCTGGTTGCATCGGCGAAATCAAGCTGTTCGATGCGATAGAAGGAGCTCGAGTACCAGGATTTGAAGGTGATTTTGTCGGTCGCCGCTGCATTCAGCGGGTCGGAGATCGTGAGGATCAGGTCATTGCCATCACGCCGCCTGGATCGAGCGCACGCCCTCGCGCAGCAGTCTGCCCGAAACCTTGATGGCGAACCCGCGATGCGAAAGCCGTCATCGGTGCCCGATCGGGTGGAGGCGGCGTAATGTCACTGCCCGGCGCCAGGACCTCGTCGAGATCACTCCTCCGGATATTTTCCGTCACGTTTGAACCGATTAACCGGACCGCCCGCGCGATGTTCATCAGGGAGTGGTCGGCCCGGGCGGCGGTCGAGTCCTCGCGCGATGCGGCGATGTGGCGCGCAGTGCAGCGGATCTCGACCACGGTTGGACCAGGGTGATGTGCGAGGGCGAAAATTGTGGGAATAGCACGCATCGAAACAGCCAGCGTACTGCAGGAGTCATGCGTAGCAACGGACGATCGCCGACGAAGTGCAGGAGCACATCCACCGGTTGGACAATTAATGCAGGAATCTATTTACGTCACCGCCTTGTGCCGTCGAGCTTATGAATTGAATTCACGAAGCGCTGCAAACAATTCTTTTGTCGGCCCGTGGCCCTCCTGCAAGAATGGGCGTCACCGCGAGTGACCGGTTGCGTGAGCACCGGCTCGCCACGACGACACAGATGTCGGCGCCTTGGGGCGACCGCACACATACCGGAGACTGACTCATGAATTCTGCGAAGCTCGCCTGCGCCTGGCTTGCCATGTCCGCCATACCGGCGATTGCCCAAGACGCCATCACGATGTACGGCGTGGTCGACATGGCGCTGGTGCGCGAGAGCGGCGGCAAGAACGGCTCTCTCACCAAGCTCACCAGCGGCGTACCGATGGGTTCGCGCATCGGCATCACCGGAAGCGAAGACCTGGGCCATGGCCTGAAAGCGGTCTTCGTGCTGGAGAACGGCTTCCAGGCCGACACCGGCGAAGTGGGGCAGGGCGGCCTGCTGTTCGGGCGCCAGGCCTATGTCGGCCTGCAGGGCCGCTTCGGCAGCGTGCTGGCAGGGCGCCAGTACACGCCCCATTACCAAACTGTGGTCATCGCCGATCCATTCGGCTCCGGCTACGTGGCCGACAGCAAGAACCTGTTCGCCACCAGCGGCAACGCTTTCAGCCGCATGGACAATACTGTCAAATACATCTCGCCGACGATGAATGGCGTAAGCATCGAACTGGCGGCCGCGCCAGGGGAGGGGAGGATCGAACGCGCGGCCGGGCGCCAGCTCGGCGGCGCCGTCGATGCCAGGCGCGGGCGGCTGCGGATGCGCTTCGGCTACCACGAGCGCAAGCGCGACGGCGCGCCCGGGCGGGCTGCCGACAGCGGCCGTAACACCGTGCTGGCCGCCGTCTACGATCTGGGCGGCGTGCGCTTGCACGGCGCCTATGGACGCAATCGTGGCCCGAACAGCGCTGTACTGCGTAATACCGCGAACCCCTATGGACAGGCCCAGCCGGCGACGGCATCGACCGACAGTGCCGATGCGATGCTGGGCGTACTGCTGCCGTTCGGACCGCACGCACTGATGCTGTCCGTGATCCGCAAGGACGATCGCGGCGCGCGCGACCAGGATGCGCGCCAGAGTGCGGTCGGCTACCGCTACGCGCTGTCGAAGCGTACCGAGCTGTACGCTGTATACGCGCGCATCGACAACCGCCACGGCGCGGCTTATACGGTCGGCAATGCCAGCGAGGGCGGCAGCGGCGATCGTGCCGCCAGCCTCGGCGTGCGGCACGCTTTTTGACCGACCGACGGCATGGGCCGGCTCAGGCCGCAGTCGCGCGGGGCGCAGCCAGTTCGGCCAGCAGCCAGCGTTTGAAGCGCGCTGCCGCGCCATGCGGATCGAGTGCGCGTGGGTGCACCAGATGGTGCGCAACATAGCGCACCGTCGTGCTGCGTCCCATCAGCGGCGCCACCAGCTTGCCCGAGGCCAGTTCGCGTTCGGCCAGCAGAGTCGACTCCAGCACCACACCCAGCCCGTCGACCGCCGCGGCGATCGCCATTGCGCTGCGGTCGAATGCCAGTGCGAAGTCGCCGGGCGTGGCCAGGCCATTGGCGCTGAACCATCCTCCCCATTGCACCGACTGGCCCTCGCTTTGCACCAGCGGCGTCGCGTACAGGTCGTGCACGCCCCCGATACGATCTGCGATCTGTGGACTGCACAGCGGCGTTAATTCTTCGACGACCAGCGGGATGATCTCGTGGCGCGACGTGGTCGGCGTCCCATACACGATATCGATGTCGTGATCGTCGTCGTCGAATGTCGCGTACCGGGTGTCGGCGGAGAACCGCAGCGCGATGCCCGGATTGCCATCCATGAACGCCGCCAGGCGCGGCATCAGCCATTGCGTGGCGAATGCGGGCGCGGTGTGCAGGCGCAGCGGCACCACCTGAGTATCGGGCAGCGCACGCTGGAAGCCGCGCTGCATTTCCTCGAAGCCGCGCTGCACGTGCTCGAGCAGCATGCGTCCTTCGCGGGTGAGCACCAGTGAGCGCGTGGTACGCACGAACAAGCCCATGCCCGCGCTTTCCTCGAGCTTGCGAATGGCGTGGCTGACCGCGCTCGGCGACAGGTCCACCTCCCTGGCGGCGGCGGCGAAAGAGCCGGTGCGACCAGCCGCCTCGAACACCCGCAGCGAACTCAAGGGAATTCGGCGGAATTGTTTTACTAGTGAATACGATTCACTACCCGGCGTAAATAATTCTTTTGTCCCACTCATCGCTTTGCGTGAAAATTGGTTCAGTCTTAAAACAAGACGCCTACTGCTGAACATTCTGCATGAAACAGCAGGCGCGGCGCCATTCTTTTTTCATCTTATCTACCGGGGGAGACCATGCCCGATTCAGGCGATCACGCCGCGGCGCCAGTGCGCGCTCACGCTGCAGACCACATTTTCGATCAACTACGGACGCACGCCTGGCGCATGCGCCGTTTCGCACTGCGCATGGGCGAGGTGCAGGGCCAGGGCTATGTCGGCCAGGCGCTGGGCTGGGCCGACGTGCTGGCGGTAGCCTACTGCCACGCCATGAACATCCGCGCTGCCGAACCAGAATGGGAAGGGCGCGACCGCTTCCTGTTGTCGCACGGCCATTACGCCATCGCCCAGTATGCCGCGCTGTTCGAGACCGGGGTGCTGGCCGAGGAAGAGCTCGACAGCTACGGCGCCGACGACAGCCGCCTGCCGATGTCGGGCATGGCAACGTACACGCCGGGCATGGAAATCTCGGGCGGCTCGCTCGGCCAGGGACTGGCGATCGGGGTCGGCATGGCGCTCGGCCTGCGCATGAAGGGCAGCGCGGCGCGCGTGTTCAACTCGATGTCCGACGGCGAACTGGACGAGGGCGCGGTGTGGGAGGCGGCCATGTCGGCCTCGCACCACAAGCTGTCGAACCTGATCAACCTGGTCGACATCAACCGCCAGCAGGCCGACGGCGCGTCGCACGAGATCATGAACTTCGAGCCACTGGCCGACAAATGGGCGGCCTTTGGCTGGCATGTGCAGCGGGTCGACGGCAACGACATGGCGGCGGTCATCGCCGCATTCGATGCCGCGCTGGCGCTGGACGAGCCGAGACCGCGCGTGATCCTGTTCGACACGCTGATGGGCAAGGGTGTGCCCTTCCTGGAACAACGCGACAAGAACCACTTCATCCGTGTCGAAGCCGACGAGTGGCAGCAAGCCATCCTGGCGCTCGACACCACCTACGCCAACCGGAGCCAGGCATGAACCCGATTACTCCCGCCACCCCGAGCGCCAATGCCAAGCCGCGCTTGACGACATCGGCCATGATCGCCTCGATCGCCTCCGAGGGGCAGCGCACCGAGCCGGCGCCGTTCGGCCACGCCCTGGTCAAGGAAGGCCAACACGATCCACGCATTGTCGGCATGACCGCCGACCTGGCCAAGTACACCGACCTGCACATCTTCGCCCGCGAATACCCGGAGCGCTTCCTGCAGATGGGGATGGCCGAGCAACTGCTGATGGCGGCCGCGGGCGGCATGGCGAAGGAGGGCTTCATTCCCTTTGCCACCACCTACGCCGTGTTCGCCACCCGGCGCGCCTACGATTTCATCCACCAGGTGATCGCCGAGGAAAACCTGAACGTCAAGATCTGCGCTGCGCTGCCGGGTTTGACGACCGGCTACGGGCCGAGCCATCAGGCGACCGAAGACCTGGCGATGATGCGGGCGATTCCTGGCCTGACGGTAATCGACCCCTGCGATGCGCTCGAGACCAGCCAGTGCGTGGCGGCCATCGCGCGCCACGAGGGGCCGGTCTATATGCGCCTGGCGCGTGGACGGGTTCCGCTGGTCCTGGATGAGTACGATTACCAGTTCGAGATCGGCAAGGCCAAGCTGCTGCGCGATGGCAAGGATGTGCTGGTGATTGCGAGCGGCCTGATGACGATGCGCGCGCTGGAAGTCGCCGAAGTGCTCTCCAGCGACAAGATCGAGGTCGCGGTGCTGCATGTGGCCACTATCAAGCCGCTCGATGTCGACACGATCGTCGCCGCTTGCCGGCGCGAAGGGCGGCTGGTCGTGATCGCCGAGAACCACAGCCAGATCGGCGGCCTGGGCGAAGCGATTGCGATGGCGCTGCTGCAGGCGCGGGTGATGCCGCAATTGCGCCACGTGGCGCTGCCGGACCAGTTCCTGGATGCCGGCGCCTTGCCGACGCTGCACGATCGCTACGGCATCTCGCTCGATGTCCTGGCGGGCAATATCCGCACCTGGCTGGGCTGAGGCCAGCCGCCGCCGGTCCCGCGCGGACCGGCGGCAGACCTGCACCGTCAAAGACGGGCATAGATACCATAAAAAGGACAACGGAGATGAATATCGAACAGGCAGTGG
>Ga0308160_10004941_pt1 | contig 14035 bp, 9 predicted proteins | sample PhyFR1_FD_201036 | JGI IMG/M metagenome (GOLD analysis project Ga0308160, IMG submission 201036) | Phyllosphere microbial communities from UC Gill Tract Community Farm, Albany, California, United States - DLSLF.R1 | ecosystem: Host-associated > Plants > Phyllosphere > Unclassified | place: USA...
AATGCCGCGTACTGGATCAAGGACAACATGAAGAAGCCGGTCGTCGGCTTCATCGCCGGCGTCACCGCGCCGCCGGGCAAGCGCATGGGCCACGCCGGCGCGCTGATCTCGGGCGGTGCCGACACCGCGCAAGCCAAGCTGGAAATCATGGAAGCCTGCGGTATCAAGGTCACCAAGAACCCGTCGGAAATGGCTCGCCTGCTGAAAGCGATGCTGTAATCGACCGCTTGGTCGGGCCTGGGTGACCAGGCTCATATATAGAAGGGGAGCCGAGGCTCCCCTTTTTATTTGATACGTGCCAGGCATGGCGGCTGGCACGGCCGGGCTGACATTTTTTGACAGTGCGCATACAAATTTCGTCCACTGACAAAAATTGTTGGGCGTCAGGTGACAAAAATTGTCATGCGGCAAGGTGATTTGCGTCAAAAAGCCGGTTTTTGATGCCACGGTGATATCGATTCCGTATGGAAACGACCTGGCACGCCGCTTGCAATATAGAGGACAGAAGCAAGCAGTAACCGGATAAGCAGTAACAACCTTTGAACGCAGTAACCCATACCTGGAGAATCAAATCATGAAAGCACCGAAAATCGTCAAGAAGGCCGAAGGCGGCTTCACCCTGATCGAACTGATGATCGTTGTCGCCATCATCGGTATCCTGGCCGCTGTGGCTATTCCGCAGTACAAGAACTACACCATCCGTACCAAGGTTGCTGCAGCAATCGCCTCCACCTCGGCACTGAAAACCGCCGTGGCTGTCTGCTCGCAAGAAAGCGGCGGCGTCCTGGACACCTGCGATACCGACTCGAACGGCGTCCCGGCATTCACCGCGACCAAGGAAGTGTCGGCTGCTTCCGTTGCTAACGGCATCATCACTGTCACCTTCGCCAACGGCATCGGTACTGGTATCGATGGCAAGAAATTCACGATGACCCCGACCGTGAACGCAGCCAACCTGACCTGGAACAACGAAAACAGCGACATCAGCACTTCGGACTCGGGCCCGGTCGCAATCGAAGCGATCAAGAAGACCAACGTCGGTAGCTAATACGATATAGTGTCAAGAAAGCCGCCCTCGGGCGGCTTTTTTCGTATTCAGCCACACAGTTCATCCAGCAAGGAACACCCCATGTCCCACTACACCACCGCCGCATTCCTCAAGCCGAAGGCCGCCACCTCGTGGCGCTCGCTGGCCTGTACGCTCGCCGTAGTGGGGGGCTTGCTGTTGAACTTCCTGGTGGCTGAGCGCCACGACGACCAGCGCTGCATCGAACTCGCCGTCCTGCTGCTGGTCGCCGTGGCCGTCGCCCTGCGCGGGCGCGGCGCTGCGCTTGCCGCAACCAGCACGAAGGTCCAGTTGCCCCTGCTCGGCTTCTTCGCACTCGGCCTGGTGTCGGCACTGTCGGCCTGGTCGCTGCGGCACGCGCTGTACGAATGGTCGAGCATGCTGCTGCTGGCCGTGCTCGCCTTTGCTGTCGCCACCGACATCAGCCGCAGCGGCGTGGATGGCTTGCAGCGCGTCCTGCGATACGTCGGCACCGGCTGCCTGCTGTATTCGCTGCGCGTGCTGATAACGTATGGCACCGCACTCGCCGGCGGCTTCCAGCTCGACATGCATGCACTGGCCGTCGGCTTCAGCAATGCCCGCTTCCTCAACCATACGCAGACGGCCCTGCTGCCCTTGATTGTTTTGCTGTGCCTGCAGGAACGGCCGGGCACGGCCCTGCGCCGCACCTGGTTTGCACTGGCATCGTTCTGGTGGGCGCTGCTGTACGTGAGCGAGGCGCGCGCCACCTGGCTGGCACTGGCGGCGGGCTGCACCGTCACCTTGCTGGTGCGCCGCCGCCATGCCTACGGCTTCCTCAAGACAATCGGACTGGCCGCCCTCGGCGGTTGCCTCATCTATGCGGTCATGTTCATCCTGCTGCCGATGCTGGGTGGGCTGCATTCTTTCGGCAGCATGGCCAATGTGATGGAGCGTACCGCGTCCGACCCCGCGTCGGGGCGGATGTTTCTCTGGCACCGGGCACTGGACCTGATCGCGCAACACCCCTGGCTCGGTGCCGGTCCGCAACATTTCGCGCATTACGGCGCCGAACTGCAGATTGGCGCCCACCCGCATGACTGGGTCATGCAGATTACCAGCGAGTGGGGCGTGCCGGCCTTGCTGTGCGTCCTGTGCCTGGTTGGCATGGGCATGCGCGCCTTGTTGCGGACCGGCACGCGGATCGCGCCGGCGGACAGGGACAAGCAGCAGATGCTGGCGGTGTTCGTGGCGGCCTTGACCGCGATCCTGGTGGACGGCCTGTTCTCCGGGGTGTTCGTGATGCCGCAGAGCCGGCTCGCCATCGCGCTGGTCGTCGGCTGCGCCATCGGCTGGGTGCGTACGGTGGAAGGCAAGGCCGGACCGGGAAGCGCGCCGGCCATGGCGCGTGGTGGCGTCGCGCTCGCCGCCATCGCCGCGGCTTGCGTGCTGGCCTGGGCCATCGCGCCGAGCCTGGCCGCCCATGCGGTGCACGCGCCGCTCAGCCCCGCCGAGCAGGCCGCGAACCCCGGGGTCCACTGGCCGCGCATCTGGGAAGCCGGCTACTTCTGAATGAAAAACGCCCGCGCAGGGCGGGCGTTGTCGTTCTTGCAGGATCGCCGTTCTGAAATTACGGCTTCAGATAGTGATCCAGCCAGTCGATCACGGTGTGGTGCCACAGCAGCGAATTGGCCGGCTTGAGCACCCAGTGGTTCTCGTCCGGGAATACCAGCAGCTTGCTGTCGATGCCGCGGCGCTGCAGCGCCGTGAAGGTCGACAGGCCCTGCGCGGTCGGGATCCGGAAGTCGAGGTCGCCCTGCACCACCAGCATCGGGGTCTTCCACTTGTTCACGTGCAGGACCGGATTGAAGCGCTCGTGCTTTTCCGGCATCTTGAAGTAAGGGCCGCCGCCGTTTTCCCAGTCGGTGAACCACTGTTCCTCGGTCGAATAGGCCATGCCGCGGGTATCGAACACGCCGTCGTGGTTGACGATGCACTTGAAGCCGTCGGACCAGTTGCCTTCGATCCAGTTCATCATGTAGCCGCCATACGAGGCACCCAGCGCGCAGCTGCGCGAACGGTCCAGCCACGGGTACTTGGCCACCGCCGCGGCCAGGCCCTTTTGAAGGTCCTCGAGCGGCTTGCCGCCCCAGTCGCCACTGATGGCGTCGGTGAACTTCTGGCCGTAGCCGGTCGAGCCGTGGAAGTCGATGAACACGGTGGCGTAGCCGGCGCCGGCGTACACCTGCGGATTCCAGCGGTAGCTCCAGCCATTGCCGAAGCTGCCCTGCGGACCGCCGTGGACCAGGAAGGCCACCGAGTATTTCTTGCCCGCTTCAAAATTCCACGGTTTCATCACATGGCCGTAGACGGTGTCGCCGTTCGCGCCCTTGAACGAGAACTGTTCATAGTCGCCCCAGCGCACGTCGGCCAAGCGTTCGGTGTTCAGATGGGTCAGCTGGGCCGGCTTGCCGTCCCCCAGCTTCATCGAGAACAGCTGGGCGCCGGTGGACAGGTTGGCCTGGGTAAACGCGAGGGTATTGCCGCGCAGGTCAAAGCCGCCGATCGACCCGGTGCCGGTCAGCGGCGTCACCTTGCCGCCGGCCACGTCGATGCTGAACAGGCGGTGCTGGCCCACGTCCTCGGCATCGACCACCAGCGCCTTGCCGTCCGCCGTCCACTGCAGGTTGCCGGCCGAGCGGTCCCAGTCGGCCGCCAGCTTGCGCTTGTTGCCGGTGGCAAGGTCGAGCAGCATGATCTGGTAGCGGTCGGCTTCGAAGCCGGGGCGGCTCATCGCCAGGTAGGCCAGGGTGCGGCCGTCGGGCGAATACACGCCCTTGGTGTCCCAGGCCGGATTGCCGGCGGTGAGGTTGCGCGGCGCCTGGCCGCCCGTGGCCGGGACCGTGTACAGGTCGAAGTTGGTCGACCACGCCTCGGTCTTGCCGGCGATGCGCACCGAGAACACGATATCCTTGCCGTCCGGGCTGAAGCGGAATTCCTCGCGGTCGCCGAAAGGTTTCGACGGCACGTCGCCGTCGAGCGAGCCGGACAGGGAAACGACGTCCTTTACCGCACTGGCTTTGCCAGTGCCATCCAGCGGCAGCGCATACAGCACGGCGTTGCGGCCGTCGGCCCAGGTGTCCCAATGGCGCACGAACAGGCGGTCGTAGATCTTGCCGCTGGACTTGTCCTTTTCGCGCTCGTCCATGCGCGCCCTGGTGCAGGCCAGGTCGGCGCAGTCGCGGAACACGGACAGGCTCAGCGCCAGGCGGTCATTGCCCGGCGAGACGCGGAAGGCGTCGACGTCGAGCGGAAGGTCGGTCACGCGGGTGGTGGCGCCGCCGTCCGGCTTGACGCGCCAGACCTGGGACGAGCCCGAGCGGGTGGACAGGAAATAGATGGCGTCGCCCGAGGCCGACCATTCCGGGTCGGTGCTGCTGGCGGCGTCCGACGTCAGGCGCTGCGGCGCGCTGCCGGCCTTGCGCAGGTCGACCAGGTAGAGGTCGGTATGGCCCTTGTTCTTCGCGACGTCGGTGCTGCGCACCGTGTAGACGATGCGCGCGCCGTCCGGCGACACCACCGGTGTGCCGACCCGGTCCATCGACACCAGGTCCTCGACCGTGAAGCCACGCGGGGCCGCGCCGGCGGCCGTCGTGGCGGCGGCCGATACCGCGAGGGTGGTGGCGGCCACTGCAAGTAAGCGTACTTTCATTCCTGCTCGTTCCTGTCTTGTGCTGATGTGGAAAGGCAGAAATTTACCACGCATCAAGACCCGTCGGGTCCTTACACCCGCCGTCCGTCGCCGACGATCTTTTGAATAAGATGAAATTATTGGTGACAATTAATGTGATATTTCTATCTATAATTGCACTTTTCTTAACGCGGCTTTGATTGCGGCAAGTCATGAAGCTTGAAAAGGAAGTGTCGGACCGGATCGCCATGGTCCGTTTCATCATGATTACCGGCGTGGTGTTCGTTCACGCAGCGGCGCAAGACCGGATCGGCGGGATGGGCGATGGCCTGTTCGACTACCTGCAGGGTTTCTTCAATTACGCGGCGTTTCGCGCCTCCGTGCCGCTGCTGGCGCTGGTGTCGGGCTACCTGCTGTTCGCGGCCAGGGCCGATTTGTCGCCGGCACGCCTGTGGATGAAAAAAGCCAGGACGCTTGGCTTGCCTTTCCTGGTGTTCAATGGCGGCGCGATCGCGTTGTTTTTCCTGCTGCAGCAGTGCTTCCCGCACGCGAGCATGCGCGTCGACCTGGTCCACGCAAGCCGCTACGAATGGATCAACGCGTTCTTCAGCATCATGGACGTGCCATTCAATTACCCGCTGTACTTCGTGCGCGACCTGCTGGTGCTGGTCATCCTTGCGCCCTTGTTCGGCTGGCTGCTGCGCAACGGGCCCCTTGTCGGCCTGGCGCTCGTCGCCACCATTTTCTACTGCAATTACGACAACTACCTCATCATCCGAGGGACATCCGCCATCATGTTTTACATGGGCGGGCTGCTGGCCGTCAAAAAAGCCGACCTGCTGGCACTCGACGGACACCGCTTGCCACTGCTGGTGCTGTTTGCCGGGCTCTGCCTTTCAATCGTCCTGCTGCGTATCGACAATATCAATGTCGCCGCCATGCCCGGACCCTTCCTGGTATGGCCGGCGTTCAAATACCTGTCGGGTACGCGCATCGGGCAACTGGCATCCAGGTACGGCAAATACAGCTTTTTCATCTTCCTGGCCCATGCGCCGCTGCTGCAGGTCGCCCTCCTGCTCTACACGCATTACCTGTCCACCGTGATTCCCCATGGCGTGTTCTGGCTGGTGGCGCCCACGGTGATCGTGGCGGGACTGATTGTCACCTACGACCGGGCCATGGCTGCCGCGCCGCGCGTCTTCGCGATGCTCGTCGGCGGCCGCGTCGCCAAGCCGGCACGCGTCTTCATCGAGCGCCGCAAGACGCAGCGCCCGCCGAACGCAGCGGTTTTTTCGCCGGAAGTCCGAAGGGCGCTGCTGGGTGGGCAAATGGAAGGGCAGGCGGCGGCTTACCGCGAAGCCGCCTGATCAGAACTCTTCCCAGTCTCCCGCGTGGGCCGGGAGCGCCGCCTTGACAGGCTTGAACGCAGGGGCAGGAGCAGGGCGCATGGCAGGCGCGGACGGGCGGGCCAGTGCAGGCTTGCGCGGTGCGGCGGCAGCCGGCTTCCTGGACGGCATGACCGGCGCTGCGGCGGTTTGCGCGCCTTCGACCCGGAATACGCTCACCAGGCCGGACAGGCTGGTAGCCTGCTCCTGCAGCGCCTCGGCGGCCGCGGCCGCTTCCTCGACCAGGCTGGCGTTCTGCTGGGTGACGTTGTCCATCTGGCTGATTGCCTGGTTGATCTGCTCGATGCCGGCCGTCTGTTCCTGGCTGGCGGCGGTGATCTCGCCCATGATGTCGGCCACGCGCTGGATGCTGCCGACCACGTCGTGCATCGTCGCGCCGGCCTGGTCGACCAGCTGGCTGCCGTTCTCGATCTGGCCCACCGAATCGTCGATCAATTGCTTGATCTCCCTGGCGGCGGCGGCGGAGCGCTGGGCCAGGGTGCGCACTTCGCCGGCCACGACCGCGAAGCCGCGGCCCTGCTCGCCGGCGCGTGCCGCTTCGACCGCCGCGTTCAGCGCCAGGATATTGGTCTGGAAGGCGATGCCGTCGATGACGGCGATGATCTCGACCACTTTCGAGGACGAGGTCTTGATCGAACCCATGGTCTGGACCACCTGCGCCACCACGGCGCCGCCTTTGGTGGCGACGTCGGAAGCGGTCATCGCCAGCGCATTCGCCTGGCGCGCATTGTCGGCGTTCTGCTTCACGGTCGAGGTCAGCTCTTCCATCGACGATGCCGTTTCTTCCAGCGAACTGGCCTGCTGCTCGGTGCGCGAGGACAGGTCCAGGTTGCCGGCGGCGATCTGGTTCGAGGCCGAGGCGATGGCGTCGGTGCCGCCGCGCACCTGGGTGACAATGCCGGCCAGCTTGTCGCGCATGATTTTCATCGCGAACAGCAGGCTGCCGCTGTCGCCGCTGCGCAGTTCGACGTCGGTGGCCAGGTCGCCGGCGGCGATGCGGCTGGCGACTTGCGCGGCATAGGCCGGTTCGCCGCCCAGCTGGCGCGTCAGGCCGCGGGTGATCAGGATACCGAAGCCGGCGCCCGCGCCCAGCGAGCCCAGCACCAGCACGAGCATCAGGCCGCGGCTGCCGTCATAGGCGGCGCGGTTTTCCTGGTTGACCTGGCGCGCGCTCTCTTCCTTGAGCTTGGCCAGTTGCGCCATCTTGTCGTCGATCACGTTCGAACGCGGCATGAAGGTATCGAACATGTAGCCGACCGAATCGCGTTGCTCGAGCAGCGGCTCGGCATTGGTCTTGCGTACCTGCTCGTCGATCACGCTGTCGTAGGCACGCAATTCATTGTCGAGTTCCACGAAGACACGCTTGCCTTCTTCGCTGGTGATCAGCGGTTTCGCCTTGTCCAGGTAGTCGCGCATCGTCTTGCGGTAGGTGACGAGGTTGTCCAGCGAGGTCTGGCGCCGCTTTTCGGTCGAGGCCAGCATCGCGCCGCGGATGGCGCGGTTGATGTAGATGAGATTGATGTTGGCTTCCTTCGTGTACGACAGGCCGAGCAGCTCGTTGTCGTACATGCGCTTGGCGCGCTCATTCATCTGATCCATGTTGTAGATGCCGATGCCGGCCACGATGGCGCCCAACAGGGCAACGGCGAGGAAGCTCAGGATCAGTCGTGGTCCGACCTTCAGGTTGCGGAACATTGTTATTCTCCAGGCAGACGACCGGGATGGGTCGTCAAAAATATTGATTTCAATAAATATTAATTGATTTAAAGAAATAGATTAAGCTGAGTATAGCCTAGATCTAAAAAAACGATGTGTGAGCACAACGGAATTTGCAAAAATTAACGATTTGTTTTGACAGTCCGGCAAGTCATCAGTTAGGTGAAATGGCAACTTTGCGGTTTTCGAATCGCTCAGTTATATGAGTAATCTTTGCCGGTAATTGTCCCGGCAAAATGTGTCCGCTAGGATGAGCTGCTTGTCCAGTTCGCCTTTGAGGATCGTCCCGTGACTATGCCGCGCAGGGTCGCCTGCCTGCTCATCGCCGCCCTGGCACGCCATGCCGCCGCCCAGCCGGCCACCGACACCCCGCAAGTGCCCATCGACTTTTCCTACGCCGGCTATGGCGCGGGTGCCGCCGTGCCCGTGGCGCGCGCACCGGTCCTGCTGGTGCGCCCGGGCGGCCCGGACGACACGGCGCTGCTGCAGGCCGCGCTGCGTCAAGCGGCCAGCCTGCCGCGCCGGGCGGACGGCCTGCGCGCCGTGGTCCAGCTGGCGCCGGGACGCTTCCGCATCGGCGGGCAGCTGCGCCTGGACGCCGACGGCGTCGTGCTGCGCGGCAGCGCCGGTGGCAGCGTGCTGGTGGCCACCGGCCAGGGGCGGCGCGCGCTGGTGGTCGTGGGACGCGACCGGGGACCTGTCACGGCAGCGCCGCTGCAAGTCGTCGACGAGGTAGTCCCCGCCGGCGCAAGCACGGTGACCGTGGCCGACCTGGCCGGCCTGCGGGTGGGCGCGCGCGTGGTGTTGACGCGCCCCAGCACGGCGGCCTGGATCCACGACCTGGGCATGGACACGCTGCCCGGCACCTTCGCCGCGCTGCGCTACCACTGGCCGGCCGGCTCGCGCGACCTGGTGTGGGACCGCCGCATCGTCGCCATCGACCTTGCCACCCGGCGTATGACGCTGGACGCGCCGATCACCACCGCGCTCGAACGCCCTTACGGCGGCGCGACCCTGGCGCAAGTCACCGGCGACGCGCCGCTGGAACAGATCGGCATCGAGAACCTCGGGATCGACAGCGAGTACGACCCCGCCAATCCGCGCGACGAGGAACACGCCTGGGACGGCATCGTGCTCGACCACGTGGAAGACGCCTGGGTGCGCAGGGTAGATGGACGCCATCTGGTGTCCTCGCTGGTGCGGGTCGGGCCGCGCGCGCGCCGCATCACGGTCGAGCAGGTCGGGAACGCAGCGCCGGTGGGCGAGCCGGGCGGCTACCGGCGCATGAGCTTCCTGGTCGAAGGCCAGCAGGTGCTGGTCCAGCATTGCGCGGCGGACGCCGGCATGAACGATTTCGCGATCGGCTTCCTGGCCGCCGGCCCCAACGTATTCCGCGACTGCCGCGCCACCCGCGCGCTCGGCGCCAGCGGCGCGTTCGAGTCCTGGGCCTCGGGCGTGCTGTACGAGGACGTGCGCATCGAAGGCGCCGCGCTGCGCCTGGCCTACGACACACGTCGCGCCCAGGCCGGCGGCTGGACGGCGGCGAATTCCGTGATCTGGAATTCGCATGCGGATGCGATCGTGGCGTCCGCTCCGGCGAGCGCGGAAAACCGCATCGTGCGCTCGAACCGGCCGCTGTATGCGGCGCAGCTGGCGCAGCGCGTCGGCGCTTCCGCCGCCCGGGCCGTGCTGGACGCGCCGCTGCGCTTCGTCGACGCGGGCAGGGAGGCGCGGCCATTCGAGTTCACCCCGGCGCCGGCGCCTGCCGCGCAGGGCGAGCCGCACCACGCGCTGGCCATCCGCAACGGCCGCTTCGTCATCGGCGGCAAGACGCTTTGGGGTGGTGCCGTCAACGACGCCTGGTGGCTCGGCCAGACCTCGAGCGCCAACGCGCTCGACGCCGGCATCAGCATCACCCGTTTCGTCCCCGGCCGCAGCGGTCCGGGCCTGACCGAGGATTTATCGGAACTGGCGGCGCGCGTGGCGGCCCAGGGTACGCCGTTCTACCAGAGCGGCCCGGCGATCTGGTACGACCGCCGCCGCGACGACCACACGATCACGACCCGGCCCGACGCCGACGTCTGGGCCGCCTTTTATGAATTGCCGTGGGCGCGCAGCGGCCAGGGGCAGGCCCAGGATGGCCTCAGCAAGTACGACCTGGCGCGCTACAACCCCTGGTACTTCGAGCGCATCAAGACCTTCGCGGGCCTGGCCGAGCGCCAGGGCATCGTGCTCTACCACCACTTATATAACAACCACAACCTGCTGGAAACCGCCGCCCACTGGACCGATTCGCCGTGGCGGCCGGCCAACAACATCAACGACACCGGCTTGCCGGAACCGATGCCGCTCGAATCGAACCAGCGCATCCACGTGGCGAACCAGTTCTACGATGCAAATAACCCCAGGCTGCGCGCGCTGCACCGCGCCTACATCTTCCACGTGCTGGACCAGTTGGCGGGCAGCGACAACATCATCTTCGGGCTGTCCTTCCAGTACTCCGGGCCGCTGGCCTTCCAGCGCTTCTTCCAGCAGACCGTCGCCGAATGGGAACGCGCGCATGGCCGCCGTGTAAAACTGGTGCTCGACACCGCGAAGAACGTCACCGACGCCATCCTGGCCGACCCGGCACTGGCACGCCAGGTGGCCGTGGTCGACATGCGCTACTGGCACTATTTGCCCGACGGCAGCCTGTGGGCGCCCGAGGGCGGCCAGAACCGCGCCTTCCGCGAACTGCATCCGAACGAATTCGGCGACCCGGGCACCCCGGCGCTCGTGTACCGGCAGGTGCGCGAATACCGCGTGCGCTACCCGGACAAGGCGATCGTCGCCTGGCATGCCGGCACCGGCCAGATCCCGGCGCTGATGGCGGGCGCGGCGCAAGTCCTGACGCGCAACCCGACCGCCGGGCACGGACAGGGCAGGGAGGTCGACCGCACGCCGCTCGACGCTTTCGTGCAGGCGCGGCTGGGCGATGTACTGGCCGACATGGCGCCGCGCGACGGCTGGGTGGCGGACGGCGATCGCAACTGGGTGCTGGCGGATGAGCCTGGATCCGCGGTGCTGCTGTACGCGCTGGGCGGCGATGCGATCGTGTTGTCGCGAACCTTCGGGGCGGCGGCTTATGAAGGGACGTGGTTCGATCCGCGCAGCGGGCGGACGGCCCCGGCGTCCCTGCCCGCGCAACTGGGCCAGGGCACGCGGCTGGCCAAGCCCGACGGGCGCGCCTGGCTGCTGCTGTTGCGCGCACGGCCCGGCAGGTCGGATTGATCTGGATTACGGACTTCGATTTTCCTGTCGTATTGCGTGAACTCGGGAGTACACTCGATGCTGCACCGCACAACTTGGATTATCCGATCGATTGACGCAATCAGGAGAACGAGATGAACGCAATTACATTCCCGCAGGTGACTTTCACGCCCGTCCCGCCGACCCCGTTTTTCGATGCCTGGGCCGGCATCGCCGGCGTCTACCGCGACGCCATGCAATCCAGCGCCCAGCAATGGATCACCAGTTCGGCCGGCATCATCCAGGAACACACGCTGCGCGCCTTCATCAACGCCTCCCAGGCCTGCGCGGACGCTCTGGCCAGGAATGCGATGTCGCAGCAGCAGAAATCGATGGAACGCCTGGTCGATGCGAACCAGAAGGCGGTCGGCATGATGGGGCAGGCGTTCACGCAGGCGTGGATGGGGACGATGCGGCCCGCCGCGCGCTGAGCCTGCCCTGGCGCCTAGTCCGAGGCAAAGAAATCGGTGTCGAGCACGAGGTCCCGCAGCGGCTGGCATTTCTGCTGCGCCGTGGCCGCCTTGGCGCGCAGCCGTGCCGCCTTGTCGGGATCGCCATCCTTGTCGGCGAGGTCGGCGAGTTGCTGCAGGATGAGGATGCGCTCCTCGATGGCCCGCACCGTCGACCAGAGGCTGACGTCGACGGTGTCATTGACGTCGGTAAGGAGCGACTGGATCGAGTAAGCGTGCCCGGTATGGCAACGGAAACGCACGATCGGTCCTTCGTCGACCTGGATCAGCACCCCATTGCATTCGGGGCAGCTGTACTTCGACGGTGTTCCCAACTCCATCACGCCGGCTTGCATGCCATTCCCTCCCAGGGCAACCAGGGTTTCGATCTCCTGCGCATGCCGCGGCGGCACCTCCGGCGGCAAGGGCAGGGCTTGGGTGACTTGCCATGCGATCCTGGCAGCCAGGCGGTCAAGTGTGCCCACAAAATCCGTGTCCACGTGTTCGATCGCGCTTTGCGGCATGGATGCGTGCGAGGCTTCCCGCGGATCCTGCACGAAGGCCAGGCCTGCCCGGTCCTTGATCTGCCAGAGGCCGGCGGTGCCGTCGTCGAGGCTGCCGCTCAGGACCACGCCGATGACGCGCGGGCCGAACGCCAGCGCCGCGGAGCGGAACAGCACATCGACCGCGGGCCGCGCACGGTTTTCGCGGGGGCCGCGGGTAATGCGGATACGGCTGTCCTCGATCATCATGTGACGGTCCGGGCTGGCCAGGTACACCATGTCCGGCATGATCGCTTGCCGGTCGGACGCAAACGCGACCGGCATCGCGGTGGAGGATTGCAGGATGCGGTCCAGCTCGCTCGAGTAGCTTGAGGACAGGTGTTGGACGACAAAAAAGCTCGCTGCGGAATCCGCGGGAAGCTTGGCAAACAACACCCTGAGGGCCTCGATACCGCCTGCCGAGGCGCCGATCACGACGATGTTTCTGTTGCTGGCTTTCAGTGACGAGTTCATCGTGCGTCTCCGCCAGGATGCCGCGTTGTAGGACATGCAGGAAACATGGCGTTTTCCGGACGCCGGCAGGCTGGCTTCCGCTGCTTGTCCATATCATAGACCTCGGAAGGCGAGGCTGCGCTGTAATTGGCGCTTCCATGTCAAGCCTTGAACGTCAGCCACGGCTTCAGGCGTACCACGGCGTCGATCAAGCCTGCCTGTTCCCGGGCGGCGAGTACCGGGCCGATCGGCTTGCAGGCGGGAGGGGCCTCATCGATGTGGCGTACCTTGGCGACAGGGGTATCAAGCGTCAGATCTCGGCGGTCCAGTCGCCGCTCTTGCCGCCATGCTTTTCCAGCACGCGCACATTGGTCATGACCATGCCCCGGTCCGCCGCCTTGCACATATCATAAATCGTCAGCAAGCCAACCTGCACGGCAGTCAAGGCCTCCATCTCGACCCCGGTCTTGCCCACGGTCTCGACCTGCGCCCGGCAATGGACGGCATTCGCAGCAGCATCGACCTCGAAATCCACCGCCACCCGCGTAATCGCCAGCGGATGGCACAGCGGCACCAGGTCACTGGTCCGCTTCGCCCCCATGATCGCCGCGATGCGCGCGATGCCCAGCACGTCGCCCTTCCTGGCCGTACCCGAGGTCACCAGCGCCAGGGTCTCCGGCTTCATGCGGATGGTGCCGGCCGCGACGGCGATGCGGTGGGTTTCGTTCTTGGCGCCGACGTCGACCATGTGGGCCTGGCCGGTGGCGTCGAAGTGGGTGAGGGGGGACGTGGAATCGGTCATCGAGAGGAAGCTGTCTTGAGGAGGTAACAAAAAGTCGGCCCGGCAGTCATTCCGGCCGGGATAGAGGTATCATAACATCGTGAAACCTAACCCGATTCCAGCGATGTTGCAGCTTTCCTCACGACGTCGCCTGCACCTGCGGCGGCTGCTGACAGCCGCCTGCCTGTGCACGGCCGGCGCTTTCGCCCTGGCGGCACCGACCACGCCGACCACCCCCGTCCTGCGTCCCACCGACACGGTCGGCCTGCCCACGCTCGGGGACAGCGCGCGCGGCGACTTGTCGCCGGTGCTCGAGCGGCGCCTGGGCGAGGAGATCATGAACGACATCCGGCGCGACCGCGATTACCTGGATGACGATGCTATCCTCGAGTTCCTGAACAATTTCGGCGAAAACCTGGTCGCGGCCTCGCCCGGGGCGCGCGGCGAGACGAATGCCGATTTCTTCTTCTTCGCCGTGCGCGATCCGATGATCAACGCGTTCGCGTTGCCCGGCGGTTTCATCGCCGTGCACTCGCAGCTCCTGATCGCGGCCCAGTCCGAGTCCGAACTGGCCTCGGTGCTGTCGCACGAGATCGGGCACGTGTCGCAGCGCCACATCGCGCGCATGCTGGGGCAGCAGAAGCAGGATGCGCTGCTGCCGCTGGCGGCGCTGATCCTGGCGGCG
>Ga0308160_10004943_pt1 | contig 14030 bp, 18 predicted proteins | sample PhyFR1_FD_201036 | JGI IMG/M metagenome (GOLD analysis project Ga0308160, IMG submission 201036) | Phyllosphere microbial communities from UC Gill Tract Community Farm, Albany, California, United States - DLSLF.R1 | ecosystem: Host-associated > Plants > Phyllosphere > Unclassified | place: USA...
GTATGCACTACTCCACGAAACAGTCTGCCAGCCGAAGGGTCCCTATTCGGAAGAAGTCTGTTCTGATGACTGACATGCATCGAAGCTCTCCCATTTTCGCACACAGAGTGAGTGAAGCTTAGTATATCTGCAGCTCACAGGACACCACTGGTCCTTGCATTATGCATACAGCGTCACCTATACTCTAAGCTGTCACCTATAAGATACTGCCACATGGGATCGGGTGTGTCATGAGTGTACGGGAATTTCCGGAATTAAATGATTCCGTGGTTCAGAGTGTCCCTACTCTGCTTGATCCAATCCGATAGCGACCATTCAACAGATCCTATACATTACTATAAAACAAGGTATACATAATGGCTGCCTTCTCCACTAGGATCAACCTCCTCCCTACATCCCGTACACTCGCTAGCGGTGTACCTTTCGCCCCAAGGATCGCCCTTGTTCACCCTCCGGCTTCCCACGGTCACGGAACTCATGGACCTAGGAGCGATGCTCCTCCCAAGTGGACTGGATCGCAGGGTGGATTCGCTTCCCACTCCAGGATCAACAGTGAGTATACCATTCTATGGTTGGAATATGGACAAAAAAGACGGATGGAAGGGAAATTCGCGTCATCGATCGGATTGTTGGGCCTTCTGAGAAAGATCAAGACAAGAAGGATGAAAACTGACTGTTTAGCCCCACCTACCGGTATCTTCCAACAACGAACCTTCTCTACCACTCCTTCCCGCCCAATCGAGGCTCCTTCCCGTGTCGGAGGTGTCCCAGACTGGTCCGCCTACCAGTCTTCCGGCAAAGGTGAAAACACCCGAACTCTGTCATACTTCATGGTCGGATCGCTTGGTGTTCTAGCCGCTTCCGGAGCCAAGTCTACCGTCAGCGATATCCTCAGTAACATGGCTGCTTCTGCGGATGTTTTGGCTTTGGCCAAGATTGAGGTCGAGATGGGTTCCATCCCAGAGGGTATGTCGTGATCTTGAAAAGCTGAAATATTGCATCTGACAAGTGTAGGAAAGAACTTGATTGTCAAGTGGCGAGGAAAGCCCGTCTTCATTCGACACCGAACCGAGGATGAGATCGCCGAGGCACGAGCAGTCGACACCAAGACTCTACGTGATCCCCAGACCGACGAGGACCGAGTTCAGCGAGGAGAGTGGCTTGTCATGCTGGGTGTCTGGTATGTCCTACATGCCTCAATTTATCAAGGATCAATACTGACAAGTAGCACCCACTTGGGTTGTGTACCTATTGGAGAGGCTGGAGATTACGGAGGATGGTTCTGCCCCTGTCACGGTTCCCATTACGATATCTCTGGTCGAATTCGACGAGGTCCCGCTCCTCTCAACTTGGAGATCCCCGAGTACGCTTTCAACGACGATGAGGAGAAGCTTGTCATTGGTTAGGTGTAGATGCATATGCAACATGTCTGTATCACTGAGATTTATTGTCTTTTGCGTGAGGCAGATGGTCCCGATGACGGCTTTATTGTCTGCTAGCCCGCCGGCCGTCAAGCTCCTATCGTGCAGACCTCGAAGTCTGAACAACGTGCGACTCCAGACTGAAGCTGGATCACACTGGCTCGACAACAGCATTAGAGGTGACGGCCTCGACCATGAATTGCTCGACTGAATTGGATTATGCTGCATGATGCTCGTTATGATTGCTAATATATGGTCTATGGTAGCAGAACACCTCCGCTGAACTCCTTCTCGGTGTTCAACCGCAGAGACTCGATCTTCTCCTTCAACTCTTGATCCCGGAACTGATGGCTCAGATATGGCAGCAGTAGTGTGTGGAATGCTCGATGAGCGGCTGGTGATCCAAATTGCGTGAAGATTCCTCCGAAAACAGACTCTACTCCCATTCCCTTGATCTTTGCATGACCAGATTCTGTTCCAGTCTAAACTCATCAGCATCTAGCAGACCGACAAGGGCGAGGCTTGACTCACGTTATTTCGATCGAATCGAAGGACATTTCCGATATCCCATTGACCGCCAACTTCCCGACCTATATTACCAACATGTCTTAGAGCTTCCAATTTCTCCTCCAAACTTCTACCCCTCAAGAAATCCAAATCCTTCAATTGCGTACTTGTCCCAATAGCTTCGTGAACGAATAAAGCGAGGTAGGAAGCAATAGCTCTTCTCCCCAAGAACGATAATCTCGAATTATGCGGTGTCGATGATGGCTCTGGTGCTAGGCCTGCACGATCATGTCGAATAGCATGGACGTATCGGTATGACTTGTGCGTCAAGATCTGAAGGGCGAGGTCTGGGGGGAATTGACGGTTTTCAGGTAATCGAAGTAATTGAGTTAGGTATTTCTGAGCGATGGATGAGGTTATTGGTGTATCGGGTGAGACGTTGAAAGGACGCAGGCGTGGGGTTGTGGGTCGTTGGGGTTGGGACTGATTAGGTGGGATGGAGACCTCTGGGCGTGTCTCGACAGCGGCAGCTGCTGCATATTCTCTGTTGGATCCTGGTTGTTAGCTGATTCACCCCCGGCACAGTTCGTCACCCACCTTCGACCCTCTGTATCTTTGTTCTAGCACATCTGAAGGATGCTAGTGTCTGCGATCGACTGCCAAGTAGGGTACGGACCGAGCTAGATGAAGATGCGGCCGACATTTTCGTAAAGAAAGATGGGTGAGCACGGTTTCGATTGTTAAAGAAATAGTTCGAGGGTAATCGGGAGCGCAGAATGGGACACTAGTGTATCCTTTTTGGGTGATCGAGCTGGATAGCCAGGTCTGATCGATGTGTATAGCTCGGGATGGGCAGCTGTAGTAGTGGTAGGAGGAGGTGAATTCAGAAATCTCGAGACTGGTTTAAATGAGAATTTCCGACTGTGGCAGTCACAATTTGGCAGAATGGATTCATTAGTATTCTGGAGATGGGTCATTAGTATTCATGATCGTGATTAGGATTTAAATTGCTAATGCCAGTATCGCTGTATCTAGCTGGAAAGGGATACTGATTCAAAACACCTCATACATCCAATACAACATTCTCGTGACAGCAGAGGCAGCGTAATCCCAAGCAAGCGGCATCTGCCCTTACTCGCATTCCCCCTTTTTTTCTTTCATCCTTCTTGTTTGTGCTATCCCAATCATGGTGATCTACGTAAGAGCGATTCCTCCACCGCCCCAGAACTTGAGAACCCCGATAGCGTCTCTGATTCCATGACGGATGATGCTGACGCTTTCCAAAATGGCGAGTAGCGTAGTATTGGAGATAAACTGGTATCGAAGCTGCGGTAGCCTTCCGGTAACCTTGGCTTCCTCCAGTCTAACAATTTCGCCAATGTGCGGATCTTGAGAATGCCTGTCCATCGCTCGTCCAATCCATGCTGCTTCATACTCCCATTCGTGGTCGACTGCCTGAGTATGAAGCAAGATAGCGATACATCGTAATTGGTGGAGTCGGGCTTCCTTGTAGCCGAGGCCTCCACCGATGAAGCAGTTGAGCCGTTGGTGGATCCGGCCTTCGTTCACGCAGTCGGCGAGATCCTGTCTTCCGTTCATGATATAGCAATGTCGAAGGTATCGTTCGTCATTCGATAGAGCGTTGGTAGGGTCCCAAAGAGGTCCTGCTCCCCACATCCACTCTGGTCCTCCGAACGCTACAGCCTTAGGCATGGTGGTTGCTCTGTATTCGTCAGCGTAAGCCATTGCCGGTGAAGGGAATACTTACCCCTGCCAATCGATTATGGATGAGATCTCCTGGTTATCGCCGATCATCATATTGTCCGAGTGAGAATCGGGATGCCACAAGTAGGTCCCGTCGTCGTCCAGATCCATACTCTTGTCGTCCATCAACCAATCCTTGATTTCCAAATGAGCCAAATACTCGAATAAAGGTCGATCGCGGTATATGGTACCATTGCGAATAGCTTTGAGGATGTTGTCCAGATTGTGGAAATACATTTCCTTCAGACTCTGGAAGGGGCCGCCGAAGGAGGGGGTACCGGGCACCAGGCCCACCCTAGTATTGACGACGTTTCCGTTCAGGTTGACACCATCGAAGCTTCCGACACCGTGAAATTTGCAGTTAGAGAGCGCGATTGCGTGCTTGGCATAGCTCTGAATATGGGCCCGCTTGGAGCTCGGACGGCAGGAGTTGTCCAGTGAACGACCTTTCACCTTTTCGAAAAGGGTAAATACTACAGGTGTATCTATCTGTCAGCAAGCGTATACTTGCTTCGAGTAAGGTGGGTACTGACTCTTGTCCTTCGAAAGCAAGGCAGATCCAGTTTCATACACCTTTGGTACTGGTACACCGATTTTATCCAAAACGTTCAGAGTGATGGCTTCACTCGCGTAAATCCTCCTGAGCATCTCGATGGATGGACTAGGCCCATCTTGGTACGGTGTTCTCAACAACCATTCTTCACCATCATCGAAGGTGATAGCCACATGTACGTTATACGCTCCGGCTAAAGCTTTCCCATCAAGGGGTATATCGACTTCGCAAGTATATCCAGGTCGAAGGGCTTCGGCTTTGGCCTTGATAGCCTCCGGATCAAGATCCTTGAGGAGGTCCAGCAGCTATATAGGTAAGAACGATGCTCTGAGTAGAAGGGGGTGATCTACGCACACTCTTCTTAGGGTGTCCCTCCTGTACGATTTAGCAACTGTCTGTCAAGTATGAAGTGAACTCACGAGGTTGGTGTATCGACATCCATGAGCCTTACTATCATAGTGCCTTCGGCACTGAACCTTCCTACACCACCCGCACCAGGCGTCTTCTCCTACCACAATCTCCTGACATCCTCCAGCCTGGCATACGATAGGCATCGATCGGTAATGGTCGAACATCTTTGTTGATCGTTGCTCGTTGATTGAAGTTGTTGCGATGTAGTGATGTACGAGGTGTATTGATCTAGCAGTTTCGTGTGATTGGAGAAGATGTGTTGATCATGACGAGGAGAGGAGGATAAACAAGGAGTTCGAGGGGAATGTTGATCTACGAGAGATGGGGATTCAGCCTCTCACATGATCAATTTATATACCTCCTTTCCTCCGCATCGATGGCGCCATGGTACTCCCAACCTCTTCAGCCTCGAAATACCGCAACGATGTTCACTACTGGGTGAGATGATGACGATATAGGCATTGCCAAGTGACACCTGGGTTCCACTAGGGGTCCGCTCAAGCTCAGACCTTCAGTTAGGGGCGGAGATACATTAGTAGACAAGGTTGTGATAGTCCCGTTTAACGATCAGAAATTACGACCGATCTTGATGGATGACCGGAACATGGAGGGGGCGGCCGAGGGATTTTGTAGATGCGTCACATCAGTTTGTGGGTAGGACTACCCATAAGTCGACAAGGTTCCAGTTCCACATCTCTCGCTTGGCACTCACGGAGCGAAACGGGTCGTGTCCCATATGTATTCCTGTATTGTCCGTGAACTCCCGAGGCCAGCATATCTGATTATCGAGTCGAGTTCATACGTGAGATGTGACCAGGCTCACGGAAGCGGGGTTACATGAGTTCCGCTTACAATCGAGGCTCGAGACGGGTCGTGTGACGTTTCGAAACTGGCTGACGGATTTGGCTATAATAATCAATGGAGCCGTCGGTACCTATCTCGAACTTACAGTACCTATTTCGAAGTTTGAGCGCATGTAGCGGTATCACCATTCCTGAATTCCATGGCCTGAACGGCAGAACCGAAGATCTTTGGGAGTATTGACGTCAGATGGATCATGACCCAACGGGAAGTCCGATGGTTCGAAGGGTCTTAGTACCCCTTTCCTTACACCTCCGCTGGAATCAGGTCTTTTCCTCGATTCTAGGCGACATATCGGATGAGCCATGCCTTATAATTGCTTGATCGTGTCACCAGTACAAAGCAGGCATACTGCATGTATGGATGTATAGTGATATGAACAGTCTCAAAGACGCGACGGAAGACGCGACGTGGACCGGTAATTCCCCGGATATACCGGCCATCCAAAAGTGGCATTCAAGGTATAATCAGTCATCTGATGTTCAATCACCCAGACTCTTTTCACTTGACATGCAACTCTAGAGTGAACTATACATATGTCTTAATCATATCCGAACATTTGAGGAGGTTCGGTACGATGCCCTCGCAGGCTGCATTTTCTGGTTGCCTATAACGGAGCTCTCGAAATTGCTCATCGAGGCCCACGATGACCGCCAAGTCTGGGTTTCCTTCGTTCATCCCTTTTGCCCACTCGATCCAATCTGCCAGTGTAATTGGCAGATCTCTATCTTCTCCCTCGAACGCTCTTGTCAGACCGGTGACTTGGCCGAGAGCGTTTGCTTCGCCATGAAATGGATCTAAATGGAAAAGGAGATCTTGTAATCGTTGATACCGCCTCCCACCTCGCACGAATTCCGCCAAATCGGGCCTTTCGAGGCGCTCATAAGCCTCGCATAGTAGATCTTCCTCTGGTGTCTGGGAGTTATTTCCGTCAAGATAAGCGTCGGTATTGTATGCCCACTTCGGAGCTGCGAAAGCTCCCGCTAGAGTCGTACTTGTGGTCCTGACAGTCAGTGCTTACTAAACTCGGGTACTCACCACTCCCAATCGATCAACCCGGTGATCTTATTCCCATCGGCCAGTATGTTGGAGCCTGAACAATCTGGATGTCGGATATAGAAGGTGGATTCCAGTCTAGCCATCACTGGATCGGCCATGACGAGCCTTCGAGCTTCCATCAATGCCAAGTAATGGAAAAGCGGAGCCAACCGATGGATCAAGCCTTTCTTGGTCAAGTCGATCAAGCTATCGATTCGGTGGATATATCGATCACGCAGAGTGTAGAAAGGTCCACCAAAGTATGGCGCTTCCAGGCTCTCGGTATACCCACCGTTCAGGTGAGGTCCCCATACAGCCTCACCCGTATCATCGCTGCAGAGGCTGCCTATCACGTCACAGGGAATCTTGGATATCTTGACCGATATATCGGCGAAGTCATCCACTAAGACCTTCATATCTTCTCTCGACATGGATTTCCGACAGCCCGCAATTGAACTCCACAGCCTCGATAACCGGCAACCTGTCATAGATGATATGTCGACAAAGAGGATCTATCCATCAGCGCGAAGATCCAATATGTCGAGCTACTTTGGGTCTTCGAGAACTCCCCCATTCCCCAATCATGTACAACGGGCACAGGTATAACATGATCATATAGCAACTTGTAGGTAAGTGCTTCACTCTCCAGGTTGTTTCGCCAAAGATCCACCGGTCCGTCTCCTTTGCCGTACTTCGAGATCCGAACAAGCCATTGTACGCCATCCTCAAAGGCAACCTCCACGTGCATGTTGAAGCCTCCTGACAGATCCAATGTCTCCTCAAAAGTTCTGGGCATGATCACTTTGAATGGCGCGTCTGGTCGGAGGTCAGCAATACGTCGCGCTATCGCTTCTCCATCTAAATCCGCCAAGGTCGCCGGAAGCTTGTCCGTGATCAGCAAATCCTGAAACCTGGAGCGTTGGAACACATACCCGTCTCGAACCAGTGAAAAACCTCTGACCAAGTCAGCTGGGCTAAAACATCGACTGGAGAGACTCACCAAAGTGTAGCCGCACGTATGAGCTGGATCATCGTAGTGTTCGCGGCACATGATCTTATTGCATACATCGCAATGGGAGTCTTCTCCTATGGCCGACTTTGGACAGGCCATGTCGCGGGGCTGGTGGGCCAGTGAGAACATATTGATACTGTGATGTACGGCTGATGAGGACCGAGACGAGCCGCGTAGAGGAATAGATATAGAGGTAAGGAAGATAGGTGAATGTTTGATTGTTGATTCGGATAGTTGCGAGCGCATGTTGTGCTGCACGATATAGCTCGTTGCATGGTCGAGGTCTAGGGATGGATGTATGCTCTAGCAACAAACACAAACCTGCAGACCGAAACTGTATTCCACTCCACCAATTTCCGCCCTGCCCTCTTCCCAGGAACGTCACACTGGCACCTGTGTGCAAAAGAAACAAGATACAAGTACTGTATATAATGTTCATTCAGTCTACTTGTGTCAGTTCCAATGGGCAGCATGCGTAATCGTCCAGTCCTACGTCCTCCCCATGATCTTTCGGCAGCATTTCCATGACCGACGCATAACTCGTTGGAGAGGATATACGATGTCGCTTCGAGACCTTGTTTCCAATTGTCGCTGATCCAGCTCCCTGACCATTGCCAAGCCTTCATCTCCCTCGTACTTTCTTTTTATCTCGATATCCCACTCCTGAATCGTGATCGCTTTAGGGCTCGAGCCAGGATTAAGAGTCGACTTCATCGCGTGACGGCTAGATAAGAACTCTTTGGTGCACCAAGGAGTGTACATATTGTGGCCAAAGAAACCAAATAGCAGTTGGTGTATTCGAGCATTTCTGACGCAATGAGCCAGATCCTCTCTTCCATGTCGCTCGTAGGCTTCGATCAACTTGAGCTCGTTCTCTGAAAGTGCCATATTTCCTTCCCAGAAGTGATCCGGTTGAGCCCATCTTGGGCCACCAAACGCTGCGACCTTGCAAGTGGTATTTGCCCTGTTCAAAGTCAGTAAGTAGTACATGTAATTTGCAAATAGCCTTACCATTCCCAATCCAGTAGGGCGGTTACTGCACCTGATTCATCGAGCAGTATGTTATCGGCAGTCCCGTCTGGATGTTTGAGGTAAAACTCTGGTTCTTCTTCCGCCAAAGCTGCGCAATCTAGAATGAGATCTCTAACCTCGAGATGGGCCAAATATGCGCGAAGTGGAGAGAGTCGGAAGAGCATACCGGCTTTGATTGCGGATAAGCAAGCCTCAATTTGGTATAAATATTGATCTCGTGTCGACTTGAAAGGTCCGCCGAGGTGATTACTATCAGGTCCGTTACAAAATCGTGTGTCCACCAAACTCCCGACGGTAATGGCACCTGCATTATCCAAACAGAGACCTCCAACAGCCGCGAATTTGACTGACGAGAGCTTGATGGCTTCTAGTGCATATGTGTCGATGAAGCGATCCAGTTGTTGGGGCGAGAGTTCGTCTAAGTCATGGCCTGGAGAGCCAGGCATCTTTTCATAAAGTATATGCGAAAAACATGGATCTGAGATTCAGTCTATAATCGCAATATTGCGTACCTGCACATTTCGAAACAGTTCCGAAACCCCAGCTGTAGACCGCGGGAACGAGTACTCCCGCCACCCGTAGAGCTTTGTAGGTGAGGACCTCACTATTGCGGACCCGCTCCACCATGTCGGCAGGTTCCGGTCTATCTGAAAAGCTAGGGATGCGCAGAAGCCACTGTTTTCCTCCCTCAAATGTTATCGGTATATGTATATTGATTCCTCCATCATCGGTTCGATCAGACACGTCTCCTAATCGCTTCTCCAAGGTGAATTTCTCCCCTGGCTCCAATGCTGAAATCTGCTTTTTCAACTTTGCCACATCGAGGTCGGCTATAGTTTCCGACGCCTGCCTGTCAGAGTGATCTATACGAGACCTACCTCTTGATACCATTCTTGCTAGATCGTCAGCGCCTGATCAATCGGGTGCACGAGCACTCACTCTTCCTCGATATCGACACCAATGTCGGCGGCGATCATAGTGGGAACGACAAAGATAGCGTCGACAACTGTCGCAGAAGCTGTCCTCTCCCCGCGCTATAGCTGAGCACCCTTTAATATGACAAGGCGAATCGTATTGGAACATCATTGGGGGTGTATTCAAGTTTCAACGTGTGAAAGAAGTGTGTTGATAATCGAACTCTAGATGTAATCATGTTATGTATGATAGCCCTCATATGTGGTACTGAAACTTTGGATTCAGTTCCCGTCCCACAGCTGAACTTCGAGTCGGATCGTAACTTTAAACCTGGACCATCCCATGAGCTCATCACCTCGATCGACACCTTGCATCGAGTCCGTTGTTATATGCATGCATGCCAATTATGACCAATCGCATAAGGCGGCGACCCATTTGGCCATGTTGACCCGTTTCGTCTCGTTTAATAAGATGAAGGGATGTTGTAGTAATTCTCGTGGATATGGCCTCTCTGTACCACTCCTTATCAAGCTGTCATATCAGCCTGTTGTCAATACCTCTCGTTCGACTCACCATTTGTCCATGAAATCCTTGATCCCCTCGGACCAGACGCGTCCAATTTCAGGATCATCCTTCATTGACGGTACCGGCGCCGTGACGATATACGACAGTAGTTCAATAGGCGCGACATATGCTGATTCACCTTCTGGTGGGAAAGGGAAGCGTAGATGGGCGATCTCATGTAATGATAGACCGAGGGACCAGACGTCCGCTTTGATCGAGTAATGTTGGCCCTGTATTCGTTCGGGCTAGACAGTCAGTACGAATCCTAGACTATTCTGAAGGGACTCACCGCCATATAGTAACTCGTTCCCGTAAACGTCCCCGCCATCGAATCAATCAATTCTCCACTAACTCCAAAATCGCACAACTTGATCACACCATCCCTCGTAACAACGATATTCGACGGCTTGATATCCCGATGAATAATCCTCCTCTGATGTAGATAATCAAGTCCCTTCAACACAGAACTAGCAATCCGCCCAAGGACATGTTCCGAACACCTCATATCCTTCTTCTTCATCTTGCCTAGTAAGTTGTCGAGAGATCCGGCTTCGCAGTACTCCATTAGGATACCTATCTGTGTATCTCGGTCTGCTAGAAATGAACCAAAGTGTTGAACGATGTAGGGTGAATCACAGAGATTTAGGATTTCAAGTTCAATCAGGAGTTGTTTGTGCATCTGGGGATTTGCTGTTCGTGCAATCACCTATTTGTTAGCGGAGAACATGTCCGGAAGGATGTGAAGTACCTTCTTCGCCATGATCTTGCCCTGCTTGTCCTTGACCAGATCAACGGATCCTCCAGCTCCTTCACCGAGACGCCTGATGAGCGTCAAGTCAGCCGGATTGATAATCGGGATGCCTTGATTCGCTTCCTCGTCGGAATAATGACTATACACACTTCCATGCCCATCCGCCGAGTCGGGTCCTGCACTCCCAATCTGCCCAGCCTCTTGCGAGATTGTCAGATTCTTCAACGCCGTCAAGTCGTCCGGCTGGGGTGTTGCGACCCCACTGCTCCTCCTGCTATTGGCTGCCGAATTAGTTCTCGAGCTAGCCCTTGATCGTGATGAGCCAGCATAGGATTGTTGAGGGGTAGGATCGAATCTTGATCTATTCGCTAGTGCTTGTCGGATATCGTGAGTCATCGCCGACATTGCATCCCCAGAGCCGCCCAAGCCATTATTGATCCTTCCATATCCATAGCTTGATTCCCCATCATCCCCTCCTCTTGCCAATATAGTTGGGTTCCTATCCTCCGCATCGCCTGCCATTGGTGTTCTCAAATCCGAGAAATCATCTTCATCCGGATACCCATGTCCGCTCGAAAATCCACTTCCACCTGATACTGCATGACCAGATTGTAAGCCCGGGATAGCGAGTTTGAGGGATGGGGTCAAAGAGCGTGAAGGAGTCTGAGAAGCGGAAGGCGCGTTGAGTAAAGGAGGCCTTCGAGATGGAATTGATGGTACGGCCATTGGTGATGGGGTGTATGATGCTGATGGAGATGGCGCAGGGCTTGAGAAGCCAGAAAGGGAGAGTTTGGGTTTAGCACCGCCCGTAGCTGATTTCGGGCGAGGGTTGAGCGCTAAAGATGGCAGCGAGTTTGAAGGGATTTGCCAACCGCCTTCATTGGCTTGATCAACGTGGATTCCAGCTGTCATTAGCTTAGATCGGCTATGACGAGCAAAGAAGAAGGACGTACGGACATTGCCAGAAGGAATGCTGAGCTTGGGAGGAGGTAAGCCAGATCCACTACCGCTCGAGCCCGCCTTTGTCGGTAAAGGTCGAGCACCTCCAGGTCGTCTAGGCGGCGTAGGCGCCGACATGACCTCTATGTCGCGTGAATTACTCTCAAATCTAGTCTGAGGGGTGATCGGATGGTTAAATGAGAGATTGAGATACCAATGTCGAGGTCGTATGACTCGGTTCGAGTTGATGGGACCGGAATGTCCGAGAGATGTCAGGAACCTAAGAAGCTGTGTAGAACCGGCGTTGAATGACGAATGGGCGTTACTGATATACCTGTGTAGATGGCTATTGTATGTCTATATGCTGTGTGAGATTCGTGTAGCTGTGTCGTTATTATGTATGAGACTATATGATGCTAGATGTACAATAATGAGTTGAGTGAAATGCAACGTGCTGAAGGGGGATCTTCGAATTCGACGTCATTTGAGGCACGAACCCATCTTGGATTGAAATTATGGGTTATCTTCTGCATAGACTACAGGTATACAATGGCAGCAGTCATGGGTTCAAGAATGGCCTCAGCACTGGCTAGCGGGTCAAGGATATATACTGGAACTCGAGCCATTCATTCGACAGCGCGAGTCGCATCACACGAGAATCCACTGGTAGGTGGAATCCAGGCGATGCAAACTGGTAATTGACAGCTAGGGCATTCCTCGACGCGACCCAAACCCAGCGCCCGTAATTCCGAGACGAGGCGCACCGCCCTCAAAATCGAGAATCAGAGGTGTGACAAGAGTCATCACCGTTGCATCAGGTAAAGGCGGAGTAGGCAAATCGACAGTTGCCGGTAGGTCGTCTGCCCAACATAGTGACGAAAGCTTATATCAGCAAATCTGGCTCTGAGTCTACAGCAAACGAGTGGAGAGAGTCTAGGCCGGACAGCAAGGATTGGTCTACTGGATCTGGATATCTTTGGGCCGTCCGTACCGAAATTGATGGGTTTGGAGGGGCATGAGCCAGATATGAGCAAGGGCAAGCCTGATCGCGTTAGACTGGATTTCGCTGATGAGCAGAAAATCGCCTGATACCGCTGCAGAATCATGGCGTCAAGACAATGTCCATTGGATACCTCCTTCGTAGGTTGAGCTCGGGTATCGACGGTTCAGGCTGATAGACAGCGCCAAATCCCGAGAACGACACGCCAGTGGCATGGAGGGGTATGATGGTCATGAAGGCTGTTCAGCAGGTATGCACCTCGCCGGGGGAGAAAGGCTGATAAACAGCTACTGTTCGACGTGGACTGGACGACGATATCACAGTCTGGTTCATCTGATGATCTCGATGTGCTGGTTATCGATATGCCACCGGGAACGGGTGATGTTCAGCTCAGTCTAGGCCAACTAGTAGCTGTAGATGGTATGTTCCTGCTAATTTCAATGCTGATGAAAGGTGCTGTGATTGTCTCGACACCGCAGGATGTAGCTCTAGTAGATGCTAGGAAAGGAGTAGCAATGTTCAAAAAGGTTGACATACCTGTACGCCATCCATCGCGACAATGTCCTAGCTGATGATAGATTGCCGGTCTCCTACTAAACATGTCACACTACAAGTGCTCCTCCTGCTCAACACCGCATGAATTATTCGGATCACCAAAGAATTTCCTCAAAGCATCGTCTGACCTGAATTTACCCGTGCTAGGTAAGCTGTGCTATGCGCGATGTGGGCAAAGCTGACGTTACACAGGACAGATACCACTGGTCCCCCAAATCAGTGATGGTGGAGATGCAGGTCGGCCCATCATGGTACAGAGCGGGTCGGAGGGAAATGAGGTACGGGAGGTGATGCGTGGGGTAGGGAGCGGGATCTGGGATTGGCTCAGTAGACGCCCGCTTTCGACAGTGGGTATCAGAGGGTGATCTCTGCTATGTATCAGGCATTGTGGATTAGCGCCCTCATCATGTGTTGCCTAGGCAGCATACAGCGCCCCTTCATGTATCAGAGTGGATCAGAACGGAGGACAGCACGAAACACTGCCGGGAGAGAGCCCGACGGCACCCATATCGCCGTCTGGCTCCTCATTCCGAACCAAAAGCTTAGAAATAGCGCTTTCCCAGTACACTGACGCCGACCACAGATAGACCCAATGAGTTTCATGAATGATACATCTCAACTACGCCTAGTCCTTTCCTGCTCCGGAAGCCCTGGTGTATAGAAGCTGACCGTTGTGGTGAACGACTCGCTTGATGAGACCCTCTGAC
>Ga0308160_10004944_pt1 | contig 14030 bp, 20 predicted proteins | sample PhyFR1_FD_201036 | JGI IMG/M metagenome (GOLD analysis project Ga0308160, IMG submission 201036) | Phyllosphere microbial communities from UC Gill Tract Community Farm, Albany, California, United States - DLSLF.R1 | ecosystem: Host-associated > Plants > Phyllosphere > Unclassified | place: USA...
ATTGGGGTCGTTGATGGCGATGGACCGAGGACGAGACGGCGGGGCTGAGGCGGCGGCGGCGGCTGGCGGCCGCTGCTGCTGCTGCTGCTGCTCGGGCGGGGGCGCGGCGCGTGGAGGGAGGGCGGCTGTGACGGGGTAAGGGGGGTTACCCGTTCTTACGGCTGGCTGACGTAAGCAGAAGCATGATGCGCGCGCGCAGCAGCCCGGCCTCGGCCCCAGTCGGTCAGAGCCCGTCGCTTCGCTGGCGGTCTTCCCTTCCCTTCCCCCGCCTTCCCTTCCCTTCCCCCGCCCGCGCAGGATGCCCTCGCTCCCGCTGGTCGCCGCCGTCGGCCTCGTCGTCGTCCTGCCCGCCGCCCTCCTCACGCTCAAGCTCCTCGTCCTCGACCCCTGTCCGTCGCAGGTGCACCCCGTCCCCTCGCCGATCAACCCTCCCGCTGACCCCACCGACCGACCGATCCATCCCCCCCTCCGCCTCCACCTCCCGACGGCAGACCTCGGCCCAAAGCTCGAGGCGATCGCGCTCGAGCTTCACCCTCAGACGCTCCGTCAGCGTGTGCGCTCGCGCCAGCGGAAGCGTCGGTCGGCCGCCGGGAGTGGGACGGGCACCGACGAGGAGGAGGAGAACGAGCTGGGGACCGTGCCGCTCCTCCCAGCTGAGGTCGGCGTGCTGATCGATGCCGGCGGCGGACCCGACGACCGGTCGTCTCCTGGCGCCGATGACGGTCTCCGGAGGCGTCGGTCGCAGCGCTCCTACTCGCCCGCTCCGACGCCGCCGCCGACGCTCTGGGCGAGCCTTGGGCGGGTGCCGACGCTCCTGTCGAGCACGACCGACCGCCGTCTTACGGAGCGGGCCAGCCAAGCGACCGCCTCCGACGGACCTCGGCCGGCCCTGGTGGCCGACGAGAACGCCGGTCGCCGAGACTCGCCAGTGCTCTCGCCGCCTTCGCCACCCGCCGCGCGATCCGCCCAGGATTGGCCGCCCAATATCTTCGGACAACTGGCCGTCCTGTCTCCTCGGCCAACGGTGAAGGGAGAGCCGGATGGCGAGCGTCAGACGGAGCGTTCGTCGAGTTCCGAGGGACAGGGAACCTTCGCGGTCGAGCAGCAGCCGCTTGTCGATCTCTCATCACCTTCGGTGTCGCCCGCTCAGTCGGCTGTTCGCCACCCGACGCCGGTCACGGCGCCCTCGTCGACCTTGGCTTCAACCCTGGCCTCCTCCTTAGGGTCTCCCACGCCGGCCGGAGCCAGCCCATTCTTTCCAGCAGACGAGCTTGATTCTGACGACGCGCTCGGCGAGAGCTGGGCCGTCTTCGCCCCAGCCGAGTTGTCGGCCGCCCCTGCCGCCGCCGAGGCCGACGAGGGAGGTCGATCGAGCCCTTCCCCCCCTTCCACACCTCTAACGGAGCTCGTCTGGCCGCCGTCGGCGCTCGCGACGCCCGTCGCCGTCGGGTCCTTCGCCTCCGCCTTCGCCCCGTCCCCGCTCGCACCTTTCTCGCCCGCCGCGCTCGAGCCCTCACCCACCAGCTTCGACTCGAACCGAGGCTCGCCCTCCGACCGCTCCACCTCACCCTCGTCTCGCTCATCATCCCCTTCTCCATCGGCATCGACGACGAGCTCGACCGCCGCCTCAGCCATCTTCGTCGACCGGCCGTCGCTCGTCCAGGACGGCGGCGCGGCCGCGTCGCTAGCGACGGCGGCGACGGCGGCGGCGGCTTCGGACGTCGGCTCGGGCGGCTGGACGCCGACGGACGGGAGCGAGCCGGCCGACGACGACGAGCAAGAGGATGACGGCTGGAGCGAGCTCGGCTCGGTTGCGTAGGGCCGACGACTCGCTCGCCGACACTCGACACACACCCCCTCTCATGGCCTCCCTTTCACCCGCGCGTTCCTCTTCCTGCCTTGCTTCCCTCTGGCTCCCATTGTACTCGCCTCTTGTTCGTCCACGATTTCCGTCCTTTGTACACCAGCTACGCTTCCTGCCCGCCCGCTCTCCGATTATCATGCTTGTTGCCGCTTCCACCCTCAGCCGATCCAGTCGACCCAGCGTTCTTTCAAAACCGCGATGGAGACCAGGTTGCTAAGGAAAGACGTTCGATACAGAAGAGGCCCAGGACGGAAAAGTCTAGAAACGAGGAGTCAAGATGGGAATATGCGAGATCCGAGGGCAGAACGAGAGTGGGCAAGAGTGAGCGAAGAAGTGAAGAGGACGGAGCCCCCCCCCTCTTAGTCGCGCGGGGCGACCGAGCTCGCGTGGACGAGGTCGACCGCATTCTCGAAGGTGAAGTAGAGACGCTCAATTTCAGACCGGGCCGTCCAGGCCCGCTGGGAGCGTAGGATCATGGCCTGCACCGAGGAGAGTAACGGGGGGGGGGGGGCAATCAGCACTAGAGTGGACGGGAAGGTGAGGTGTGGAGAGGCTGACGTACCTGCTGCGCGCCAAAGTTCTTCTGCTCGCGGTTGAAGTCGACCCACGAGTCGTCGTCGAAGCCCTCGACGAGGGCGCCGAGGTCGAGCATGATAGCCTCGAGCGCGGCCAGGTTGGCCCGGTTGACGGCGTCCCTCGCCGCCCGCTTGGCGCTCTTGCCGAAGCCGGTCGCCGACTCGCGGCCGATGAGCTCGACGAGGTCGCCAATCTTGCCCTGGAGGACGTGGCGCGTCTCCTCGAGCAGGTTGAGCGAGGCCTCGAACCGCCGCGTCTTGCTGATGAAGATGAGGGCGCGTGATATCATGTCGGATGCAAGGAGCTCCATCCGCCGCCGGACGACGACCGTCTCAGGCGCGCCGCCGGTCGGAGCCGTCGTGTGCGGGAGGAGCGTCAGCTGGAGGAGGAGCGGCCGGGCGAGCCGCGTGCAGGCCTTGGAGCAGAGCGGGTCGAAGAAGGAGCAGTCGAGCTCGAGGCAGGGGACCTCGTCGATCGTCGCGTTCGCCCCAAACATGGCGTCGCCAAGGTGGTTGGCGTCCCCGGCGACCGAGTCGCGGAAGCGGGCCGGCGAGCGGCCGACCGACGACCGACTGCTCGCTGACTTGGCCATGCCGACGCTACCGAGCCGACCGCCGCCGCCGCCGCCGCTCTCGGAGGCCCAGTCGCCGGCGCGCGAGTCGATCTCGTCGTCGTCGTCCTCGTCGTCGCTCCCGCCGCCGCCCTTGGTCTCCTGCGCGCCGCCAAAGCCCCCCGGGGCGAGGAGCTCCAGCCCAACGAGGATCTCCTTGCGCTCGCCGTGGCAGAGCTCGCGGAGCTCAATGTCGATCGTCTTGCCGTCCGGCGGGACGATGGCGTTGAGCGGACCGCAGACCTTGGCGAAGCGGAAGCTCGGGTCCTGGGTCGACAGATGGAGCTTGACCTGGGTCATGGCGATGCTCATGATGCCGCCAATGACGCCGGCGAGTGACTCCTGGAGGTCGTTCCTGGAGGCCGGGAAGATGAGCGAGGATCAGCTAAGCCGCAGAAGACGCAATCGAGGGGGTTGACGCACCATTCCGGCACAAAGGTGTAGTCGCCCGCCGTGTGGTTTGATATCAGCCAGAGCGGCGATGGGTCGTGCGCCTTGCCGAAGCCGATCGAGTGGATGGGTACGGCCGCGGCCTCAGCCCGCGCGATGACGAGGTCCATCTGCGACCGGTTGACGGCGTCGGCCGAGTCGCAGACGAGCGCGACGCCAGAGATGGGGTTCCGCGTCTTGCGCTGGAGAAGGACGTCGAGCGCTGTCAGCGGAGGGAGAGCGGGTGTCAGCATGAATGCGCGGTCGGTAAATCGCCTTGAACGATGCGACTGACCGACATTGACCGCCGAGACGACGTCGGACCGCTCCTCGCGGTGGAGGGGGACGACGTAGCGATCGTCATCGGCGCCCATGTTGGCGACGAGGTCGAGCAGCTTGCGCCGGCCGTCGCCGTCGCGGCCGACTGCGAGGAAGGGCGTCTTGCGGACGACGCCGTCCTGCCCGCTCTCGTACGTGACGATCGAGAGCCGGTCCCTGGCTGCCATCTTGGACATGACGAAGGCGAGCGACGAGCGGATGACGCGCGTCTTGAAGGCCGTCGACGACGTTGCCGTCGAGGGCGAGGCGAGCGAGAGGATGAGGAGGATGTCGACCGGCGTGTGCGAGATGGCCGAGACGTCGGCCCGGGGGTCGCCAAAGTCGCCGCCTCTAGGGCCGCCTGGCAGACCGGTCGGCGTCGGCCGCAGCGACATCTCGGACCGCGTGCCTCGGAGCGAGCGCCCGCCGTGCGAGGGCTCGGGCTGCTCATCTCTTGGCGCCCGCTCGGGAACCTCGAAGACGACGACGGCGGTGACCGTCGTCTTGGTCCCAGGTCGACCGCGGACGACGTTGCGGTACTCGGGCAGGACGGTGATGCTCGGCACGACGATGCGTGCGCCCGAGGCCTCGTATCGAACAACGTGGTCCGACTGGCCGGAGCGCGTGGAGGACGAGCCAGATGCGAGCGGGTCGATCGGGTCGTTGTCGTCGCCGTCCGAGTCGTCGAGAAAGGAGGCTCCGCCGGTGCCTGCCCCGCCCGAGGGCAAGAGAAGAGGCGGCGGAGGCGCGCTCATGCTCTGCATGCCAGTCAGCGCGGCCAGCTCTGCAAACGAGTGATCGGAGGCGCACATCAGCATCTTGTCACGAGCACAGCGAGAAGTGCGAGAAGCGGGACCCACTTGACGCCTTGCCGCTGCTGACGTTGCCGGCCGCGCCCGACTCGCCGACCTTCATCGACTTGCGGCAGACGCCGCAGACGCCAAACGACTGAGGCTTGCGCACGTCGCCGAAGCGGCTGCGCTCGGGCAGGGGTCCGTAGACATGCACGAAGCAGTCCTGCGGAGGAAGGGTCGTAGGCAGGTCAGCCTCGGATGTGCGGTAGGTGAGGAGCGGTCGCATCACGTACGTGGTGGATCGCGTGGCCGCATTCCGGAATGACATCTGGCTTCTCGCCCTTGATGCGGTACTCGGCTCCGATTCGCTCAACGCAGACGGGGCATTTGTAGCCGTTGGTGTCGCCGTCGACCTCGGCGACGACGAGCGCGAGCTGGGGCGCGCCGCTGCCGTTCCGCTCGGCCCGGTACTGCTGGGCGTTCGAACCGCGGCGCTGGCTGCCGGACGACGAGTCGGCCGATGTGGGCGGGTCCGACAGCCTGCCAGAGGGTGTCGCCGGCGACCGCTTGGCGTAAGGGTGGGCAGACGCGAGATGGGCGTCTGCCGAGAACGAGAGGCCCATCGGTCGTGAGGACGGCAACGCTGACGACGAGGCGTGTGACTGGCGGTGCGAGCCAAACGACGAGAGGAGCCCGCCGGGCCGGTCAGACGAATCGGACCGGGCCGAGCGGATGCTGCCTTGACCGGATGGACCGAGCGACGTCTTGGACGAGCTCCGAGGGAAGGCCGACAGGAGCTGCGACCAGCCGCCGCCACCGCTCCCGGCACCGGCCGACTTGGAGCTTTTTGGTGAGCGGACCCCGCGCGAGCCGCTCGAGGTCGCGATGGACGAGGTCGGGCTCGTGACGGGCGAAGCGCCGACGAGGCCAAAGCCATCCAAGGGCGAGAGCGGGCCCGAGGAGGTCGACGAGGTCGAGTGGGCCGTCTTTTGGTGGTACGTCCGGGCCGGCAGCGTCAGCGGTTGTGTTGGCTGCGGCGGTGCGGGCGGCAGGCCAGAGGGCGGGGGGAGAAGCCCGCCACTGACGCTGCCGGTTTGGTACTGCTGGTTGTGGTTGTTTGACGAGGTTGTCCGGCGCATGTTGGGCGCGAGGGATCGATCCGGGCGAGGAGAGGTTGGCGCCGAGGCAGAGGAGGAAGCGGCGATGGCGGCGGTCGAGCGAGCGGCAGCGCCAGCGGGCGACAGGGGCGAGCTGCGGTTGACCGAGTGCTTGCGTGCGATGGGGATCGTCGGGATTCGGGTCGGCTCGGTCGGAGCGAGCGGGCGAGGTGCCGAGGGAAGGGCTGCTTTCCGGGGCGGTGGCGGCGTCGAGGGGAGGTCGATGAGCGAGCCGTCGAGGGAAGAGCCGAAGGCGACGGGCGGGAGAGGGAAGGCGAACGCGAGCGCGTCACCGTCGTGGGAGGACGAGTGGGACGAGGACGTCGGCGAGGAGGGCGTTGGAGGGAGGGCGTCCGAGTCGGTCGCGCCTGTGGTCGTGCTGCTGCCGTCGCTGGTGGTCGTCAAGGTTGACCGGGCGTCGCCTTCCTCGAGGCCGTCCTCGTCGGTCAGCGAGTCTTGGTCTCGAGGGCCTTCATTGCCGCCGTCGGCAGCGACGGTGGCGGTGGGAGGTCGAGTAGCCGGCGAAGGCACGCCGCCGATCGGGGTCGACCGGTTGGAGTGTAGACTGAAGGCAGGGCCGAGTGTCGCTTCGGACGACGAGGAGGCCGCCGACGTCGACGACGCCGACGAGCCGAGAGCGGCGGCCGACATGGACCCCCAGCGGATGCCGCCCATCCTTGGACTGGTCGGCGCGGACGAGAGCGAAGTCTTGCGTGCCAGCAGTCGGGGCGGCGAGGGTGTCTGTCGGCGCTGTTGCGAGGGAGGCGGTGGGCGAGAAGCGACAGGTTGACTCCGGCCGGGGTGGCTGTCGTCAGCCTCGTCGAACACGGCCATCTCGAGCAGCATGCCGTCGAGGTCGAGCTCGAGCCCCGTCGTTGTTCCACGCGGACCGGCGCCGTTGCTGTCGCCCGCCAATCCGTCCTCTTTTGTTCGTGCGTCGGCCATGGCGCCGGTGATGCTACTGCGGGTGGCGTCGGCGACGGCGGGCTGATCGTCCCAGGAGCCGAGGAGGAGGTCGGCGTCGGTGAAGCCGCGCGAGAGGAGGGTTGAGCTCGGCCGGCGGAAGAACGAGAGCTCGAGCGAGTTGTCGACGTCGTCTGCTGCTGCTGCGTCGTCGGGTGAGACGTCGGCCGGCGCTGGCGGAGGCAGCATGCTTCTGGCTTCGAGTCGGGTCGGAGGGGTCAGGGTCGGTCGCTCGCCTTGTTCAACTTCTTTCTGGCTCCCCTTGATCGCTCGGAGAGGGAAGGGGGTCAGCCACTACTGCCAGCGCCGAGCAGCAGGTCTCGCTCCCGAGCTGGGCCCTTCCTGCACCGGTCCGTCTGGCAGAGACGACGACGGTTCCTTGCCCGACTCGGAGAACAAGGACGAGAGCCCAGCCGACGCCACGCGGCAGGCGAGGGCGGGGTCCCCGCGCGCAGCAGACCCGTCGGCCCGCCCGCCATCAAAGGGAGGCCACCGCCCACCCAGACCATCGCCACTCGCACCGGCATCACCATGCGACGCTCGACACGGCTCTCGACGACGACGGCGGCGGCATCGGGAGGTGAGGAGCGACCATAGGCGGCGGCGGCGGCGGCGTCAGCGGCAGCAACAGCGGCAGCGACTGTGCCAAGCACGCGAAGGTCGACGACGACGACGACGAGGGTGCGTGTCGGGTTGCGCTTTCTCCCTCGCCGCACCTCAGCTGATTCGTAATCGGTCGACCATCTGCTTTGGATGCTCTGAGCGAGTGCAGACGACGACGAGTCGGCCGACGGCGGTGTCGTCGAGGAGGCTCGTGCACGGCCGGCAGGTGCGCTAGCACAGACCCCTTCCGCGATTGGACCCCTGTCGCCGCTTGCACCCAGAGGCCAAGGCTGACGCCGTCGCTGCCTCTTGTGCTCCCATACAGCCTCTTCAGGCAGGACGGCCGGCGAGGGCAAGCGCAAGCGCAAGGTCGAGCCCGACACGTCAATCGACGGCTCGGCACCGCCGGAGGACGAGAGCAGCGGCAGCGACGACGACGATGACGACGACGAGGAGCCGAGCGAGGACGAGCGGCCGGCCGGCAAGAAAACCAAGACAACCAAGTCGAAGCTCAAGAAGAAGGTGCGCCGTCGCTGCCGCTTCCGCCCCTGCTTCGCTGCCACAAGCGATTGCTTTCGCTGACACTCGCTCACCGCGCGCGCACGCGCAGGTCGTCAGCTGGCGCGAGCTCGCGAGGCCGAGTACCGTCTCGTTCAACCAGTTTCCGATCGAGATTCTCGACCACATCATCAGCATCGATGCCGACCTCGACGTGCGTCTCCCTTCGGCTTGCTCGCCTCATGTTCTGCTGACCGACGGCTGAACCCCCTGCGTGCGCAACCGGCAGCTGCGCGACCACCTCGCCCTCTCGGCTACCTCGCGCTTCTTTCGGTCGTGCTACAACGATCTCGTCTGGGAGGTGCGCAGATCGGTAGGACAGATGAAGACAAGCTCTTTGTCGGCGACCTGTGCTGACTCGGGCGGCTTGTCGACCGGGCCGAGTTGACAGATCCTCGTTCGCGCTGCGTTTCCTCACTTACGTATCATCGTCCCGCACGACGTCCTTGTCCACAGATACCCGCTGTGGAGGCCTATGCCATCCGAGATTCTAGGGCCTAGCAGCTACACCAAGAGCGACCCTCGTCGGATCCAGTCGTACGTCGAGGCTGGGTACAAGACCATCGGGCGTTACGGGCCGTTCGAGCGCGGCTGGGCGCCGGCCCGCCACATCTTCACCAGCAGATTTTTCGAGTTGCCGGTCAGTGCCTGACGGTCCATGCATCTTGAGTAGGCTACTGACTGATCGATGAACAGACCGGGAGCTCCTGTCGGTGCCCGCCTGCACCAAGAACTACTCGTCTACTCTGATCTAACGGTCGGGCTCTCCCTAAAACGTCGGGCTAAAGTGTCCGACCTAACTTTGGTCTCGTCGCAGTTCTCCGGTTCCACCTCTCGACCCTGCGGGCCCTCGCCCTTCGGTCGCACGGCGGCAAAGCCGGCCATGCGGCGCATGTCAAGGAGCTCGACGAGCAGCGCGAGAAGGCGTTCCAGGCCCGTAGCAAGAACGCGTACGTCCTGCTCGACGCGAGCTGTCGGTTGAGACGCTCTCGCTGAGCACGCCTCCGCTGTTGCTTTCCGGTCGTCGATAGCGCGGAGAAGCCGGCCCCGACGACCGCCCGTCATCGGCGCTAGCCGAAGCAGCAGCAGCAGCTCAAAGCTCGACGTCTGCCTCTGCGACCGCCTCGTCTGCCGTCGAGCTGATCGACATGAGCTGGTGAAGGTGAGGCCCGAGGCGAGCGCCTTCCTTAAACACGCTTTCAAGTGATTGCGTCCGTTCGTATACACATGGTTTTCCATCCTGCCCTCTGCGATTGAAGAACCTCGTCACTCTTCGCGCTCCTTCTGATCGAGCCCGGGCGACTCTTTAAGATCAGAATCCGCGTGAGAATGAGCCAAAGTACATTCGCAGAGCAAGATGAAGACGCAGAGAAAGCCACCGTGGGCGACAGGACGGCAACTTGTAGCCGCGCGGAAGAGACACGAAAAGGAGCGGGGGAGGAGGGAAGGGCCTGCTGCTACAACTTGACATCCTCGGCTGAATGGCCGCCCGTCAGCGGCATGGCTGCGTTTGACGGCGTCGGACCCTTGCGCGGCAGGAGCCAGAGCGGGTGCAGGAGGTTGAGCGTGACGAGCGAGGCAAGGATCATGGCCCCGTCGAGGATGTCAAACAGGGTCTGATTCTCGATGATTGGCCCATTCCAGCCCGAGAGCAGCTCCGGGCATCTGGCAGGGCAGGGCGAGGAATGTGGGGGCGCGGTCAGCCTCGGTCCGGCGAGCATCGGCGCAACGGTTTCGTCTGGTCAGGCCAGAGGAACGCACCGATAGACGCTCCGGACAAAGATGAAGAAGGTCGAGATGCAGAGGCCGATGAGCATGAGCCGGACGTTGCGCTCACCCTGCGGGCTGTGGATACCGGGACCGTCGGCCGCGGTCGTCCCGTCAGGCGTCGCGTCGGAGATGTCATCGGTGGCGCCGGCTTTGCGGGCCTTGCGCTCGCGCCGCCGGCGAGTGCAAGAGGCCCAGGGATGGAGGGAGCGGAGCTGCTTGACAGGCTTGTCGGTCTTGTAGCGGTAGGCAAACTCGATGAGGATCGCCGTAAAGATGAGCATGATGACCTGCCGAGGTGGTTGACAAGGAAAGGACACATCAGCCGGTGTCTCGCGGAAAGAGCGCAGACTGAGATGCGACTCGCCATCTGGAACAAGACGCCCGCCACCTGGAGTATTCGAAGAAATTGGACAGGTCAGGTAAGTTGATGCCTGGCAAAGGGAGAGCAGACAGAAGAGACGCGCCATGATGTACGCCCCCGTGTTGGCAACATCGTTGGTCTCCGCCGTCGCTGCTATGCCACCACCGGCCGCCTGGATCAAGAGGCTGATGAAGTCGCCGGTGCAGCAGAGCCAGACGCTGGAGGGGCGCGAAGGAAAAGGTGGTCAGGCCGGTCAAACGAAGGTGCGCGCGTCGAGGGGGGCCCAGGAGGGAGAGACGTACTAGGCTCGGGGCTCAAGCCGGCAGTAGCGCTGGCCGAGGAGGGCGATGATCTCGCCCAGGATCAAGTAGAGGCCGGCCGCGATGAAGGCAGGTGCGACGATCAGGAGGACGATCTGCGGAAGGAAGCCCGAGGACTCGTAGACCCCCCCAAACTGCGGCAGCCAGTAGAGCCCTGTCGCCGACGCGAGCCGGGCCGCCCAGCCGCCCATCTCGACGGCCGCTCCTAGGCAGATCGTCCAGTAGAGGAATTTGCGCCGGCGCGAGAAGCCGGCCTGAACGCAGTGAGCGACCAGGCTGAGGGCAAAGGCGGCGACGAAGAGGGCGGCCGTCCAGGTGCGGATCTTGTAGCCGAAGCCGCTGTATTCGACCTTGCCGGTGATGACTGGCAGCGGGCGCAGTCGGATCAGCTCAGCACATGGCGCAGAACGAGCGGCGATTGTCCGCTCACGATTTGGGCTGCCGACGACAGGGCTGGATAGGGCGAGCCGAGAGAGGTCAGCCGGCGTCTGACCGACGAGCGTGCGAGAAGGACAGACTTGATGGGTCCGAAGGGGTTGTCAGACATGCTGGAACGGAGCTGTAGAGGATGAGATCAGGAGGAAAAGAGGGAGTGCCAGAGAGTGTCTGTCGAGCTGGGGTGGAGCAGATGCGGAGAGAGGCCGTCGGTTGGAAAGATCAGCAGCGCCCCCCTTTAAGCCCTCCTCATTGTCAGTCTCTCCCTTCTCGCGCCTTCATGGACGGGTGCCAGAGGCTGCGGTTCGAGCTGCAGCGCCGGAAGCGAAGGTGCAGCTCTTGACCGAGATTGTCGCGGCAGTAAAGTTCGACTGCGGCCTGGAGCCGGCGCTGGCGGAAGCGAGCGAACGGCCCCGCAAAGCCCGGCGAGCGAGCAAGGAATACGGGACGATGGCATGTCACCCAACAGGGCGAGCGAGCTCTTGATCGTCTTGGCCAGTTTCGAGCGAGGAGACGGGCTCAAGGGTCGCAGGGCGCCTCGGCCGCCGAGCGAGGCGCTCGAGCGCCAGAGCTTAGATCCATGAGGGCGACGAGGCTGAGCCCTCGCTCGGCCGTCACCACGTCGAGCGCTGTACGACGGCGTACAGTCCTTCGCAGTTGGCCCAAGACGGATGTCACTGCAGCGGGTGCGGGGCGGCAAGCTGCAGTCCCGAGCCGGTGCCGATGGAAGATCGGGAGCGGGCTGCCCCTCCCTAACAGGGCGATGGCCGACGGGCGCTGACCAGAGTGGGCTGGTGAGCGCACCAGTACTTGGTCAACACAGTGGTCACTCTCCCGACGAGTGCAGCAGACACGAAGAGTGCCGACATCGGGGTCGATCTCTATCGTAAGCGACGGGACGAGCTGTCCAGGGCGCTTGGGTTCCTGGTGGGGAAGGAGAAGGTCGACGTCGGCATGACGGCAAAGCCGGCCGCCTGAGCTGTCGCTGCGCCCCTGCCGAGCAACGACGACGAGCGACGACAGGCCGACAAGAAGGCGGATCGACAGCGCTGGCTTCATTGCCTTTTCTGCAAGAAACGCGATACCAGGATCGTGCTGTCGTAGCTGTCGACGTCGTCAACGTAGGCTGCTGCTGCTGCTGCTGCTCGTGAGCTCTGGCACTCTGGCCGGCCCGGCTCTCGGCTCCCGAGTCGGTAAGCGAGGCTGGCCGACCATGCCGCCCTGCCCCTCGACCGTCACTCCGTCGCCGCCCTTGCGCCTATGCTACTGGACAAGCCGCTCGACAAGCCGCTGCCACCGACACCGGCAGACGAGCCAGAGCCCTCACGTCGACCGGCTGACGAGCGGGCGCCGCCTGCGTTCGGCCAGGCCGACGACTGGTCGCCTCGCGATCGTGCGTCGATTCAGCCCCGCAGCAAGAGCCTGCCCTCTTCCGCACCATCTTCCTAACCTAGGCTGACGTCTTGTCCTGCTCCCCTGGTCGATTCACTTCCAGGAACGTCGTCGTTCGGTCTCAGAGGCTCCGGCTTGAGCGCATCAACTCAGCTTGGCCCGGACGGCCGGCTCCAGCTTGACCTCCGCTTCGCTAAGCTTCTGCCCGATCTCCCGCCAGGCTACAGCAATGACGTCCTCGAGCCCTTTGTCGAGCGCGAGCCCGCACCCGACCCCGAGGGCCAGAATAAGTGGGCCGGCGTCGTTCCTCCAATGTCGATCCTGATCTTGCTCGTCGGGTCAAGAGGTGAACCTTTTGTCGGCTCTCGACTCGCTCTCCAATAGCTGACCTTGTCTACAACCCGCGCGATGACCTACCCGACCTCTTCACCAGGCGACGTCCAGGTGCGCCTCGCGCAGCCGCTTCGTCTCGCCGACTTCAGTCGCTGACATCCTCTTGACCTTCTCTCGCTTGGTCTCGCTCCGGCAGCCGTTCCTTGCTCTCGCTCTTGCTCTCATCGCGCACGGCCACCGCGTCCGGATCGGAACGCATGCGGTCTTTGCCGACTGGGTTCGGTCGACCGGCAACGGGCAGATTGAGCACTTCGACATCGGAGGCGACCCAAAAGAGCTGATGGCTTGGATGGTCAAAAGTCGCTCCTTTCCTCGCTTGCTTGGTCGATTCAAGTCGGCGTCAGAGGCTGATCCGCAGGCCATCTCGCTCGACAGATCCTGGTTTGATGCCCGGCCGAGAGTCTCTGATCAACGGCGACATCGGCCGCCAGAAGAAGATGCTGGCAGGGGTGCGTCTTCTCGGACCATCCGTCTCGAAGGAAGCGGCTCTTGACTGACTCTTTTCTTGTCGTTCAGATTATGCACGGCTGCTACCTGGCGACGCACATGCCCGACTCAGTCACCGGCCGCTCGTTCACGCCCGACGTCATCATGGCGAACCCGCCAAGCTTCGCCCATATCCACCTCGCCGAGGCCTTCGGCCGTGCGTCCCGTCATCGCTTTGAGGTTTAACACCCGTTGTCAATGTTGACACTTGCTCGCTCGATCACCAGTGCCGCTTCACCTGACCTTCTGCATGCCGTGGACGCCGACGGTCGAGTTCTCGCATCCGCTCGTCAACGTCCAGAGCTCGACGGCCAAGCCTGGCCTGACGAACTATCTCTCCTACGGGGTCGCTGACCTGTTCACGTGGTCTGGGTGCGTCTCACCCGCCTGCCGCTCTCGATCGGTCGACCGACCTCCTCTGTCTCACTCAAACCAATCCTCCTCGCCACAGCTTGTCGGGCGTTACCAACAAGTTTCGACGCAGCACGCTCGGCATCCCTCCTTTGACGGGCAGGTCAGGGCCGGGCGTCGTCGACCGGCTGCGGGTACCCTACACCTACTGCTGGTCGCCGAGCGTCATCCCCAAGCCCAAGGACTGGCGCAACACGACCGACGTCTCGGGCTTCTACTTTCTCGATGGCAGCACGGGCTACCAGCCGCCAGCCGAGCTTGACGCCTTCCTCCGGGCTGGCGAGGCGCCGATTTACATTGGGTGCGAGCCCTCTCGCTCTCTCGTCGTGAGGCCAACGCTGACGACTGATCGTGCTTGACAGCTTCGGCTCGGTGCCGGTCTCGGATCCAGCGGCCTTATCGGCCATCATCTTTGAGGCCGTTGAGCAGGCCGGCGTCCGCGCCGTCGTCTCGGTCGGCTGGGGCGGTCTCGGCGGGGTCGATGTCGACCCGGAGCGCGTCTTCCTCTTGAGCGACACGCCACACGACTGGCTCTTCAAGCACGTCCGAGCCGTCGTTCATCATGGAGGTGAGCCACGGACATCGTTTCC
>Ga0308160_10004945_pt1 | contig 14029 bp, 13 predicted proteins | sample PhyFR1_FD_201036 | JGI IMG/M metagenome (GOLD analysis project Ga0308160, IMG submission 201036) | Phyllosphere microbial communities from UC Gill Tract Community Farm, Albany, California, United States - DLSLF.R1 | ecosystem: Host-associated > Plants > Phyllosphere > Unclassified | place: USA...
TGCCCTCGGTCAGGCTCGCTCGTCCCTTCGGCCGCCGCGCTGACGCCGATCCCTTGCGTCCCTGCGTAACCTCCCTTCCAGCGACAAGATCGCCGCCGCGATCCGCGAGCACCTCTCGGCGCCCGAACTGACGACGGCCCAGGTGCTCGAAGCCGCCACTTGGAAGGGCGGGCGCGAGATCGCCAAGACGCTCCGCGCCGACACCGGCGGCGGGCCGCCGCTTGAGATCATCTCGGACGGGACCGTCTTCTGAAGGGGGAAACGGCTGCGGCTCGGCGGGGCGGAACGCGTCATGAAAGATGGAGCCACTTTTGCGTGCGAGCAAGCGGATGGAGGTTGCTGGGCGTCGAGGAAGATCGTTAGAGCAGAAAGAGAGAAGGTCAGGCAGAGCATGGGGGTGACCTCGGAAGTCGGACATCATCAGCGGCTGAGGTCCTCCCACTCGGCCTAAAACATCACACGTGGCAGTCGAGCGTCAGCGAGCAGGTCAGACAGGCAGACCGGAACGCAGTTCCGGAACGTTGGGCAACGCACGCGGTACTCGCCGCTGCGAACGGTCGCGACGAGCTCCTCGAACTTAGGCGAGCCGGCGGGAGTCGACAGCTTAGACAGCTGGTAAATGGTGCGAAGCGCAGAGCGCTGGATCTCGGCCTGTAAGGGATACGTCAACTCTCGGTCAGCCGGAGGCTGCGGTGAAAGCGGCACATGGCTCGCAGAGGACGTACCTTGCGGTCAAACTCCTGCTTGACCGTGTCCTTGGTACCGACAAACTGCTTCATCGTCTCCTTGAACGAGTCGGCCACGTCGTCCAGGATTTGCGTCACCGGCGCAGGCGCGACCTGCGACAGCCGGGCGAGCGATAGAAAGCAGATGACTGGATCGGGCGCAGGAGAACGTGTCAGCAGCTGCAATGATCCAAGGCTAAGCCGCCAGAACGCACCCTTGATCTCGTCGGCGTCGGCGAGACCGGCGACGACGCGCTGGACGTAGACAGGGACGTCGATCCGAGCCAGGCAGGTGTCGAGCTGGGCGTCGGAGAGTATCGAAGTCAGCGAAGGGGCAGGTTGATCGGAGGGGGCGAGATAGGATCGACGTACAAGGGTGTACATTGTCTGATCAGCTCGAGGGGAAGGCGAGCATGCGTCAGTTACGGGGCAAAAGCAGGATCTCGACACCTGCTACCGAAGCGATACGCACCTCGAAAGCGGTCTCTGCTCGGCGTCAAAAGCGGGGGGATATGTCAGCGGACGAGATGCAGGACAGTCAAGAAGGAGAGCCGACGCACTCCGGGTCTCAAGGCCGTCGTCAAACGTCTGCTTCCACGGGCCCATCTGGACGACACGGATGAGTTCCTTTTTGACCTCGGTCTCGCCGTAAAGCAGAGGAAGCAGCGTGCCGAGGTGCTCGCGAATCAGCTGCGGCTTGTGCTGGGCTGCAGCGTTCAGCGAGCCGAGCGAAACCTTGCGGACACCCTGTCGGAGGCGGCCGACAAAGGTCCGAGGTCAGCGAGACGTGCAGCAATACTGCGTTCAAGCGCAACAGCGGCCACACGCACGAGATCGCTGTCGTGCATGAGCGAGAGGAACTCGACGATGAAGGGTGCGAGGATGTCGTCGTAGGACGAGGCGGTGTCGGTGAAGGTGTAGCGGATCGCGGAGGCCACCGTCGTCCGTGTCGCCGCCGAGGAAGCCTGGAGCCGGCTCTGACAATGAGGAGGGGCGCGGCCGGCAATAGGTCAGCAAGGCTGCGCATCCGCGCCGGACAGCGAAGCGCGGGACGAGACGGACCTCCAGCTGGGGCAGGTACTTAACCGGGTTCGACGTCGTCAGCTTGCCGATGCACGAGGCGACGATGGCCCGCGTCGCCTCGTCGCTCGTCTCGGCGTCATCGAAGAGCGGCTTCCAGAGCGTGTCGGCAATGTGCTCCAGCTGCGAGCGCGAGCAGTGGAAGATGGACTGCGTGAGACGATTGAGCGCACGCAGTCAGCGGCTTGATGTGCAGACCAACCGAGACGCCGATCTCACCTCCCGGAGAGCGTGCAGCGAAAGGAGACGGTCGTTCTGGTCGGTCGCCGTCTCGACGCGCTGGACGATCGGCTGAAGAAACTTGGGCGAGCCGACTGCCATGTTGCCGGCCGCAAAGGCGGCAGCGTCCCGGAGCGTGCCGCTGACATCGCTAAAGTAACCGAGGATGCGGTTGAAGATGTCGGTGTTTGCCGACAAGTCGCTGCGAGAGGCAGGCAGGCCGCCGTCATCATCAGCTAAGCCACATCTGACAAAGCGTCTCCTCAGCCTAGACGACGCACACAGCACGGCCAATCTCGCCCAGAGAGAGCAGAGCGAGATACTTTGAGGGTTCGGTTGCCTTAGCGCTCTGTGTAGAGAGGAGGCTGTCATCAGGGCTCAACTCTGTGTCGACGAAGCGAGGAGACGGCGGCACGCACCTCGATCTGCTTGGCGAACTCGGCGATGACGCCGGCCCGGTCGCGCGGGGCTGCCTTGACGACGACGCCGACGCACTTTGCCGTCGTCCGCGTCGCCTGGGCCTCGCCGGCAGCGGCGTTGGCGAGCGTCTTCTCTTTGCCGACGACCTTGAGGAGCTCGGGGATGACCTTGAGAGCGAGCTCCTGGTCCGGAGCGATGAGCGCCTCGAAAAAAGCCAGGACGGCCTCGAGCGGGAGACCGGTGATGAGCGGCGTCCGGACGAGAGCGTAGACGCGCGGAAGGATCTCGGCCTCGACGACGGCCTTGGCCGCCGGCTGCGTCGCCAGCAGGACGGTGATTACATTGAGTGCAAGCGGCAGGTTGTAGAGGTCCTGCTCGGTGATGAACGGCTGGAGGTCGGTCACCAGGGCCGGCACAGCAGTGGCTGAGAGGCTCTCGCCGAGCCTGCTCGATGAGATAGGAGGGTAGGAAGCGTGAGTGAGCTGCAGCGACTGGACCAGAAGAGAGCCATGGACTGACCGCAGAAGGACGGCATCGAGCGCACGGAAGCCATCGGCTTTGTACGTCCGGCTGCCGCGGCGGAGTGTGCCCGGCAGCGTCTTGACAAGCTCGCCGAGCCAGCTCTCGGCCTCGGCGCCAGCGACGACCTCGCTCTGGGCCACCCGCTGAACGCCGCGGACGGCCGTCAGCCGGAGCGAGTCGTTGGAGAGTGCCGAACCAAGAAGCTCGAGCGCGACCGGCATCTGGCCGCCCAGGACGTCGCCGAAGAAAAAGACGATATCCGACAGCGTCTCGACCGCCTTGATGCGGACGTCGGCATCGGCAAGGCCGCCCTTGAACAAGGCGCTCGTCGCGACAAATATTTGCTCGACGACGGCGCTGAGCTCGGCCGGGAGGGCAACCGTCGGGTCCGGCCGGATCGACCGCGTGAGCTCGGCGAGGACCGACATGGCCTCGGCGCTGACCTTCTGCTGCTTGTCCTGTGTGAGCTGGACGATGCGCTCGACGAGGGTCGGCAGGGCCGAGGCATAGACGGCGACGGGGTGGGTCGCGAAGAAGGCGCCGAGGAAGGCGAGCGCCTCGGTCGTCATCGAGGGCGAGCCGGCGGTTGAGAGTGAGTCGGTGACCTTGACGAGCAGGGCGGGCGCGTACGTCTCGAGCCCACCCGAGAGGACGCCGGTGAGCTCGCGCAGCAGGGCGAAGGCCGCCTGCTTGGTCGGCAGCGACTTGACGGCGAGCTGCTTGAGCACCCGTTTGACGAGGACGGGCACCTGGGGCGTGAGGAGGGTGATCGGGCTATGCGATCGACGCAGCAGGACAGTCAGTAAGGGATCAGTCGGTTGGGGAAGCTATGCGGCGACGCACGTGTCGTCGACGACCTCAACCTCGGGCTCCTCCATCTCGACATCTCGGACGCCCTCTTCCGACTCCTGGCGCTTGCGCTTGAGCGTGCCCGGGCTCATGCCTCGGGCAAGCGCGCGCTCGCCAGCCTTCTCCTCGGCCCGCCGGCCGTCCTGGACGAGGACCGACGTCTGGCGAAGGAGCGTCGAGAGCGAGGCGAAAATTTCAAGCCGGACCGACTCCTCGCGCTCAGACAGGCGAGAGGAGAGCGTCGGGAAGAGCAAGCGATAGAACGTCGCGAGCAGCTCGGAGCGCTGCGGCAATGCATGCGACATCGGCGCCCGGTCAGCTCAGTCGAAAGCTGACAATCAACATGTGCGGCAGTGGACTTACGGTCGAGACGGTCGCGCCAATCACCTTGGCCGCACTCCGCCGCGTCTTCCAGCTCGAGTCCTCATCGTCCTCGTACCTGGTACGCGGCAGGACAGAGGCCGCTCGTCGTCAGCACGAGCTCTGTCAGGCAACCGACGGGCAATCGACAGGCAGATGATTCGAGAGTGACGCACTCCTCCTCGATCTCGTCCTCGTCGTCGTCCTCATCCTCGTCGTCGTCGTCCTGCTCCTCCTCCTCCTCGTCTTCCATCTCGTCATCGTCATCATCGCCCGCGTAGTTCTGCAAGCGATGGCGAGCGATTCTGTCAGCAAGGGTTTGGTAGCCGCCACAAGGGTGTTCCTCGCAGTGGACGAACGCACCGGATCGTACGAGACGAGCTTGGTCGAGACTTGGAGGATCTGGTTGATGAAGGGCGTAATCTCGGTCGGGCAGCGGAGCATGAGCGTCTCCAACGTCTGTCGCGACAGTCAGGGCCGCACGTCAGGGTCAGCTATTCAACTAAGGGGCGACAGATGGAAAGGGGTCTGCGCGGAAACCGCACCTGCAGGCCAACCTCGCGAGCCTCTTCGGCTCCCTCGGCCTCGTCCTCGTCCGCCTTGCAGACGTCGATGATGCTCGGCATGACCTCCTTGAGGACGCCGCCGACGCGGGCCGGACTGCTCTTGGCAAGCGTGCCGACAAGGGCAATGTACGTCCGTCCGACGTCGGCGTGCGTCTTGCCGTCCTTGAGCGCGTCGAGCAGCGTCTTTGCGAGGCTCGTGAAGATCTTGGGGCTCGAAGAGGGGATGAGGGCGCCGATGGCGGCGATGGCCTTCTTCTTGACAGCGACGCGGCCGTCGGCGATGAGGACGACGAGCACGCGCAGGGCCTCCTTCTGGAGCGCCGACTGACAGAGCACGAGCGGCCGGAAGCGGGTGAAGAGGTCCGAGAGGATATCGAGCGTTTCGAGCGTCTGCTGCGGCGGGAGCGAGGCCTACGAAAGCGCAAGTCGAGCCGCCCTCGGGTCAGCATCTGTCGGCAAGCGTGGCGGGGGAGCGAGCGCGTGCACGGACGTTCTCGAGCTGCGCGAGCAGCTTGGCCGGCAGCCGCTCGACGATGACGTTGGCCACTGCCGAGTCGGCCGCAATCTGGCTCGTCATCGTCTTCAGTGCTAGCAAGAAGCAATAGCAGGATGATCGAGAGAGTTAGACCAGAAGCGGACCTTACACGCAAGGCGGGGCAGACAGGAACGCACCGAGCGAGGCGACGTCGCGCGAGTCTTCGTCCTTGCCGCCGGTGCCGGATGAGAGGACCGTGAGCTGGTCTATAACCTTGATCAGCTGGAGCTGCCGCAGTCTCGGGCAGAGCGCACTCAACCTGCGAGCGGAGCGAGAGGTGAGCAACAAGAGGTCAGGACTCGGCTGCGATCGTCCTGGCTCGCCAGGGTGGAGGCTAGAGGGACAAACGCCTTGACGCCGGCGTTCTTGACCTCGCCATTGGTGTCGTCCATCAGGCGGAGGACCATCTCGACCAGCTTGGCCTCGGTGTACTCGTCAACGGTCAGCGGCGTGCTCGAGCTGCACTCTGTGCTGAGCTCGGTGAGCGCCATGAACCTGTGCCGAGCAGGTGCAGGTGTCAGGCCCAGGACGAGGGAGGTTCGAGCGCCTTGAGCCACAGCTAGGTGAGCCGAGCGAGCACGGGGACCACGCACCGAAGATCTGGGTCATCCGACTGCGACTTGTCGAGCAGGGCGTTCATCTGGAAGTGAACCATCTTGGGAGAGAGAGAGGGGTTGGGTTGAGGGCGTGGTGGTCAGGTCGGTTGGGGGGACAGATCTCCATCTCCGAAGGCACCACGACCACCGCCGCCACCGCGCGCAGGGCGACGCTGAGCACGGCGTTCACGACTCGTCGAAAGCTAGCGACTGACTACGACCCCCTTCGACGCCTCTAGACTCTTGCAAGCCACGCCAGTCTTAATTCGCCGCCATGCTCCGCCTGCCATACCGCCTGCTGCCGCAGAGGGCGCTCTCCCGGCCGACGACGACGGCGGCCTGCCTTATGCGCGCCAAGTCGACGACGACGACGAGCTTGAGCTCGCCGGCCGTATCCGATGGCACCCCTGCCGCCGCCGACGGCCCGACCTCGCGCGAGATCATCGCCGAGAAGAGCAAGCTGCTCGAGGGCAAGTATGCGGCCGCGCTCAAGCGCAAGATGGAGGCGTGCGTCCCTTCCCTCTCTGCGCGCACAAACGGTAGCCGACGTGCTGACTGTGCGCCGCCGCCCCTGTCTCCTGCCTCTGCCCCCGTGATCAGCGAGGGCCTCCAGTCGATCGAGGAGCTCAAGGCCAAGAAACTCGCGGCTGAGGAGTCGACCCTTGCGGCTGCTCGCGAGCGACGAGCCATGTCGGCCTCGACGGCCTCGGCGGCGGGCGCGGCCGGCAGCTCGCTCAAGGGGACGTACGTGCCGCCCGTGCCGAAAGCGTCGTCGTCGTCGCCGATTGCCGTGCGTCTTCCCACCAGGATCTACAGGAATTCCGTCCGCGGTTACTGACGCACCCTGAACTGCTCCTTGGCAGCCCCTCGGCTCGATCCTCAACCTGCCCGCTCTCCTCTCGACACCGCACCCGTTTGCCATCCTCGCCCAAGTGTGGGAGACGCTGCACGCCTCGCTCGCGCTCGCCCACCCGTCGCGGTTCCTCTCGGCGACGATCCCGACCGACGTCTATGCCTCGATGCTCGAAACGGCCCGGCAGACGCCTCAGATGATCGTACCCTTGCCGCGGGGCGACGGCGAGGAATTCTTCTTCCTCCAGTGGCAGTTCTACGAGGACTCGCAATCGACCGTTGTTTTCACGAGCCTGGGCGAGTACAAGCTCAAGGGCGAGTGGGCACGACCCTTCCTCTCGATCACCCACTGGACCGAGCTCGCTCAGCCGACCGGTACCGAGCCAGAGCACCAGGGCGCCGTCTTCATGCGCGCCGAGATCACCTCGACCGCCCCGCCCAAGCCGGCCAAACTCCCCGCCGGCGTCACGGCAGCTGCCGTCCCGGCCGAGGGCAAGGAGCGGTTCCTGCTTTCGCCGGCCGACGCCCAGCTGCTCCTGCTCGGCCTGCAGCGCTTCTACCATCTCGCCAGCGGCGATGCGTCGGACCGCGAGCAACGGCGCGATCTCGTCGCGCGCTTCGCAAAGGGCGACTGGTCCGAGGCCGACTGGCGCGGGCTCTCAAAGCTCGCCGTCGGCAAGCTCAAGGGGATCCTATGAGCTAGCTTTGACCTTGACGACCCGGCCCCTGTGGAGCGCAAGCTGTCCGCATACTGGAAAGCGTCGAACGGCGCCATGCTCATCCGACCCACTTGACGACGCACCCGACGTCCCTCCCATCTCCAGCAGGCCCCTCTTGCTCGAGCGCCCCAAAACCAACCCCGATCCACTCCCCTCCCTTCCCCGCCCAAGCGCACACCCCGACGGGCCCCTTGAAGCGCCAGCTCTTTGCCCGCTTGCGCGCAACCGAGTCCCACAGGCAGACGGCGCCGTCCGAGCCTGCGCTCGCAAAGAGCTCGCGCGACGGGTGGCCGGCGAGCGCGTTGATGGCAAAGAGCGAGTCGCCCTCGGCTGCGTCGGGTTTCGCTGCGAGCCGGTGAGCTTTGAAAGCGTACTTTTTTGCCTGGTCCGTCGGAGAGAAGTACTCGACGGCGATCCGGCCGTCGACCGAGCAAGCCGTCCAGCCTGGACGGGCAGGTGGACGTGTCAGTCTGAACATGCTGGTGGCGAGAGAAGGCCAAGCTCGCGCACCAAGCCCGTCCGACATGCCCTCGACGTCCCTCGTAACGCCCTTCAACGCACTCTCGCGCTTCTGCTCTGGCTCGGCCCAACCCTCTCCCTTGCCTGCCGCGAGCCGGCCAAGGTCAAAGACATAAACGAGCCGTTCGGCCATGGCAACGACAAGTCGGTCGGCCGTCGAGGTGAGCGCGAGCGGTTTGGCTGGGAGGAGGATTGTTCGGCCTCCTGGTGGTGTTGAGGTGCTGTCCGGAGGGGGCGGCTGGAGGTGTGAGAGGGGCGAAGGGAGGAGGAGGAGCGAGGGGTGAAAGGAGCCAGCGATGAGGAGGTCTGCGGGCGCGGTGACCCAGTCCGGGATGTGGGTGAGATTCGAATGCGGTTCAGACCTCAGCAAGGATGGGAGGATGCTTGTCATTCGAAAAGACAGGGGACAGACCGTGAGCGGCTGAGTAGACCAGGGACGAGACGGGGCCGTCCATTTCGCCGAGGACGACGCCCTCCCTCCGAGCAAGGTGCCAGCTGCAAACGAAGAGAAACAGTTCGTGTTAGCCAAATTGACGCTGCGACTCGCGCCCATCGAGTAATCACGGCCGGGCGTGCCCGAGGGCGCGAGACACGGAGCGCTGGAAGCAGGCGAGGGCTCACGCGCGGATCCTGCGGTCGGCGCCGGCGCAGAAGACGGTGTCGGACCCGGCCGGACCCCAGCAGGCGGCGAGGAGCGGGCCTGGATGCTCGAGTCGACTGTCGTGTGGGCGAGACGAGGTGTTGGGCGTCAGCGTCTGGGCAGGTCAAGGTCAGAGAGGGCTGACTGCGGGCCGCCTAGGCAGCTGGGGCGCGCGGACGCCAGCCGCGTCGGGGCCCTAGAGAAGGAGCAGGAGGAGTGGCGAGCTGGACGAACATGATGGGACGTCGTGGCGAGCTGGACGAGGTCGATGGGCCAGCTGCGGGCGAAAAGCAGTCGTAGATGGCGAGTGTCTAAGAATGGTCAAGGGTGTAGGTCAGACGCTGCTGGCCCGAGGACGCGACGGCCGGCCGAGGCGAAAGGGACGCACGCCGTCCCAGGCGGCGAGGAGGGCGCGGTCGCCGTTGGCAGGCTCGAAGGCGAGCGCCGTCAGCGTTGCTACCGGCGTGGCGAGATGGACGTCGTCGGGCATGCTTCGTGCTGAGGACTGTTGAGTCGGGCTGTCGGGGCTGGCTGGTTGATGTCGGGCTGAAGGGCCGCTGCCGACGCGTTCCCCCCCCTGCCCCTTTCCCGCCCTCCCGTTCTGCATCCGACCTGCATCGGAGGGGGTCTCGGCTCCCGTCGAAGTACGCCCGTGCTCCCGGTCCTTGGCTCGGCCCTTCTTCCCCCCCGTCTCTCACTACTCCCGACCAACATCGCCAGACGATGGACCTCCCGCCCCTGCCCGAACACAAGACGCTGAGGCTACCACCTCGAGACCACCACCACCATGTCGGCTTTGACGAGCTCGTCGAGCTCATCGTCCCGCCCGCCGAGCTGCCCAAGGGCCGGCCACGAGTCCAGCTGCGCAAGATGTCTGTCCCAGTCTGCTGCCGCCCCTGTGTCCTACCAGAGCTGACGAAGATGCCTCGACGACGATCAGGAGCCTCCCCGTCTCCTTCCAGAGCAAGCCGGCCGAGTGCGACCTCGACGATCGTACGTCCTCCTCCCGCCTAGTCTGAAGGCGACTGAAGAACCTAGAGGCTGGCGTCACACGACGACGAGCCGACAGGCAGCACCGAGAGGGGGCTCCGCGTTCCGCCCCTTAGTCGCGCCCCCCTGACTGACCGACCCATCTCTCGCTCTCTCCCTCTACCAGCCTCCTTCATCCCCCACCGGCCGCGCAGGCTCTCGCTCCGCCTACCATCCTTCTCTCGCGCGCCAACGATTCCTGTCGGCTCGCCGACGGCCGTCGATGGGCCAGGCGGCGCCGGCCTCCGGAGCTGTCTCGTCGTGCACGGAGCCGCTAGCTCGGTTCAGCCCGTCGCTGCTGCTGACGGGCCTACGACACCTCACGGGATCGCCATCCCTGGCTCGTCGAGCCACCTAAGCCGGACACGTTCGTTCGAACAGACGACCGGCGGTTCGTGCTCCTTCTCGGCTCTCCTGTCGACCTCGCCGCCACTTCAGTCACAGCAGTCGCCGTCTACGCACCTCTCTTCGTCGGTCCCAACGACGTCCAGCCTGCCTGTCCTTCACCTCCCGCGCAACCGTCGGCGGTCATCTTCCGTCTCAACCTCTGGTCGGCCGCCCTCGCTTCCTCCTTCGCCCGGCTCGCCAGGCTCCGCAGCCGGCATGGCCGACTCGCTCCTCCTTCCGCTCCGAAACTGCTGTCTCGCCTGCGAGCGGACGACCGAGCTCGCCCTGCTCGGCAAATGCGCCGAACGCTTCTCGGCGGGAGCGAGGCGGAAGCACGCCGAGGACCTCAAGGAGCGCGCGGCTGACGAGGCGATGCAGGACCGGTGGGCGAAGGGTGCCATTCGGGTCGATGAGGTCGCGAAGAAGCGGGAAGGGAGGGAGACGGGCTTGAGGGAGACGGATCCGCCGGCCGAGGAGGACGAGGACGCCGCCCAGGCAGCTGCTGCTGCTGCTGCCGGCGAGGAGGATGTTGGCGTGTCGAGCGGGGCCATCCTCGTCGTCGGCCGAGCGTTGCGCGATGCCGCGGCCACTCAACCGAGCTCGACAGCCGACGAGCCCAGCCTGCTCGAGACGCCCCTCTCGACACCTGCGACGGACGAGACGTCCGCCTCGACCGCAACGACCACGACGTCAGCGAGCTCGCTGCCACAGACTCCGCCGCTCTCGCCCTCGGCTGCCTCTTCGCCTTCGCCAGCCGGCCACACCCGCTCGCTCCCGACTTCGCCGGCAGCGGCAAGCAGCAGCGGAGTGCGCCCTTCCTCCGCTCGGTCCCCGCCTCGCGTGCACGCCCAACCGGCCCTGACGGGCCCGCATGCGGGCAAGCGCAAGCTCTGGGGCATGTCACTCGGCCCCCTGCCTGCTTTTGCCAACCCGTTCGTCGCCCACCGGTCCGAGGCCGACTCGGGCGTCGCGGGCATTGCTGGCGGCCACGGCCGCTTCTCATGAACGGCAGGAGGGGCCCTCCATCCGTGGCTCGGCCTTCCGCCCCCCGTGCGGTTCCCTCACCAAGGCGTTTGCCTCTCACCCGACCCTCGCCCAATCCGAGGTGCAACACTCGAACCTTCGTCGCGCACGCACGACCGGATTATCCAGCTCCACCTCATGGCAGCGCGACTGCACGAGAGAGGGTACAAACTGCTCATGTCCAACAGCGGTCGTTGCTCTCGAACCCACGCCCTGGTATTCAGAGGCGAGTCGCCCTGATTCACTCCACTCTCTTCGCGCGCAACGTCGCTCCTACCGAGTCTTTCCCTTCCCACCTTGTTCATCTACGCTCGCCACTGCTTTCTCCGCTCCCCCGCCCCAACCGCCCACTCGGGCGGCCATCTTGTAGCCCCTTCCCAATGTTGTCAACCACTCCCCGTCCTTTCACCCGCCTGTAATCGCTCGCACGCTGTCACTCATGGCCTGACTATCTCCCCCCTTGGACCGAAAGCTGAGACTGCTGATGAAGGCTGGCGGGACTCGCTCCCACCTGCTGGCGCCGCAACGGTCTCTCCCTCGGCTCCGTCCTGAGCTGCAGACGATCATCCACATCACAGCCCCTCCAGAGCATCGCCAGCGTCGTCCCCGTCGAGCAGCATGGCGTCGGTCCCGGCCTTGGCCTCGACCGCCGCCTGCTGATCAATGATGTAGGACAAGCTGAAGGCGTTGTCGTCGCACCTAAAGGGTAAGAAGCAGGAGGGGAGAACGTCGAGTCAGCAGCAGCGCAGATGGTAAGAAAGTGAAAACCACACCAGAGGCAGGAGGGGGGTTAGGAGGGACGGACAGCCTTGCTATGCTTTGCGAGAAGTCGGCGACGCCCTTCTGGATGGCCCGGAACTCGCTCGCAAACTCGCCGCTGCGCTCGCGGAGCCAGCGGCCGTGGGCGCGGAGGATGGCGCCGACCCAGAGGAGGTCAAACTCGACGTGTGGGCTTTGCTCGACGTGGCCTGCGATGAAGCGGAGAAGCTTGGGCACGTAGACCTTTGGCAGCTGCTGGGCGAGCAGTCGGATGTCGGTCGGCGGGATCGCCTCGTACGCCTTGAGGATGAGGGGCTTCTCGTTGAGCCGGAACGAGATGATGAGCGCGAGCAGGTACTCGCGCTCGGCGAGCGTCGCGAGCAGCGACTGAGGCGTGACGTCGATAGCGAGGTCAAACGGGTCGAACGACAGGAGGTCGTCGAGTGAGTAGATGAGGAGGCCCTCGGTCGAGGCGGCCGCCCACGACCGGCCCGTCGGCGAGAAGCGGACGGCCTTGGTCCTTGCCTCCTGCTTGTAGCGGCGCTTGGAGAGGTCGCCCCGGCTCGCGCCCGGCAGCGTCTTGTCGAGCCGGTCCTCGAGATCCGACTCGTCGCCCCGGAGGTCCATCGCGTCGACCGACATGCCGCCGTCGAGAATCTTGCGCGAGTCGAGCATCTCCTGCGTGCCGTCGAGCGAGAGGTTTTGCGAGATCTGAAACTTCTTGACCATGACGCCGTCCTTGACGTCGTAGATAACGACGTACTTCGAGCTGCCGCCGGCGATGACGCACGAGCCGTCGGCCGTGTAGGCGAGCGAGTTGAACGACTTGCCCGAAGCTGAGTTCTGGGCCGTCGTCCGGTCGTCCTGCTTGCGGCCGCCAGAGATGTCCTTGCGGCCCTCAATGACGCCCGTCTGCTTGGCCTCCTCGACATCCCAAAAGACGATCTGGCCGTCAAGCGTCGAGGCGGCGAGCTCGCGCCCGTCCGGCCGGAAGGCTAAGGCGAGGACGTCGGACCCGAGCTCGAACGGCTCCGAGAGCTTGGACCGGCCAAAGACGGCCCAGAGCCGAACCGAGCGGTCCCACGAGGCCGAGGCGAGCTGGTTGCCGGTCGGCGAGAACTGGAGGGCCGAGACGGGAGCGGTGTGGCCAGTGAGGATATCGAGCAGCTTGCCCGTCTGGACCGACCACATGTAGACCTCGAACGAGTCGAGCGAGCCGGCGCAGACGACGTCGCCGCTTGGGTCGACAGCGAGCGATGAGAACTGGACGGGCCTCGGCGAGGTGAACGTCCGGAAGTTACGATAGCGGACGAGGTCGTACGCCCGGACGGTGCCGTCGAGCGAGGCGGTAAAGAGCACCTGGCCTTGCTTTGCAAACTCGACGCACGAGACCGAGGACGAGTGGTCGGTAAAGGTGACGTAGCAGAAGCCCGAGTTGGTGTTCCAGACCTTGACCTTGCCGTCGTCGCCGCCGGTCGCAATGTTCTGGCCGTCCTGGGAGAAGGACAGCGTGTTCATGTCGTAGTAGTGGCCCTGCTGCTTGAGGATGTACGACTCGGACTGCCACTCCCAGACGAGCAGCTGGCCGAGCTTGGTCGCGCCAAAGACGAGCCACTCGCCCGTCGCATTGATCGCGACCGAGGAGATCTTCTCCTGCGAGATCGACAGCGTGTGGACGTTTGTGAAGCTCGGCATCTCCCACAGGCCAAAGACGCCGGTCGAGAAGCCGACGACGAGGAGCGACGACCTCGGGTGGAACGTCGTGCAGACGACCTTTGTCCCCGGCTGGTTAAAGTAGTGCCGGCCGACGATACCCCAGCGCGTGTAGGCAACCACGTTGTCCATGGCCGCCGTCGATGACGACGAGGCCGGGGCGTCAAGGATCGCCATCTCGGGCTCGTCATCCTCCTCGGCCTCGTCGTCATCGTCGTCGGCGTCGTTGCTGGCCGTCTTGGCCGACCAGACAAAGACGGCGCCGTCGCGCGAGATGGTGTAGATGGTCGCGCTGTCGTCGGAAAAGTAGGCCCGGACAACAATGTCGCGGTGGCCGGCAAACGTCTTGGGCCGGAAGCCTTCGACCGGGTGGAGCGTGAAGAGCCGGGCCGTCATGTCGCGCGACGTCGTGATGAAGTACCTGCCACGGGTCGAGTCACCAGCGTCAGCCGGGCATGGTAAGGGGGACAGTCGGGGGAAGGCAAGGGCCAGAGAAGGGAGGGCGGATGGTTTGGG
>Ga0308160_10004947_pt1 | contig 14027 bp, 14 predicted proteins | sample PhyFR1_FD_201036 | JGI IMG/M metagenome (GOLD analysis project Ga0308160, IMG submission 201036) | Phyllosphere microbial communities from UC Gill Tract Community Farm, Albany, California, United States - DLSLF.R1 | ecosystem: Host-associated > Plants > Phyllosphere > Unclassified | place: USA...
CGGTCGACGTGCTGGTGAATAACGCCGGCATCACGCGCGACATGACCTTCAAGAAGATGGACAAGGTCAATTGGGATGCGGTCATGAAGACCAATCTGGATTCCGTGTTCAACATGACCAAGCCGGTGGCCGACGGCATGGTCGAACGCGGCTGGGGCCGCATCATCAATATCTCGTCGGTCAACGGCCAGAAGGGTGCTTTCGGCCAGACCAACTACTCGGCGGCCAAGGCCGGCATCCACGGCTTTACCAAGGCCCTGGCGCTGGAAGTGGCGCGCAAGGGCGTGACCGTGAACACGATTTCGCCGGGCTATATCGGCACCAAGATGGTGACCGACATCCCGAGCGAAGTCCTGGAAAGCAAGATCCTGCCGCAGATTCCGATGGGCCGCCTGGGCAAGCCGGAAGAAGTCGCCGGCTTGGTCGCTTACCTGTCGTCGGATGAAGCCGCGTTCGTGACCGGTGCCAACATCGCCATCAACGGCGGCCAGCACATGCAGTAAGCGTTGTATCGTAGGGCAATGCCACTCGACACCGCCTGCGGGCGGTGTTTTCTTGTCCGGAGCTGCTTTCAAGGACCGACTCATGCCGCCGCTCAGCGCCAAGCCGTACCTGCGTTCCGTCACCATCGATCCCCGGGCCGAGATCGATCTCGACAGTTATCCGTTCACGATTCCCGCCGTACGCGAGATGGGCGTGCTGGTCAAGGACGGCTGCCAGTTCATCATCGCCACCCACTCTCCGATCCTGCTGGCCTATCCGAACGCGAAAATCCTCAGCTTCGACGCCACCGGCATCAGCGACATCGCCTACGAAGACACCGAACACTACGCCGTCACGTGCGATTTCCTGAACCACTATCCGCGCCGCCTGCAGCAACTGCTGGACGACGCCTAGCGCTGCGCCGCCCGGCCGCCATGTTGACGTATGCTCCTTCCAAACGGACAGCAATGAAAGGCGGCGATGGCAATCGATACCCGACAACTGCAGGCGGTGGTGATGCTGCCGGGACCGCAGCGCTACGAATACTTCGTCAAGCGCGTGGCCGAGACCGGCGTCGTCTGGAGCCTGTACCGCCAGGGCTGGGCACTGGCCAGGAAGGAAGACGGCACGCTGGTCTTTCCCTTGTGGCCGGACAGCGAATTCGCGCAAGTCTGCGCCGACTACGAATGGACGGGATACGTGCCGCAATCCTTCGCGCTGGACGAGCTGATGACGGAACTGCTGCCGCAGCTGGAGCAGGACGGCATCGTCACCGGGGTGTTCTATACGCCCGGCGCACGCGACGTGATGCCGACCGCCGGCCTGCTGCGCACCGACCTCAAGGACGAAATCAGGCGCCGCAACGGCGAAGGAAGTGAAACATGATCCTGCCCCACGGTTCCCTCTCCCTGTCGAGCCTGGAAGAACAATGGCTGCAGCCGGGCATCAAAGGCTTGCCGATCACGGCACCGCTGCGCCAGGGCGCGATCGGCGTGCAGGGCTGGAACGTGCTGCACGGCGACACCAGCTTCCCGATCGGCATATTGAAACTGCCGGCGCTGCAGCACAACCTGGCCTGGATGCGCGATTTCTGCACACGCCACGGTGTGCTGCTGGCGCCGCACGGCAAGACCACCATGTGCCCGCAGCTGTTTGGCGCCCAGCTGGCCCACGGCGCCTGGGGCATCACGCTGGCGACCGTGCCGCAGGTGCAGGTGGCGCACCGCTTCGGCGTGCGCCGCGTGCTGCTCGCCAACCAGCTGGTGGCAAGGAGCGACCTGCGCGCGCTGCTGCAACTGCTGCACGACGATCCGGATTTCGAATGCATCGTGCTTGCCGATGCGCTGGCCGGCGTGGCGCGCCTGGCCGAAGAGGTGGCCGCACACCCCTTGGCACGGCCGCTGCAGGTGCTGGTCGAGCTGGGCCTGTCGGGCAAGCGTGCCGGTTGCCGCACACCGGAAGAAGCCCTGACCGTGGCGCGCGCCATCGCCGGCGCGCCCGGGCTGGCGCTGGCCGGCTTCGAGGGCTATGAGGGTTTGCTGGTGTCCGATGACCGCGCCGCCGACCTGCGTGCGGTCGCCGCCTTCGTCGACCAGTTGTGCGGTCTGGTACTGGAAGCCGACGACGAAGGCTTGTTCACCGGCGCCGCGATCCTGGTCTCGGCCGGCGGCTCGGCCTATTTCGACCTGGTGGCGCAGGGCCTGACCAGGCTGCATGGTGTGTCACGGCCATTGCAACCCATATTAAGGAGCGGCAGCTATGTCAGCAGCGACCACGGCATGTACTTCGAGGCGCTGGCCGAGCTCGATGCGCGCGAAGGCCGCCCGGCCGGGGAGGGCTTGCAGCCGGCGCTCGAAATCTGGAGCGTGGTGCAATCGCGGCCCGAAGCCGATCTCGCCATCCTGGGCATGGGCAAGCGCGATGCCTCGCACGACAGCGGCTTGCCGCTGCCCTTGATGATGCACCGCCCCGGGCCGGGCACGCCGCATGCGCTGCCGCCGGGCTGCAGCATCGTCAAACTGAACGACCAGCATGCCTACCTGCGCCTGCCGGAAGGGCCGGTCCGGGAGCAGCTGGCAGTGGGCGACCTGGTCGGCTGCGGCATCTCGCATCCCTGCACCACCTTCGACCGCTGGCCGCTGCTATTGGCGGTCGACGACAGTTATTCGGTACGCGGGGCCTGCAATACCTTCTTCTGAAGAGGAGGGGCATTAAGATACAATCAATTGTCGCTTCAACCAGAACGTATCCGCCATGCCCGCCACGCCGCCGTCGCTGTTCCCGCCCATCCTGCCCAACCGCCATGGCATGCTCGCCGTCGACGACCTGCACACGATTTATTGGGAAGAGGTGGGCAACCCGAACGGGATCCCGGTGATCTTCCTGCACGGCGGCCCGGGCGCGGGCCTGTCTCCCCAGCACCGCCGCTTCTTCGATCCGAGCGCCTACCGCGTGATCCTGTTCGACCAGCGTGGCGCCGGCAAATCGACCCCGCTGGGCGAATGGCGCAACAACACGACCCAATTGCTGATCGAGGACATCGAGCGCTTGCGCGCCATGTTCGGCATCGAGCGCTGGCTGGTGTTCGGCGGTTCCTGGGGCTCGACGCTGGCGCTGGCCTACGGGCAGGCGCATCCGGAACGCTGCCTCGGCTTCGTGCTGCGCGGGATTTTCCTGTGCACCCCGGCCGAGATCGAATTCTTCCTGTACGGCGTGCAGTGGTTTTATCCGGAGCTGTATGACGAGTTCATCGCCCCGATTCCACCCGAGGAGCGCGGCGACCTGCTCAAGGCCTACGCGACACGCCTGCTGTGCGACGACCCGGCGCAGTTCTGGCCGGCGGCGCGCGCCTGGAGCCGTTTCGAGGGCCGCCGCGTGTTCCTGCTGCCGCAGGAAGAGGAAAGTTCATCCGACACGCTCGACCTCGGCGTCGGCCGCCTGGAAGCGCACTACATGGCCAACGGCGCCTTCCTCGAGGACGACCAGCTGATCCGCAACATGGGGCGGATCGCCCATTTGCCCGGTGTGATCGTGCAGGGCCGCTATGACGTGATCTGCCCGCCGCTGGCCGCCCACCGCCTGCAGCAGGCCTGGCCGGGCGCGCGCATGCGCATGATCCCGGATGCCGGCCACGGCGCGCTGGAAACGGGGATTGCGCGCGCGCTGGTCGGCGCCACCGAGCAGTTCAAGCGCCACGGCCGCTTCGAGTAAGGACGCCCATGAATATCCAGACCAACGACATCGGCCACGTGATCCAGCTGGCGATCGCGCCAGTGTTCCTGCTGACCGGCGTCGCCACCAAGCTCACCGTGCTGATGAACCGCCTGGGCCGCATCATCGACCGCACACGCGACCTCAAGCAGCAGCTGCGCCAGGGTCCGGACCCGGAATGCCACGAAGAGCTGGACGTGCTGTACGTGCGCTGGCAACTGATCAACTATGCGCTGACCTCCAGCACCCTGTGCGGCTTCCTGATCTGCGTGATCATCGCCTGCCTGTTCCTGAACGACACCGCCAACCTGCCGCTCGACCGCTACGTCGCCGGCATGTTCGTGGTCGCCATGATCGCCCTGATCGCCAGCTTCACTTTCCTGCTGCGCGAAGTGTTCGTGTCGTTCCGCTACATGCGCATGCACCTGCACGACACGCCGGAACGCCAGGCGCAGCGGATGATGACGCACTGACGGTGCACTGACTTAACCTGAAAGAATCGAATCACCATGCATGACTACCAACGTCCCCCGACCCTGTACCGCTACGGCCTGCGTAGCGAACTGGAACAGGCACTGAGCGCCGGCCAGTTCCGCCTGACGCCCGCCAACGGCTTCCTGGTCCTGTCCTTTGCCCAGGAGTGGAACAAGGAATTGTTCACCGTGCTCGGCCCGGCCGACAGCTGCCTCGTCATCCACGACGCCGAAGCCTTCGGCGAACGCCTGCACCGCGCGGTGCAGCGCACGCTGCCCAACTGGGCCGGCATTGACGGTCCGGTCGAATACGGCGTACGTTCGCGCCTCGGCCTGGCCTTCTCGAAAACCGCTGCCGAAGCGCGCGAAAAAGAGTGGAAATTCGCCTGGCGCTCGATGTCGCCGCAGGCCAGCCTGAACCCGGTCACGGTGCGCATCGGCAGCATCGAGCAGTTTGCCGAGCTGCGTTCGCCGGAGAGCTACCCGGTTTGATGGGCGCATAAAAAAAATGGCCGGGCAAGCTGCTGCCCGGCCACTACCACCAACCAAAGTGATTCAGTCCTGCCCGGCGCCGCTGCTGCCTTTCTTGCTCGGCCGGCTGGCGTAATCCGACGCCGGCTGTTTGGTCTGGTCAAGCTGGCGCGAGCCGCGGGCACCGGTTTGCAGCGAGCCCGACGGCCCGGTCGACGATTCCTGCGAGCCGGCTTTCTGCTGCTGTTCCATGCCGCCGTAGCCCGACTGGCGCGACGCGTTCAGGCGGTCTTCCTCGCCGCGCGCCTGCATGCGCTGGGCGCTCTGGCGCGCACTCCAGCCGGCCTGCTGGGCACCGCCGCCGCCGCGCTGGCTGCCGACATTCGCATCGCCGCCACCGCTGCCACCCTGCAGCGAGCCGCGCGCACGCAGCGCCGCGCCTTGCTGTTCGATATTCGCGGATTGCACGCTGGCGCCGCCCGGGGCCACCCAGCCCGGGGCGCGCGGCTGCTGGCTGCCCTCGGCCACGGTCATGGTCATGGTTTTTTCCTTGGCGATACCGCGTGCACGGACGCTGTCCGGTCCTTTTTGCTTGGTCATGATGATCCTCCTCAAGTGCTGCGCCTGCTAAGCGCTGACAGGAAGATCATGCGCGCCGGGAAGCCCATATTCCAGAGGAAGAGGGAGCGCACCTTTGTAGGATTGGAACTACCAGATTTATTCACAGAATGTTAACCAATAATTAACATCCTGTGAAAATGCTCAATTGAGCCTGTAGAAAACTCAATTGAGCACGAAGAGGCAAGGGTTACTTCTTGCGCACCACCACGCAACCGATCGAATAACCGGCCCCGAACGAGCAGATCACGCCCTGGGCGCCGCTCGGCAGGTCGTCCGAGTACGAGTGGAAAGCGATGATGGAACCGGCCGACGAAGTGTTGGCATAGGCGTCCAGGATCACCGGCGCCTCGTTCGCTTCGGCATCGCGGCCGAGCAGGGTGCGGATGATCAATTGGTTCATGCTCAGGTTGGCCTGGTGCAGCCAGAAGCGAGAAATGTCGCCGATCTGCAGGCCGGCACCCTGCACGGTCGCGCGGATCATCTCGGCTGCCATCGGGCAGACTTCCTTGAACACCTTGCGGCCCTGCTGGCGGAACAGTTTGTCGGCCAGGCCGATGCCGCTTTCGTCGAAGCGGTTCATGAAGCCGAAGTTGTTGCGGATATTGTTCGAGAACTTGGTCTTCAGCTTGGAATCCAGGATTTCGAACTGGTGCGCGCTGGTGGCGGTGTCGGCCGCCTCGATGATCATCGCCGTGCAGGCGTCGCCGAAGATGAAATGGCTGTCGCGGTCGCGGAAGTTCAGGTGGGCGCTGGTGATCTCCGGGTTCAGCACCAGCACTGCACGCGCCTGGCCGGTCTGCACGGCGCCGGCCGCGGTCTGGATCGCGAAGGTGGCCGAGGAACAGGCCACGTTCATGTCGAAGCCGAAGCCGTCGATGCCGAGCGCATCCTGCACTTCGACCGCCATCGCCGGGTAGGCGCGCTGCATGTTGCTGGCGGCGACCAGCACCATGTCGATGTCGGCGGCGGTGCGGCCGGCGCGTTCGAGGGCCTGGCGCGCGGCGGCGACGCAGATCTCGGCCTGCAGCGACAGTTCTTCGTCGGCGCGGTCCTTGATGCGCGGCGTCATGTGGGCCGGGTCCAGGATGCCGGCTTTTTCCATCACGTAGCGCGACTTGATGCCCGAGGCTTTTTCGATGAAGGCGCTGCTGGACGGTTCCAGCGCGGTGACGTCGCCGGCCGCGATTTTTTCGGCGTTCTCGGCATTGAACAGTTCGACGTAGGCATTGAAGGCCGTCACCAGCTCATCGTTCGAGATGGCATGCGGAGGGGTGAACAGGCCGGTGCCGCTGATGACGACAGATTTCATGTTTGGCTTTCCAAGGTGATAACGGGAGGCAACTCCCGGAGAATCTGGCGATTCTACACAAAGGCGGGGGCCGTGGGAATCGCCCTGGTGGGACCATTCTAATCAGGCAGGAAGCCTGTGGGGACAGGCTTTGCGCAAAGTCAGGGGGTGAACTTAAGCGGCGAACGTCAGCGTGCCTGCTGGGCCAGCGGGGCGGCAGCGGCAGTGGGGTTGCTTGCCCGCTTCGACAACTGCACCGGCAAACCCTGCAGCTGGCGCAGGGCCTGGGCCAGTTGAAAATCGTCGTCGCTGCCGAAATCGAGCGGCTTGCGGCGGCGCGCTTCGGCCAGGATGCGGATCTGTTCCTGGATGTCTTCATGGCGCGTGGCTTCTTCGCTCATTTGCCCACCCATGCGGTCGTTGGACAAATGGCGTTCCAGATCGGCTTCGCGCATCCGCAGCGCGTTCAGGCCGTCGCCCTCGGCGGTTTCGTCGACCGGGACGTCGGGCAGGATGCCGCGCGCCTGGATCGAGCGCCCGCCCGGCGTGTAGTAGCGCGCCGTGGTGAGTTTGACGGCAGTCTCGCCCGACAGCGGGCGGATGGTCTGCACCGAGCCCTTGCCGAAGGTCGGGCTGCCGACGATGGCCGCGCGCTTGTAGTCCTGCAGTGCGCCGGCCACGATTTCCGAGGCCGAGGCCGAGCCGGTATTCACCAGCACCACCATCGGCACCGTCTTGAACAGGGCCGGAACCTTGGCCAGCGGGTCGATGCCGCGCCCCAGCATGTAATCCTCGGGGCGGCTGTAGTAATGCGCGCGCGATTCCTCGAGCTGGCCGTTGGTCGAGACCACTTCGGCGCCGCGCGGCAAAAAGGCTGCGGCCACGCCGATCGCGCCCTGCAGCAGGCCGCCCGGATCGTTGCGCAGGTCGAGCACCAGGCCCCTGATATCCGGCTCTGCGCGCGCCAGCGCCGCCAGTTTATTGGCCAGGTCGTCGACGGTCGGTTCCTGGAACTGGGCGACGCGCACCCAGGCATAGCCGGGCGCCACGATCTTGCCTTTCACGCTCTTCTGCTGGATTTCTTCGCGGACGATGGTGAACTGGCGTGGTGCCGGCGCATCCTTGCGCACGATGGTCAGCACCACGCTGCTGTGCGGCGCGCCGCGCATGCGCTTGATGGCGGCATCCATGTCCATCTGCTTGACCGCGGCGCCGTCGATGTGCGAAATCAGGTCGCCGGCCTGGATGCCGGCGCGCGCGGCCGGCGAATCCTCGATCGGCGCGACGATCTTGATGTAGCCTTCGTCGCTCTGGCCGATCTCGATGCCGAGGCCGACGAATTTGCCCTCGGTGCCTTCGCGCAGCTCGCGCCAGGCGGCGCGGTCGAGGTAGGCCGAGTGCGGGTCGAGCGAGGCGACCATGCCGGAAATGGCCTGGGTCAGGAGCTTGCGCTGGTCCACCGGTTCCACGTAATCGGCCTCGATCAGGCGGTAGACGCTGGCGACCTGGTGCAGGGCGTCGATCGGCATGCCGTCCTCGACCGGTTTATTGGCCAGCGAGGAAAACTGCATCGTGACCCCGACCCCGAGGATCACGCCGAGGGTGACCAGGCCGTAGTTCTTGAAGCGGGAAGCCATGGATTGGGTAGCGGTCCGAAAATGAGGGTTTCGGCCGAGTATACCCGCTCAGGCTGCGACGCGTCGCCCGCCGGCCAGTGGCCTTGCCGCGCCGATGATGCGCGAAAACAGCTGGATCTGGCCTTCGGTGGTCGCATCCCAGCTGAAATTCTCGGCATAGCGGCGCGTGGCCGCGTGCGCCGGATAATGTTCTCTCAAGGTGCGCACGGCGCGCGCGATGCCTTCCGAGGTGCGTTCCGGCATCAGCACGCCGGCCTCGGGCGCGGCCACCACTTCCGGCGTGCCCCACACGTTGCTGGCCACCACCGGCGTGCCGCAGGCCATCGATTCCAGCAGCACGTTGGCCCAGCCTTCGCGGCTGGAGGCCAGCACCATGGCGTCGGCCGCGTTGTAATACTCTTTCAGTTGCGGCTGGGCCACCGAGCCGAGGAAGGTCACGCGCTCGAACACGCCCAGGCGTTTGGCCTGCGTTTCCAGGTTGTGCCGTTCCGGGCCGGTGCCGGCAATCAGCAGTTTTGCGTCCGGCATCAGGGGCAGGGCGCCGATCGTCAGGTCGTGCGCCTTGCGCTTGTCGAGCAGGCCGACCGAGACCAGGGTAAACCCGTCGATGCCGAGTTTGGTGCGCGCGGCCTGGCGGTCCATCGGCTGGAAGCGCTGCAGATCGACGCCGTTGCGCAGCGGGACAATGCGCTCGCCCGGCATGCCGAGTTGAACCATCTCGTCGCGCAGCGCGTTGCACACCGTGATCATCCCGGCGGCGTTCCCGGCCGCCCACATCAGCTGCTTCCTCGGCAGCGCGTATTGCGGGATCAGGTTGATGTCGGTGCCGCGCGCGGTGATCACGACCGGCTTGTTGAAATATTTACCGAGCATGACCGCGGCCACGCCGTCCGGATAGAAATAGTGGGCATCGATGGCGTCGAAATCGTAACCCTCGTCGATGATGCGGCCGATTTCCTGTTTGGCGGACTGGGCCAGCAGCCAGGGCGCCACCGTCATCCCGACCTTCGGAATCACCAGGTAGCGCGGATGGCGCACGTCGATCTCGTAGCGGGTCTCGCGGCGCGGGACTCCGGCAAAGGCGGCATAGCTGCCGAAACGCGGGTTCGACGACGGGAACCAGGGCACCGGCGCCACCACTTTTGAAGCGACTTTACCACTGCCCAGCAGGTAGCGCAGACGGGTTTCGACGAAGATGCCGTGGCTGGGCTTGACCGTGTTGGGGAACAGCGTGCTGAATGTAAGAAGCTTCATGAGTGGCGAATAAGGAGCGGCGGGCGCAGCGGTGGCGGCTATTATGTTACATAACGCAACACGTGTCTTTTCTAACGGAACGCCTCGTCGCTTAATAGCAAAAATGTAATGTGTGTAACGTGCTCGCCAGAAATTTATGATAAATTCAACTGGTTCCTAGCCTAGCGGAAAGTCCATTTGCTTTACGCGCGGCCTTCACTCCATGAGATGCGCCGCCCCCGGGCGCGGGCATCGCGTGCTACACCTACTGTATACATTATGAAAATTTCCGTTATCGGGACTGGTTACGTCGGACTGGTGTCCGGCGCCTGCTTTGCCGACGTCGGCAACACCGTGCTGTGCCTGGACGTCGACACGCGCAAGATCACGATGCTCAAGGATGGCATCATCCCGATCCACGAACCCGGCCTGGACAGCCTGGTCCAGCGCAATGCCGCGGCCGGCCGCCTGCTGTTCTCGTCGAACTACGACGATGCGGTGAATCACGCCGACATCATCTTCCTGGCCGTGGGCACTCCGCCGGACGAAGACGGCAGCGCCGACCTGACCCACATCCTGTCGGCGGCGCGCAGCATCGGCGAACGCCTGACCAAGCCGACCGTGATCGTCGACAAGTCGACCGTGCCGGTCGGCACCGCCGAAAAGGTCAAGCGCGCGATTGCCGGCGAACTGGAAAAGCGCGGCGCGGACGTCGCCTTCAGCGTGGTCAGCAATCCCGAATTCCTGAAGGAAGGCGCGGCGATCGACGACTTCATGAAGCCCGACCGCATCGTGGTCGGCAGCGACGAAGCGGATGCGATGAAGCAGATGCGCAAGCTGTACGCGCCGTTCAGTCGCAACCACGAAAAATTCGTCGAGATGGACGTGCGCAGCGCCGAGCTGACCAAATATGCAGCGAATGCCATGCTGGCCACCCGCATCAGCTTCATGAACGAGCTGGCGAACCTGTCCGAACTGCTGGGCGCCGACATCGAAGCGGTGCGCATGGGCATCGGCATGGACCCGCGCATCGGTCCCGATTTCCTGTACGCCGGCATGGGCTACGGCGGTTCCTGCTTCCCGAAAGACGTCAAGGCGCTGATCAAGACCGCCAGCGGCCTGGAGCAGAAACTGCATCTGCTCACCGCCACCGAGACCGTCAACGACGCCCAGAAGAACGTGCTGTTCAACAAGCTGGTGCGCTTCTTCGGCAGCGAACAGGCGCTGGAAGGCAAGACCATCGCGCTGTGGGGCCTGTCGTTCAAGCCGAACACCGACGACATGCGCGAAGCGCCGAGCCGTATCCTGATCCGTTCGCTGTTCGCGGCCGGCGCCAGGGTCGTCGCCTACGACCCGGTCGCCAGCACCGAAGCCCGGCGCGTGCTGCTGGCCGAGCACGGTGAGCAGCTGTGCGGCGAACGCCTGCGCATCGCCGACTCGGCCAAGGCGGCGGTGGACGGCGCCGACGTGCTGGTGCTGGTCACCGAGTGGAAGGAATTCCGCGCGCCGGACCTGCCCTTCCTGGCCGACAAGCTGAAACTGAAGGCGGTGTTCGACGGTCGTAACATCTACGATCCGGAAGCGTTTGCGGCTGCCGGCCTGGCCTATGAGGGTATCGGCCGCCGTTCGAAGAAAGTGCAGCAATGACCAACGCAGCAGTGCAAGGCACGGACAAGCAGACGGTGCTGGTGACCGGCGCCGCCGGCTTCATCGGCAGCGCGGTGGCGGTGCGCCTGGCCGGCATGGGCTACCGGGTGGTCGGCTGCGACAACTTCAACGATTACTACGACCCGGCGCTCAAGCACCACCGCGTCGAGGCCCTGCTGGGCCCGGCCGGCGTGCCCTGCGAGACGGTCGAGCTGAGCGACGGCGAGCAGACCGCCGCCCTGTTCGAGCGTGTAAAACCCACGCTGGTGGTGCACCTGGCCGCCCAGGCCGGCGTGCGCTATTCGCTGAAGAACCCGGCTGCCTACGTGCAGGCCAACCTGGTCGCCTTCGGGCATATCCTGGAAGGCTGCCGCACCTTCAATACGCAGCACCTGCTGTACGCCAGCAGCAGCAGCGTCTACGGCGCCAACGCCAAGACCCCGTTCAGCGAAACCGACCAGACCGACGCGCCGGTCTCGCTGTACGCGGCGACCAAGAAGGCGAACGAGCTGATGGCGCATACCTACAGCCATTTGTACGGCCTGCCGATCACCGGGCTGCGCTTCTTCACGGTCTACGGCCCCTGGGGCCGCCCGGACATGGCCTATTTCAGCTTTGCGCGCAAGATGCTGGCCGGGGAGAGCATCCCGGTCTTCGCCGAGGGCAAGCTGTACCGCGACTTCACCTACATCGACGACATCGTCGAAGGCGTGGTGCGCCTGCTGTTCAAGCCGTCGATCAGGGAAGGCCAGCCGCCGCACTCGATTTTCAACATCGGCAACAACAGCCCGGTGCAGGTGCTGGACTTCATTCGCACGCTGGAAGGCGCGATCGGGGTCAAGGCCGAGCTGGATTTCCAGCCGATGCAGCCGGGCGACGTGCCGGCCACCCACGCCGACACCGACAAGCTGCAGGACTGGGTCGGCTACAAGCCGACCACCTCCCTGGCGACGGGATTGGGCGAATTTGCGCGATGGTATAATCGGGCGACCAGCGCAAATGTTTCCTATCTGAAATGAAAAAAGTCCTCATCCTCGGCGTCAACGGTTTCATTGGTCACCATCTTTCCAAGCGTATTCTCGAGACGACCGACTGGGAAGTGTATGGCATGGACATGCAATGCGAGCGCCTCGGCGACCTGCTTGCCAATCCCCGCATGCACTTCTTCGAGGGCGACATCACGATCAACAAGGAATGGGTCGAGTACCACGTCAAGAAGTGCGACGTGATCCTGCCGCTGGTGGCGATCGCCACGCCTTCCACCTACGTCAAAGAACCGCTGCGCGTGTTCGAACTGGATTTCGAGGCGAATCTGCCGATCGTCCGTTCGGCCGCAAAATATAAGAAGCACCTGATCTTCCCGTCGACCTCGGAAGTCTACGGCATGAGCCCGGACGCCGAATTCGATCCGGAAAACTCGAGCCTGGTCTATGGCCCGATCAACAAGCCGCGCTGGATCTATGCCTGCGCCAAGCAGTTGATGGACCGCGTGATCTGGGGCTACGGCATGGAAGGCCTGAACTTCACGCTGTTCCGCCCGTTCAACTGGATCGGCGCCGGCCTCGACTCGATCCACACCCCGAAGGAAGGTTCGTCGCGCGTGCTGACCCAGTTCCTGGGCCACATCGTGCGCGGCGAACCGATCCAACTGGTCGACGGCGGTGCCCAGAAGCGTTCGTTCACCTATGTCGACGACGGCATCGACGCCCTGATGCGCATCATCGAGAACAAGGACGGCAAGGCGACCGGCAAGATCTATAACGTCGGCAACCCGGTCAACAATTATTCGATCCGCGAACTGGCGACCATGATGCTGGAGCTGGCCGCCCAATATCCGGAATACCGCGAGACCGCGAAGCTGGTGAAGCTGGTCGACACCAGTTCGGGCGCCTACTACGGCAGCGGTTACCAGGATGTGCAGAACCGCGTGCCGAAGATCGAGAACACCGAATCCGAGCTCGGCTGGAAGCCGCAGGTCTCGATGCGCGATGCGCTCGCCAAAATCTTCGATTCGTACAAGGACAAGCTGGGGGATGCGAAGCAGCTCAATTCCTGAGAGACGGTTTAAAAACTCACCGGAAACGCATCCTGTGCATTAACGTTGAGCCAAGTGCTACGTAAATCATGGCTTCCGATACATCAAGGCGCTGCTCGTAGTCACGGACCAGACGGCGGTAGCGCATCAACCATGCAAATGTACGCTCGACGACCCAGCGCCGCGGCTGCACCTGGAAGCCATCCTGACCTTGCAGGCCGCGCACGACTTCAACGGTAAAGTCAAGATAAGCAGCTTTGTCCAGCAGCGTGCGTCTGTCGTACGCGGCATCGCCGAACAGGTGCTTGACCCACGGCCAGCGCTTGACCAAAGCATCAAGTACCAGTTGAGCACCCGTCGAGTCGGCGACGTCGGCAGGTGTCAGATTTAACGCCAACAGTCGTCCATCCGTATCGACAGCAATGTGCCGTTTGCGACCGCTAATCTTCTTGTGAGCGTCATAGCCGCGTTCACGTGCACCTGGCGCCTTGACGGACTGGCTGTCGACGATACCTGCAGAAGGAACGACTTCGCGCTGCTCGCACATCCGGTCAAGCATCAGCGCCAAGTCATGAATCGTTCGGAACAGGAAACGTCGCATCAGGCGACGGAACCAGTAATACACCGTCTGATAGGGAGGGAAATCGTTGGGCAGCATGCGCCACTCGCAGCCTGAACGCACCAGGTAACGAAGCGCGTTGATCACCCGACGAAACTCTATCTTGCGTGGTCGTCCGGTGCGAGCAACGCCTGGCAATAGTGGTTCGATGAGTTTCCATTCCTGGTCACTGACGTCAGTGGGATAACCCTTGCGCTCCTTCGGGACCCGGACCTTATGCCGTGTTCGTTGCTCTGCTGTCCACATAGCATACTCCTGTTGGGGAGCTATTTGGACATCACAGTTGCCTCCGAGTTTTTAAACCGTCTCT
>Ga0308160_10004948_pt1 | contig 14027 bp, 8 predicted proteins | sample PhyFR1_FD_201036 | JGI IMG/M metagenome (GOLD analysis project Ga0308160, IMG submission 201036) | Phyllosphere microbial communities from UC Gill Tract Community Farm, Albany, California, United States - DLSLF.R1 | ecosystem: Host-associated > Plants > Phyllosphere > Unclassified | place: USA...
ACGAGCCGGCCGCCAGCCCGCGCAAGGATGCGGCCCCGGCCCAGTCCGGCCAAGCCAAGCCGGCGCGCCAGAAGCTGGCGTTTTTGCTCGGTGGCGGTCCGAAGGCGTAACAGCTTTCAAGAACGACAAAAGCCGGCGTGGTCACCCACGCCGGCTTTTTTATTGATCGCCTGCAGCGGCGATCGCGGCCTTTAGGCGGCCCGCTTGAGCGCCGCTCTGACCCGGTCCAGCAAATCCTGGTGCTGATACGGCTTGCCCAGCACATCGAGCCCGTCGCCACGCTCGCGTTGGCCCGGTAATTCATCCATGTAGCCGGTGGTCACCAGCACCGGCAGCGCGGGCAGCCGGGCATGCACGCGTTCGATCAGTTCGAGCCCGTTCATCCCGCCCGGCATGATGACGTCGGTAAACAGCAGGTCGACCTGCTCGCCACCTTCCAGCAGGCCCAGCGCGCGCTCGCCACTGGGCGCCGAGACGACGTCGTAATCGGCCATCTGGAGCATGCTCTCGGCCAGTTCGCGCACGTCGTCGTTGTCTTCGACCACCAGCACCCGGCAGCGGCGCGGCTGCGACGCGCCGGGCGCGGCGCCAGCTGCCTGCTCGCGGCCGTGTTCGGCGCCGTCGTGCGCCGCCAGCGCCGTCACCGGGAACACCATGCGCACCAGCGTGCCCTGGCCCGGTTCGCTTTCGATATCGAGTTTGCCGTGCGATTGCTGCACGAAGCCGTGCACCATCGCCAGCCCGAGCCCGGTGCCCGGCCCCTTGGTGGTAAAGAACGGCTCGGTGGCGCGGCGCAGGATTTCGGGCGGCATGCCCTTGCCCTGGTCGTGCACGCAGATGCAGACGTAGTCGCCCTCGGGCAGCTTGAGCAGGCGCCGCCGTTCGGCCGTCAGCAGGGAGGTGCCGACCGTGACCGCGCCGCCGTCGGGCATCGCATCGCGCGCATTGAGCACCACGTTGAGCAGCGCCATCTCGAGGTAGGTCGGGTCCAGCGTGCACGACTGCAGGCCGGGTTTCAGGTCGAGCCGCAGGTCGACCTTCTCGCCCAGCGTGCGCACCAGCATGTCGGAAAAATCGACCACCAGGCTGTTCAGGCTCAGGCGCTGGGCCTCGAGCCGCTGCTTGCGGGCAAAGGTCAACAGCTGCTGGGTGAGCTTGCCGGCCTGCATGGTGGCGCGCTGGGCGCGACGCACCGGTTCGCCGATCTTCGGATTGCTGTTGGCACCCATCAGCGCCAGTTCGAGGTTGCCGTTGATGACCTGCAGCAGATTGTTGAAGTCGTGCGCCATGCCGGCCGACAATTGGCCGATCGCCTCCATCTTCTGCGCCTGCAGGTACGATTCCTGGTTCGAGCGGCGCTCGGTGATGTCCATCTGCGACGCGAAGAAGTACAGGATATTGCCGTCCTGGTCGAAGATCGGGCCGAAGAACAGCGCATTCCAGAACGGCGTGCCGTCGGCCTTGTAGTTCAGGATGTCGACCGCCACTGCGCGCTCTTCCTTCACCGCGCGGCCCAGTTCGGCCACGGTGCTGCGGTCGGTTTCCGGCCCCTGCAGAAAGCGGCAGTTGCGGCCCATGATCTGGTCGATCGGATAACCGGTCAGGTCGACGAAGGCGCCGTTGACGAACACGATCGGATTATCGGGCTGGCGCGGATCGGTGATCAGCATCGGCATGCGCGTCATTTCGACGGCGGCGAAGAAGATGTTGCCGCGCTGGTCCAGACCATCGCGCTCGACGTAGCTGGCCTGCCAGTGATTGACGCCGGGATTGTCCTCGGGCGCGCCCATCGGGTGCACGGCATTGCCTTCCACTTGGGCGTCGGCCGGCACGCCATAGCTCTGGCCGCCACCTTGCACATCGAGCGGTTTCTTGCGAGCTTCGTCCTTGTCCGGTCCGAGTACCATTGCATTTCCTTGAGAAGTTTTCCGTGGAAATCACCCGCATGCGGGCGCCACGATGTTGTCGCTAATGTAACGGCAACATTGTGTTCCTCTCCGTTCGTGCGCGCACACAGCCGCGCGGCTGCGTCCGGCGCGAAGTCCGTTCTTATGGAAGCGCTTTGGCCGGCGCCGCCGGTTGGTCCGCGCCGATCGCGATCTCGGCGATGCCGATGCCGAGCTGGCGCTCGTCCCCCGATGGACCGAGCGAACTGGGCGCTGTGGGGCGCGGCACGTCGATCGTCATGCTGCGCTGCGCGCCGTCGGTGGTCAGGCGCAGGCGCACCTCCTGGTCGCCGCCGGACAGGCGGAAACGGGTGCTGGCCGCGCCAACGCGCAGCGTGAACGGCAGCGTGGTGTTGTCGGCAAACGCGCGGCCCTTCAGGATGATATCCAGATGCTCGGGCAGTGGCTGCGCGAAATGCAGCACCACCTGGCGCGCATCCGACCAGCGGCCCCAGGCCTCGGCGCCGGACAGGCCTTCGGTGCGCACGATCAGGCTGTCGGGCCCGACCGGCTGCGACAGGTGAGCGCTGCCGAGCGGGCGGAAGTCGCCGGCCAGCCGCACCAGCGCGAAGCCGTCGCCGCTGCGCAGCGGCGCCAGGCCATCGGGCAGGGCGTGCGCGCCGATTACCAGCAGCCACTTCTGGCGTGCCGGCAACTGGTAGCTTTCGATCGGCGCGCCGGGCGCCAGCTCGCGCATGCCGCTGTCCTTGTCGTCGATGTGGAACTGGGCGCGCAGCAATTGTTGCGGCTCGGCGCCGACCACCGTGATCTGGCTGCGCTCATTGGCCGGTACGATCTGGCGCGCCATCATCCCGCCGCGGTCGCCTGCCCGGTCGGCCCGGTAATGCAGCGAGAACACGACGCTGGCGCCCTGCGCCATGATCAGGGTCAGCGGCAGCACGACCAGCATGAACAGGCGCGGCGCGTTGTGACGGCGGGCGGCCCACAACAGCAGCACGGCCAGCTGCAGCGCCAGGATCAGGTAACCGGTGGCGCGTCCCGGCCGGATGGCGGCGATGTCGGGACCGTCGACCAGGTTCAGCACATAGCCCGGCAGCGCCACCGCGGCCGCTGCCAGCAGCAACGCCACCAGCGCCGCGACCGTCCAGCGCAGCCAGGGGCTCCGGGCGCCGCCAGCGCTGCCATCGGACCCAGCGCGCCCGTCACCCATGGCAGCGGCCGCCACGATCCACAGCAGCGGGAAGGTAAAGCTGTAGTAGCGCATGTGCAGGCGCAGCCCTTCGTTGTTGCCGACGTGGACGACCGTGCCGGCGTAGACAGCCGTCATGCCGGCGCCGGCGCCGAGCATCAGCACGACATACACCAGCAGCAAATTGATCGGCGCGCCGCGGCGGCGCAGCGCATCGCCCAACAATCCATGCAGCAGGATCGCCAACGGCAAGCCGAGCAGCACGGCGAGCGCCATCAGGTGGCCCTGCGCGCTGACCAGGGTCGCGGCCAGGCGCGCAGCGCTGTCGCCGCCGCCGCCGGCGGATGACGCATAGAACGGTCCCAGCAGGCTCAGGCCGGCGTCACCGGCAAGCAGGAAGCCGAGCGCGAACTTGATGCCGAGCGTCAGTGCCGTGGCCAGCACGGCCGCGCCCAGACCACGCGCCAGCCAGCGCCCGCCTGCCTCGCCAACGGCGTGCCAGGCCGCGTAAATCAGGTACAGGCACAGCGAGGGGATCAGGAACAGGGCGTGCACCTTTACCAGGCTCATGGCGCCCAGCACCACGCCAGCCAGGGCCGCAACCTGCCACAGCGAGCGTCCGGACCAGGCCAGCAGCACCCAGCTCAACACGCAAAAGCCGAAGTAATAGGTCGCCTCGGGCATGAAGAACAGGGTGAACAGGTTCAGCGGCGCCAACATCGACATCAGGGCGATGATGGCGGCCCAGCGGCGCGCGATGAAGCGGCGCGCGGTCAGGTACAGGAACGGTGTCCCGGCCAGGTAGAACGCAATATTGCCGGCCCGTACGCAATTGAGGAAACCGTCGCCGCAAGCGCTGCTGGCGCCGAACAGCCACAGGTACAGGTACGACGGCACGATGGCCTCGGCCAGCGGCTGCAGGCGCGCCATCTTGCTGTAGTACCACTCGTCGGCAAAGACGACCGGATGCACGCCGAAGTTGCGCAAGACCAGGTAGCCGGCCACCAGGGCCAGCAACAGGCCGGGCGCGGCGCGCAGCAGCGGGTGCTGGCGATCGAGGGGCGGCGTGGCCATGCTTACCTGACCGGGCTGGCCAAAGCAGCATCTCCGATCCCGATTTCAGCGATCCCGATGCCGAGCTGGCGCTCGTCGGACGATGAACCGATCGAACTCGGCGCAGTGGGGCGCGGCACCTCGATCGTCATGCTGCGCTGGGCGCCGTCGGTATCGAAGCGCAGGCGCACTTCCTGGTCGCTGCCCGACAGGCGGAAGCTGGCGGCGGCGTCACCCACGCGCATGGTGAACGGCAGCGTGGCGTTGTCGCCGTAGGCGCGGCCTTTCAGGATCACGTCGAGCCGTTTCGGCAGCGGCCGGGCAAAATGCAGCACCACCTGTTTGGCGTCCGACCAGCGGCCCCAGGCCTCGGCGCCCGAGAGGCCCTCGGTACGATTGATCAGGCTGTCCGGACCGATCGGCTGCGACAGGTTGGCAGCGCCGAGCGGGCGGAAGTCGCCCGCCAGCCGCACCAGCGCATAGCCGTCGCCGGTCAGCTCAGGCTTGAGGCCGTCCGGCAGGGCGTGCTCGCCGATCACCAGCAGCCACTTCTGGCGCGCCGGCAACTGGTAGCTTTCGATCGGCGCGCCCTTGGGCAGCTCGAGCATGCCGCTGTCCTTGTCGTCGACGTGGAACTGGGCGCGCATGACGTCCATCACGCTGTCGGCCGCTACCGTGATCAGCTTGCGTTCGTGCGCCGGCACGTGGTTGCGCGCGGCGATGCCGCCCAGATCGGACGCCCAGCCGGGGCGTAGCTGATTGAGGTAGTCCGATGTCGTCTTGGTGCCGGCCACCAGCGTGGCGGGCAGGGCCAGGAACAGGAACAGCGGCGCCGCCAGCCGGCTGCCGCCGGCCCACGCCGCCAGCACCAGCAGGTCGAACACCACGATCACCCAGCCGAACGCGCTGGCGATGCGGACGGCCGCGATTTCGGGGCCATCGATCTCGGTGATGGCGTACAGCGGCAGCATCAGTTTGGCGGCGACGATGGCGCTGCCCACCAGCAGCGCGGCAATGCCGCGCGCGCGCCGGTCTTCGCTCAGCGCGCCATGCGCGGCGAAGGCAGAGGCGCCCAGGATGATCAGCAGCGGGAAGGTAAAGCTGTAGTAGCGCAGGTGCAGGCGCAGCACTTCGAGCGGGCCGACGGCGGCGATCGAAGCGGTGTACATCATGGTCACGCCGGCGGTCGCGCCCAGCGTCAGCAGTACGTACAAGGCGAGGCGGTTGAACACGGGGCCGGTGGCGCGGCGCGTGCGGCGGCTGATCACCAGCAGCAGCAGGATCGCCATCGGCAGCGGCAGCAGCACTGCCAGCGCCATCAGGTGGCCGCGCCCGTTGATGAAGGCTGAAGCGGCCAGCTTGGCCAGCGAATGGCCAGAGTTCGAGCTGGCGGTATTGTCATAGAAGCTGCCGAAGATGCTCAGCGCCGGCTCGCCGGCGAGCAGGTAACCGAGGCCGAACTTGACCGCCAGCGCGCTCGCCACCACCAGCAGCGTACCGGCCAGGCCGCGCAGCAGCCAGGGCGACTGCGGCGACTGCAGCCAGCCGGCGCCGACCAGGAACAGCGAGACCGCCGGCAGCAGGAACAGGGCGTGCACTTTCACCAGGCTCATCAGCCCCAGCACCAGTCCGCTGGCCAGCGTCAGCACCACCCAGTGCCAGTGCACCCGCGTGATCAGCATCCAGCTCAGCACCGCGAAGCCGAAATAGTAGCTCGACTCGGGCATGAACAAGGCGCTGTACAGGTTGACCGGGGCCAGCAGGCACATCAGGGTGACGAAGATCGCCAGCGCCGGGCGCATCACCTGGCGCGCGGTCAGGTAAATGAAGGGCCCGGCGCCGACGAACAGCAGCCCATTGCCGATGCGCACGCAATCGAGAAAGCCGGTGCCGCAGCTGTTGCTGAAGCTGAACAGCCACAAATACAGATACGACGGCACGATCGCCTCACCCAGCGGCATCAGGCGCGCCATCTTGCTGTAGTACCACTCGTCGGCAAAAATCGCCGGGTTCAGGCCAAGGTTGCGGTGCATCAGCCAGGCGAATGCAAGCGCCAGCACTGCCGCCAGCACCAGGGCCGCGCGCCGGTCCGACGCCGGCGTCGCGGCCGGCAAGAAGGTGTTGTCCATTTTCATGATGGGGAGGATGTGGAACGCCATGCCACGATGGCGGCGTTCAATTGTGGCCACGTAAAGAAATTGCGCTTTTCGTAGTAGAGTGCGCCGGCGTGCGGACGCTGACTGAGGCGCGCCGGGTCGACCGGCTGCAGTTGCTGCACGCCGCGCAGCAGGTAGTGCAGCAGCACGAACGGAAACAGCCCGATCCAGGTATTGCGCTGCGACGGGTACGACAGGCACAGGCGCAGGTAGCGCAGGCGCGCGCCGAAGCCGATCCGGCGCGTGGTCGGGGCGCCGTTGGCCGCCAGCGGCGCCAGTACCCGGAACAGCGGTCCGGGCAGGCCCTGGGCCTGGTACAGCGAAAATTGCCAGGTGCGTTCCAGCAGGCCGCGCGCGGCGGCCAGGGTCACGGTCAGCGCATGCAGGGCGTCGTGATCATGGTGCCCGCCTTCCCAGGCCGTGACGTGCAGCGCCTCGATCGCGCCGAAGCTGTCGATCCATTGCCCGATCCAGCGCGCGGCCGGGTCCAGGTGCAGCGGCAAGCGGGCGTCGCCGATGCCCAGCAACTGGCCGGCGAAGACCACGTCTTGCGGCGCCACGCCCAATGCCGCCAGCACCGCCAGCGATTCGGCGTTGCGTACCGCTGCATCGGCGCTGGCGGTCTGGCCATCGGTCAGGTAGGCGCACGCCACCCGCACGCCCTGGCTGCGCAATGCGGCAATCCGCTCGAACACCCCGAATTCGTCGTCCTGGTGGGCGAACAGGAACAGGGCGGCCGGCGTCCCCGGCTGGGCGTCAATAGGCATCGAAGTCGAGGAAGCTGAACTGGATACGGGACGGGTCGAGCGCGCTCACGCGCGGCGCGAACGAGCGATAGATCAGGTTCAGCGGCGACGGGCGCAGGCGCTGCGGGATGCTGGCGTAGTTCCAGTAGTTGGCCGAGTCGTCCGGGGCCAGGCCGAGGAACAGGCGCGCCGGCGAGAGCGCCGGCGCCTTGTTGTCTGCCAGGTGGTGGTCCATGCCGGCGGCGATGCTGTCGCGCGTGAGTTCGGCATACGCAGGCAGGCGCAGGCCAGATGCGGCCGCATAGAACTGCTGGCGCTTGCCGTCCTTGCGGCGCCACACCGGATTGTGCGGATTGGCGCAGCGCCAGGCCAGCGCCTGCGGCGTCCAGCTGCGTTCGAACGAGAGCGTGGCGGCGGGCGCCTTGTGACCATGCTGAAAGCCGCCCAGGCCGACCCGCGCCTCGAGTGGACGCACCAGCTGGAAGCCCAGCTTGCGCACGAAGCCCGGTGTGCTGTTGGCGTTGGCCACGCCGTACACGCCGTCGAAGCCGGCTGCGGCGCCGGCCTCGAAGGTGGCGGCGGCCAGCTTGGTGAACAGACCCTTGCCCTGGTAGTCGGGATGGGTCGCGGTATTGAGCGACAGCAGCACCAGCACCTGCTTGCCTTCGACCCAGGCGCGCGCCGGAATGCAGACGTAGTGCGCAGCCAGGCGCTCGCCATCCCAGGCGTCCATGCCGACCGCGGGACCGTCCGGGTTGGCGGCGTACAGCCAGGTCAGGTAGTCGGGCGTGAACTTGTTGGCGCCGGGGAAGCAGGCGGCAAACAGGGCGCCGTATTGCGCCAGGGTGGCCTGGTCGTGCTGGACGGGAGCGATGCGCATTATTTGAACACCCAGTTGCGGCTGAGCAGGTAGCCATTCACCGCCACCAGGGGCAGCGACAGGATCTTACCGGCCAGCGGATGGTTGAAAAGAGCCACCGTCAATGCGACGCAGGCAATGGTTAGCAGGTAGTTCAGGCCGACCACCGCCAGGTAACGCGCGAAGGCCGACTTCGAGGCCGCCCGTTCGAACGTGACCTGGCTGTGGAAGGCGTAATTGACCAGCAGGCCGGCCGCGAAGCCGGCGCTGGCGGCGGCCGTGTGATGGGCGCCATTGCCGATCAGGAGCTGCATCAGCCCGATGTCGACCGCGGCGCACAGCAGGCCGCCGGCGACGAAGGTGGCGAACTGGCGCAGGCGTGCGCGATCAGTCATCGCTGCGGCGCCGGAACAGCGTCTTCTTGTGCAGCGGCCGGCTCGGCACCGAGGCGATGTCGTAGTTCAGGAACGCCAGGATCAGCTGCACGCCCATGATCACCGGCAGCGCCGACAGCATCACCGTGCCGGCCGGGGTCGAGACATCGCTCTCGGCCGAGGCGATCCAGTTGATCACGCCGTACACCAGGCCGAACAGCGTCAGGAACACGCCGATCGGCAGTTCGAGCGAGGCCAGCGACAGGTTGCGCAGGTAGTAGTTGTAGAACAGGCGCTTGAAGAAGTTGCGCACGTTCTTGGCCGCGAACTCGGTGATCACGTTCGACACTTTCAGGTTGCTCACCTCGTCGCCATAGACCGCGTCCATCGGCACGTCGACCGCCACCGCGCCCAGCGTGTTAAGGCGAAACAGCATGTCGCTTTCGAAGAAGTAGCGCTTGCTGATCTTGTCGAACGGCAGGTAGCGCGCCGCATCGGCGTGGATCGCGGTGTAGCCGTTGGTCGGGTCGAACAGTTGCCAGTAGCCCGACGACAGCTTGGTCATGAACGACAGCATGGCGTTGCCGAACAGGCGCACCGGCGGCATCGCGCCCAGGCGCTCGAGGTTGAAGAAGCGGTTGCCCTTGGTGTAATCGGCTTCGCCGGCCAGGATCGGCGCCACGAACATCGGGATCAATGACGCATCCATCTGGCCGTCGCCATCGATCTTGACGATCACCGCGGCGCCGTCGGCGATCGCGGCCCGGTAGCCGGTCATGACTGCGCCGCCCACGCCCTGGTTCTCGGCGTGTTCGAGCACCGTCACGCGCGGGTCGCGGCAATGCTCGCGCACGTAGGCGCCGCTATTGTCGGGGCAGCGGTCGTCGACCACGTAGACGCGTTCGACTTCGGGGCCGATGCCGGCGATCACGCCGAGGATGTGGCGGGTGACGCGATAGCTCGGGATCACGACCGCGATCGTGGGCGGCGCGGCGCGTTGGGCTGAAGCTTGCGATGGCATTGCAGGTGCGTTCATGGTGTCGATAAAAGAATCACTGCTGCGGTGATGAAAAGTGGGCCATATGGAACCTGGACCGAGAGATGCATGTGTTGGGGTGCAAGGGCGCTCATGTCGAATAAAGAAGCGTGACCGGCTTCATGCTCCCTTCGGCGCAAACAGCAGCGTCACCAGTTCGGCCGCGTTGTCGGCCCAGGTGCGCTTGTCGATCGCGCCCGGCAGCGGCGCCCGGCCGGCGCCGTGCAGGCGCAGCCAGTCCTGCACGGCCGTCGCCAGTGCCGCCCCTTCCAGGCCCGAGAAGTAGCTGGCGTGCTGGCCTGCCACTTCGCGGAATACCGGCAGGTCGCGCGCCAGCAGCGGCACGCCGTGGCGCGCGGCCTCGATCAGCGGCAGGCCGAAGCCTTCGCCTTCGCTGGCGAACAGCAGGCAGGTCGAGGCGGCATACACGCGGTCCAGGTATTCGTCGCTGATGCCCTGCAGCCAGTACAGGCGGCGATTCAGTTCCGGATGGCGGCGCAGGCGTTTCACCAGCGCCGGAATGGTGCGCCGCGCGCCATCGGGCAAGCCCTTCCAGCCTTCGCCGCCGACGATCGCCAGGCGCACGTCGAGGCCTTGCTGCCACAGCTGTTCAAAGGCATCGAGCGCCTGCAGGTGGCCCTTGCGCGGTTCCACCGTGCCGACCATCACGAACGTGGGGGCCGAGCGCAGGTCGGCCAGGATGGCGTCGGCTTCAGGCGGCAGTCCCTTGCTTGGCTGCGAGGCGCTGATGTCCGAACCGTGATGCAGCACCTTGAAGCCTGGCAGGTCGCGGCCCGGCGCGTCGGCCAGCAGCCAGTCGCGCGTTTCGGCGGCCACGGCGGCGCTGATGCACACCAGGCTGTCGGACTCGCGGCCGACGGTGCGCAGCCAGTCGCCGAATTCATGCTCGGCGCCGGGCGGGAAAAATTCTGGGTGCAGCACCGGCAGCACGTCGTGGACCATGAAGTGCACGCCCACGCCGGCCTTGCGCCAGCGCGCATACAGGCCGGTGCGCGCCGCTTCGATCACGGCGCGCGGGAACACGTCGGGGCTGTAGAACACATCGCCTTTGGCCACGTGCACTTCGTCGTCCTGCACGCCGTCGCCGACTGTGCCGACCAGCTGGTGCAGGTAGCGGCGCGCGTAGCGGTAATGCCAGTAGCCGCCGGCGTCGCTCAGGTACACCGGCAGCACCTGGTAACCCTTGCCCTGGGTGCGCAGCAGTTCGAGCAGCTGGGCGCGCACCACGCGCTGGATGCCGGTCTTGAGGTCTTCGCGCACCATCGCCGAGACGTCCACCAGCAATTGCGGCGCCAGGCCCTCGGCGCTCACGCTGCCATGATGACGCCCGTACAGCACCGCGTCCATCAACTGGTGCGCGCTGCCTTCCCAGGTCAGCCACGGCATGCCGGTCGACGCCGGCGCCTGGCCCTGCGCGTGCAGTGTCAGCCAGGCGTCGATGGCGCCGGCCAGGTCTTGCGGCGCCTTGCCGTCGAAGTAGAACGCGTGTTCGCCCGCCACTTCGCGGAACACGGGAATCCCGCGCGCGATGATCGGCAAGCCTTTCTGGGCCGCCTCGATCAGCGGCAGGCCGAAGCCTTCGCCTTCGGACGCGGCCAGCAGCGCCGAGCTGTGTTCATATAACTGCAGCAGCATCTCGTCCGAGACGCCATTGAACCAGAACAGGCGTTGTTCGCGTTCAGGGTGATCCTTCAGGCGCGCCGCCAGCTCGTCGACCAGCCAGCCGTTCTTGCCGACGATGACGAGGTTGACTTCGACCCCTTTGGCCCACAGCAGCTCGCAGGCGGCCAGCGCCTGGGCCTGGCCCTTGCGCGGCTCGAGCGTGCCGACCATCAGCAGCGTCGGGCGCTGTTCCAGCGCCTGCATCGCGCGCGCGGCGTTGTCCGGCAAGCCGCGGCTCGGCGCGCTGGCGTCGATGTCGGCGCCCAGGTGGAAGTGGGCCAGCTTGAGCGGGCCGAGACGGCGGTTGGGGCGCTGCGCCAGCCACTCGGCCAGTTCGTCCGAGACGGCGCGCGAGATGCTCACCACGCCGTCCGAGACCAGGGCGATGGTGTCGACGAAGTCGCCATAGTATTTTTCGGCGCCGAACGGGAAGCAGTCGGGGCGCAGCAGCGGCAGCAGGTCGTACAGCACGAACCACACCTTGACGCCCTTGCGCCGCAGGTTCATCAGGCGCGGCTGGTTCTGGGTGGTCATGTTGGTGGCCAGGTCCAGGCCCAGGAACATGTCGCCGGCGCGGGTTTCGATCGGCGCGTCTTCGAGCGCCAGCGCGGGCGCGCCGAGCATGGCGCAGGTGAAGCGGCGCGCATAGCGGTAGCTGCGGTTGCCGCCTTCGCTGTAGACCGGCTCGACCCGGTAACCCGGCGGCGGCGCCTTGATCAGCGCCAGCACGATGCTGCGCACCACGCGCTGGATGCCGGTCTTGTAGTCGGACTGCACCAGCGCCGAGATGTCGATCAGCAGCTGGCGCGGCGTATCCGGCAGCTCGTTGGCCGCGATCAGGTAGGCCAGTTCGATCAGGTCCGCTTCGCCGGACGCGCGCGGCGCGCCCGGTGCGGCCAGGGCATCGAGCAGCTGGCGGCGCAGGGCCGGGCGGCTGGTGCGGGCGAACTCTTCGATCGCGTCGCGGTACAGCGCGCCGACCGGGCCGGGGGCGTGCTGGTGCGCGATGTGTTCGCGCCCAGCGCGCGCCAGCGCGGCGCGGCGCCCGTCGTCGGCGTGCAGCGCGGCCAGCGTTTCACTAAGCTGCGCATCGTCGAACAGGTCGGGCAGCATGCACAGCGCGTCCTGTGGCAGATCGGCGGCGCCGCCGTGGGCGTTGACGATCGACGGCAGGCCGTGCATCAGGCAATCGAGCACCGAGGCCGAGGTCTCGCCGCGGGTCTGGGTGCGCAGTTGCACGGCGCAGTCGCTGGCGGCCAGCCAGTGCTGGTAATCGGCCGCGCTCACAAAGCCGGTGATGCGGATACGCTCGGCCGCCGGGCTGCCCTGAATGCGGCGCAGCAGGTCGATGCCGTACGGGCCGGGATCATTGGCGCCGGCGAACACCAGCTGGCAGCGCGGGTCGCGCGCCAGCGGCGAGGCCAGGAAGGCGTCCAGCAGGCGGTGATTGAGCTTGGTCGGGCCCAGCATGCCGAAGCTGCTGACGATGTAGTCGCCCTCTTTGACGCCGAGCGCGGCGCGCGCGGCCTGGCGCGCGGCCAGCGGATCGGCGTCTTGCGCCACCTGGCCGCGCAGCAGCGGGATGGTGCGCCAGCCGTCGGCGGCGCCAGGGCCGTACCACTGCTCGGCCAGGCGGCGCGAGAAATCGCTGTGGATGATGATGCCGGCGGCGCCATCGAGCACCGCCTTGTTGCACGGGTATTGCCAGATGCAGGCGTTGCGTCCCTGCTCGGCGTGATCGCGCAAGCCGGTGTAGCCGTGCGAGACATACAGCGCCTGCAGGAAGGCCTGTTCGACGTCGTCCTCGCGTTCCATATTGTCGAGCACCCCGCTAAGGAAAAAGTCGTGCAGCACGACCGTCCCTGGGTGGCGCTGGAGCAGGGCGAACATGTGCTTGTGGACGTTCGAATTGCCGAAGTGGTACAGCACCCGCTCGTACGCGTCGCCATGCTGCATGAACCAGGCCGCGTCGCGCCGGACAAAACGGGCCAGCGACGGGTCGGGCGTGGCGCCGGGGGTGAGCACCAGTTCGACCTCGTAGTAGCGTTCGAGTTCGAGCACCAGTTCGGCGCTGTAGTCGGCGATGCCGGAATGCTCGGGCGGCAGCGGCGAGACCAGCGCCAGGCGCGGTTTCTGGTGGCCGGCGAGGGTGACGCCGGCATTGCGCGGCGCCTTGGCCAGCGCGCGTTCGAGCGCGGCCCAGGTGGCTTGTGCGGCATCGGCGCCCAGCACCGGCGCCGGCAGCAGCAGCGAATCGAGCTGTACCGCGTCGTCCGCATTCGCGGCCAGCACCACGGCGGCATCGAACAGCGCCGCCTGCTGTGCGCGCGGCGCAGCCAGCAGTGCGGCGGGGGCGCCGATGCCGGCTGCGCGCAAGACATTCGACAGTGCGGCGGGCAGGTCGCGATGATCGGTATCGGTCTTGGTATCGGCCTGCCAGGCGCTCAGGATTGCATCCGGCGCCAGCGCCGCCAGCGCGGCACTGCGCAGTGCGGCCGCGGCATGGGCGCGCCAGGCATTGTCTTGCGCCGGCTGGGCATACACGTGGAAGTTCTCTGGCGCCAGCACCGCTTCGAGCGCATGGCGCAGGGTGTCGATATCGGCCGGGTGGCGGCCGCTGACGGCGACGTGCACCTCGTGCCCGGCGCGCGCGTCGAGCAGGGCGCGGGTGGCCGATAACAGCAAGTCGGTATCCGGCGCCGGCGCCGTGTGGGGAGACTGGAAATCAATAATCAGGCGCATGGTTATTTCTGGTGCGGTTCATAGGCGCGGCGCAGCTGCGACAGCGCGTCGCGCGCCGATTGCGGCAATTCGCGCAGGGCGTGCGGCACGTCGCTCGGCGGGCCGACGTCGAGGGCGGCGGCCTGCTTGGCGGCGGCCAGCGTGCGCGAGACCAGCGCCTGCAGCCTGGGCGAGCGGATCACCAGCGGCACCACCACCCGGCGCAGCGCTTCGCGCGTGGTCAGCCAGCGCAGGAAACGCCGCGCGGCGCCCTTGGCCTTGCGCCTGGCGCTATTGGCCAGG
>Ga0308160_10004949_pt1 | contig 14026 bp, 19 predicted proteins | sample PhyFR1_FD_201036 | JGI IMG/M metagenome (GOLD analysis project Ga0308160, IMG submission 201036) | Phyllosphere microbial communities from UC Gill Tract Community Farm, Albany, California, United States - DLSLF.R1 | ecosystem: Host-associated > Plants > Phyllosphere > Unclassified | place: USA...
GTTCATCTTGATGGAAAGTATATAAAACAAATTCCTTATGTGCCAGAAAAACTTAAATAAGGTAAAAGAATGGATCAATACGCATATAATAATCGACTTGAAAAAGACTGGAATTTTACAGACAGAGTTCATAAAAAAGCTTCTGATTTGATTTATAAAAAAAACATAAAAATAGAAAAAGCCACTCTGAAACAAGATTGTAATGAAGGTATTGATTATTGGGCTACAACAGAATCTGGTAAAAAATTCGCAATTCAGGAAAGATTTAGAACTAAAAATAAATTTACGGTAAACAGCAGAGAATTCACGTTAAGATATAAAAGACCTGACAGTATTAGTGCTAATCAAAATAAGTCTGAGTTTTTTAAAATTAAAGCAGATATGTTATTGTATGGAATCACGAATAATGAAAGCACTGATGACCTTGAAATAGGTTTTAAAAGATACGTTGTAGTTGATTTAAATGAACTGATGAGAGCAATTAAAGACGGAAAAATTTTAATAGATGAAAACCCAAATAATAACCGAAATGCTCCCTATTTATCAAAAAATCAGATTTATGCAGTAGTAAAGAAAAATCATGAACAGTCAAGTAATAATTCTCAGCTTGTTATATTTAATGCTGTTCATGTGATGGCTTTAACGGCTCAAGGGTACCATATCATAAAAAAAGAAGATGGATATATAAAAAACTTTAGCAATGAATTTATTAAAAGAAAAGTTGCTTCCATGTAATGTAAAAAGCCCATCAAAGGGCTTTTTTATTGAAAAAAATGATTGCTTCCTTATCCTGCAAGTGATAATATAGCAGTATATTAAGAAGTATGGATTTACATAGTAAACATATAACTTAATACGACACTTATAAAAGTTACATTAATAATTTTATAACTATATTCTATTACCTTCCGTAAACAGAAATAGATAAAACCTTATTAAATGTATGAATAAGCATGAATTTGTGTTTTTTATTCAACATTAATAAAAAGAGGGTTTTTCTATGCTGACCATTACTAATCAAATTTCATCTATTCAAAATTCTGTAGAAGATTTTTTTCTTAAAAATAAGACTCATTTTGACATTTCTGGATTACAGAGAACAACTATCAGTATTTTAGGTGCTCTGACTGTTCTGACAGAATTTGATAATGATATATGTTTTAAAGAGCAAATTAACGTATTCAATAAAAATTATTTTATGATGATTGATTCTTTAACATTAGGTGAATATCTCAGTGATGATTTATATAATTACTATACCTTTCATGAATATGAAGAAGAAATAATTTTTGAGAATATACAAAAAAGCTATAATTTTTTATGTGATTCAGAAAAAATAACAAATTTGTCTGAAATTATTTTTAACCATACCAAAAAGGGATTAAAAAAAGATAAAGAATTAATGTTGAAAAAACTATCTTATTACATCGCATTAAAATATATCTCATCTCATGAAATTGATAAAATAAATATGTTTATTAATAAAGAATATGAGAATAGTGAAGATTTTTACACTAATCTGGCTTCTGATGTATTAAAAGAATTTGTAAAAGAAATAGATATTTTTTACGGTGAAAAGGTCAAAGAAAGCTTTATTATAGAGTCTGCCTTATATGATATTGATGATGAATGCTGGATGCAATTAATAAATAAGTATCAAAGAAAAAATAGAATTAATTATGATTTAATATATGCTGTGGCAGATAAAGAAAAGATAAGTAAATTTTCAAAGAAATTTTTACAAAGATATAAAAGTATTATTTATAACGATGAGATTGATTTATTTAATAATATTTTAGTTAATGTATTTTATGAATTAATAAAAAAACGTTTTTAAATTTAGAAAAAAACCCCCGTTAGTCAGGCGGGGGTTATATAAGATGTTTATTTTTGTAATGTATTTTTCAACCAATTTAATGCAACATGACCATTAGCAGTTCCTATAAGACCATTTGTTTGCCACTCAAAAGCAGTTTCAACTGGTATTGTTATAATTTCTATTATTTCATCTTCTTCAGGAGCACCACCCCACTTTTCAAGATTGGATAACTCGGCATTAGCATAATATAAAAATACTTTTTCAGTGCAACTACCACATGATGGGTAATAAGATGAAATAAGCTGAATATTTTCAATAGTATCAATTTTAGCTTCTTCTTTTACTTCTCTCATTATAGCTTGTTCTTTATCTTCAAATTCACTATCTAACAAACCAGCTACCATCTCATATATCCAGGGTTCATCTTGGGTATATGCTCCTGGTCTGAATTGTCTGGTAAATAATAATAGATCATTTATGGGGTCATGGATAAGGACAGCAACTGCGTTTCTTCTTAAAACAACTTCTCTTGTAAATTCGGTAGTCCATTCACCATCAGGTTTTTCTTGCTGGAAATGGTATCTGTCAATTTTTAAAAATCCATCATAACATCTTTCTTTTTTTACTTCTTTTATTTCTAACATTTTTATTCCTTATAGTAATTAGTGTGTAATAAATTAAAAAACAAAAAATTCGCCTTCTGTAAAAATGATTCCATTTTTATAAAGTTCTAAGTAGTTAATTTCTATATTATTGTCCTGAAAAAGTTTCTCTTTATCAATATTAATAAAAACATGATCTATTCCTTTATAATTTTTAGAACCAAATAATAATTCTGGTCCTCTTCTGTCTGAATATTTTCTGTAGTCTTTAAAATAGTTGTAAATAAATTCTTCTCTGTTATTAAGTCCAAAACTTCTGGATGTAATATTAAAATAAGGTGCATTTTCACTTTGCATTATATTTTTAAATTCTTTTTCTATTAATTCTTTTTTCATGTTAAATTCCTCTACAGGATTAAAATATAATATTTCCTGATTAATTTTAACATATATAAAAAATATAGGAATAATGTTTTATATTTATAATAAAAATAAATTAATCTAATAATATTTAGACTTGCGAAAGAATATTATTAATTTTAATATTCATTAATATAAAAAATAAAAAGCTTAAATACGGTTATTTAAGCTTTTTGGTAATATATTAAAATTGATTTTTTTTAGTTGTTAAATATATCTAACAGCATTTTTTCATTTAAATTATGATTTAGTTCAAACATAGTAGAATTTTGTTTTATGAAATTACTAAATCCTTTTTCATTATCTTTTTTGTCAAAGAAGCCTTTGATGTAGTCCATTTGATTCAATTCAATAGTGTCTAATATTTTACCTTCTTCAAAAATAAACAAACATGATTTTTGTAAAGACATAGTTTGATTATTAGTTAGTTGATTGTAATGGTTTTTAATCAATTCAGCATTTTTTAAAAAGACCTGATATTCATTAAAACTTTTGATATAACCTTCTCTCTTTTTGACTTCTTGCCATAATTCATAAGATTGTTTATTAAAAACAGTGGTCGGATATTTTCCCCATAAAGGATGTTTATCAATAATGATATAATCAATATCCTCATCATACATATTAGTAGCTCTTCTTACCCATTCTTCTTTACCATCAAAATCATCAGCATATTTGAAAATAAAATCAAAGTTATCTTTGTTAAAGGTAAAGTCTATCTTTTGTGGATTATTAATCAGGCACATAGAAAATAATCCAAAGGGACTTTTTATCGTATCAAATAGTGATACACATTTATGAAGGAAATGGAAAACATTTGAAAAAACAACGGACTTATCCTCATCTGTTGAGCATTTAAAACTAATATAGGCAGGATCTTTAGGTGAGTTCTTATTAAAACAAAATGAAATATCAACAATTTCTTCTGGATTTTCTTTGAAGAACTTTTTTAATCCCTGAGCTAATTCAAAAAGAATTGCTGTTTTTTCTATGCGATTGGCTAACATTTCGTGTTTTAAATTGTTAATATTAATCATTGTATATCCTTTAAGATTATTTTTATAACGTGAATTTAACCTAATGATTTTGTATTATACAATAATTTTTTTAAAATAGGCAATAATTATAAGAAAAGAATCAAAAAAAGATTAAATTTTCAAGTTATGTTGTCAGTAAATATTTTTTAAACGTTTAAGATTATTTAGTGTTAGTAGTTTTAATTCTATATTAATATTGACATAATGTGCCCATATTCAAGTCAAGGAAGCTTTAAATTATTCTTAAAAAAATATTTAACTGAATAGAAAAGATATGTTATTATCAAAAAAATATTAAACATGAACAACACTCATAAATAAGGATACTATAATGAAATATAAAATTATGATCTCTGTTATAACTGTATTAATCGGAGGTTGTTCAGTAGAGCAAAGTTGTAATGTTAAAAATATTCCTATTGATGATGAAGAATATATAGTTATGTCTAATTATTGTAGTTCTAAAGGTGAAAGTTCTAAATTCTTCGTTAAAAATGATGTAGCATATTGCTCTACAAATGGTGTTAATTTCGAGGTGCCAAGAATGAAAAAAGGGTTTACCAAAACCTGCGCACTTAAATATTAAATTTATTTAAAGTATTAAATATAAAAAAGAGAAGAATTATCTTCTCTTTTTATTAAATGATTTACTAAAAGTATAAAATCCTTTTTCTCTAATAATATTAGCAAAAAATAAAAATTTTAAGAACTATTTTTTTATGGTTTAAACTTTTTTGGGGTGTGAGATTGATTTAATTCCATATCTTCTTTTATGATTAAAGCTCTTACTCTATCAAGAACCTGTTCGCCAAGAAGATTTAATCCGGGCCATTTATCTTTTGGTGTATTTTGTGCATCCTGAGCATTTAACCCAATACCCCATATTTTATCATATTGCGAAGCTTCCACCAGATAAGTCCCTTCTGTGTTTAATAACACTTTTTTAATATCAGGATTTTGCTTGAACTTTTCTTTTGCACCAATACCAGCAACGTTAACTCTCTTGGAAACCCAAACTTCTTCTTTATAGCCTTTAACATCTCTTCCGCACTTTTTAACATGTTTCATGATGTCATTCCATTTTTTGGCCATTTCTTTATCTTTAACAATATTTTGTGCAGATATACTTCCTGAAAGGAATTGCTGGCAAAGAGGTTCTTGTGTGTTAACGGCCATTATTTTTTGAGCCATCTCATCATCGCCAAAGATTTTAGCTTTACAGTACATAATGAATTGTTCATTAGAAACGAAAGTAAGATCTTTATAATTAAAAATTGAAGGATGGAAGTTGCTAAATGGTGAGGCAAGATAGAAGAAGAATGTATATTTTTTTGCTGAATTGTTTTCGGGTTGTTGATGTTGCTCCATGTTTTGTGATTGATTGATAAACATCTTAGCACTTTCATGGAAAACAATATTATCAGGAACTACCAGTCCTTCTGTAAAAATAGAAATTAGTTCTTTAAATGTATAACCATTCAAATTTTTCTTAGGGCTTCCGTTAGGCCATGTTTCATTTTGATAGGTTACTAAAAAATCTTTTTCGGGATGATTTCTGGCACATTCATAAAGCTCTCTGACATTATCTTTGATTTGTTCCTTAGATACAGATAAATAACTGTCTTTTTCATAAACAATTCCTGTTTCTTTCTCTACAAATCCAGGCGTAAGATTTTTAGTTATTAAGGCGTAAGATTGCCCATGAAGCCCTCTTCCTTTATGATATTTAGCACCAAACTTTAATGCCGCTTTTGCAGCACCCGCGCCATGTCTACCTTCTGGGTTAGAACCAAAAACAAAAAATTCATTTTCTTTTAGTTCATTAATCTGCTTACCTGACCAATATTGTCTACTCATATTTAATCTCCTGGATATTTATCATCTATTATAACATGAAATTTATTTTTGGTAGATAGGAGAAAAACTTTTTTATTATGGAAATATAATTTTATCGTAAATGTATAAATAGTTTGTAGTAAAAAAGGCTCTCAAGAGCCTTTTTTACTATTTACTTTTTTTGCTTTTTTCTTTTTGAGATAAAGCTGAACCAGCTACAGATTTATCATTTTTACTTGATTTGCCGTCTTTCAAAATATCTGATGCTTTTGAAGCAACTTTATCCGAAGTTTTTTTATTAGCCATAATTTATTTTCCTCTTTTTATTGATCCCAATTAAAAGATAGCTAATAATTAATAAAGTTCAAATAAATAAAAGAACATCCATGAAAAATACACCATTGGTTATAAATTATTTTGTTAGGCATAATAAAATATATCAATATGCAAAAAATCATCTATTCTATTGGGTTATTTTAGGGAAGATCCGCTGGTGGTAGATAAGAATAATAAGAGCTACACCAGCAGCTCTTATTATCTTAATAGTTAAAAAAAATATATTAGTTAACAAGCATATTTATCATTAAATTCTTCGGATTGTTTCTCCCAATATTCATCATCTTCAATATATTCTAAGCCTAATTTATTACAAAAAATTTTGTATTTTTCAATAATTTTATCATAAGGTGGGTGATTATTCATTTTAAAAATCATATCAAGCATTCTTCTATCACCATCAGATGAATCGTAACTATAAAAAAGTCGCCTAAATACATTGCAAGTATTTTGAATTTCTAATCCAGCACCAAATAAATCACCTTCATTACCATAGACAAAGAAATGCGTACCGTATTTTCCTAAGTAAAAACTATCTTGTGATATAAATATAACTTCTGAATTCTTAAATAATTTTTCTTGTTTTTTATTATTTAGATCATCTAAAAGAGATAATAATAAGTTATCTTGTTCCTCAATATCCACACAAAACAAAACACTTAAAAAACTTGCATTCTTATTAATAAAATAATCTTTTTTCAATTCATTTAAGAATTTTTTTTCTTTTTCATTTGTCATTCTATTTTCCTGATTAATTATATATTAATAAGCATATTTATCATTAAATTCTTCTGCTTGTTTCTCCCAATATTCATCATTTTCAATATATTCTAAGCCTAAATTATTACAAAAATTTTTATATTTTTTTATAACTTCATCATAATCTGGATAATTACGTCTATTGAAAATAATATCTAACATTCTTCGATCTGTTGAGTCGTAGCCATATAAAAGACCTCTAAATACATTACAAGTATTTTGAATTTCTAATCCTGCTCCGAATAAATCACCTTCATTACCATATACAAAAAAATGTTTATCATATTTTCCTAAATAAAAGCTATCCTGAGTTCTAAAGATAATTTCAGATTTTTTGAATATTTTTTCTTGTTTCTTATTATTGAGATCATTCAGAAGAGATGATAATAAATTATTTCTTCTTTTAAAATCAACACAAAAGAGAATATTTAAAAAGCTAAACTCTTTATTTTCTATATAATCTTGCTCTAATGCTTTTAAAAAATTTTTTTCAGTTTTATTTAGAGTCTCAATCATAATACTTTATCCTATATTTAATTGTCATATAAACATAATATTTTATTTCGATCATATAAAGAAAACAAACTTTCTTTTAATGATGAATAATTATATTTTTGTGAATTTATTTTAGCAATTGTTAATAATGTAGCTATATCTTTAAAAGTAGCTATTCTTAAATTTAAAGCATCAATCTTAGCCCAAGTAGAATTAGCACCTTTATATGTTCGTGTTTTTTCATGTAAGCTTAAGTCTAAATTGATAGCAGAAGCATTACTTACTAAAAATCTATGCCTTACATTACGTTTTATTGTAAAAGACAATGGGTTTTTGGCCAAAAAATAAAGTTCTAAAGCCTTATAAGATGGTATATGATCTGCTTCTAAATTACTACCATAACGTTCTAATAAAGAATATTGATCAAAATTATAAGGAATAGCTGTATTATCATTTTTATATGGAACATTATTTTTCATATTTATCATTTTAAATTCAACAGGAGCTTCTTTTATAAATCTTTCTGTATCTTTTTTTGAACAAATTTTTTTATTCTTCTTATCGAAATTATCTGCATGTTGTTCTATAAGCTTATATTGTTCTAAAAAAATTTTACTACTTTCTAGATCTTTTTGTTCGTCTTTCGTTCTGTTTGCTGTATTTACAAGAGGTGGGTTACTAACATATAATTTATTTAATAAATTTTGGTATCTTCCATCAGGATCTGATTTTTCCATATTACGAATTGTAATTTCTGTAAATTTAGTAATTTTGTTAGGATTATGTTCTAAATAATAATCCAAAGCTTCTGGTTCTTTTGCTATTTGAACAACCGCATTATCCACTGAAAGAATTTTATAAAGTGCAAATCCAGATAATGCTCCTGCTGCCATAAATGGATGTTCTATAGCTGTTTTAGCTGTTTTCTCTACAGCTATCACTCCCGCAGCAGTAGCCACATTAGCCTGAACATTACTGCAAAAAAAAGATGCAAATAAAATCAAGGTAGTTATATGTCTTTTATTCAAATGTTATTCCTTATTTAATAAAGATTGTTTTATATGATTAAATAATTCTAATTATTAAAATTCGAGCATATACAATTTTTACTGGATAATCAATATTATCAGCAGAATAGTAAATTTTGCCTTCTGGATGTTTATCTAATTTAATACTAGCGCGAGTATTTATCTTACTTCCATTTGATATTGAACCATCAGGATTATATTGTTTGGGATTAATATATTTTTTAGAAGGATGGCATTCAAATTCTTTTCTTCCAGTTGTTTGTCCAACTATTTTAAATTGCTCTGGGTTATAATGATTTAAGAACGTAATAGGAACCCCCATGACACCTTTAAAATCATAAGGAATATCTTTTAATTTAGAAATTTCTATAGCATGGTAATTATCATAAAAAGGATAATCTGACTCATTTCCTTCATATTTTTTGATAAGGAGTAAAGTATGAGATTGCTTGTCATAGTCTACATTAGTAAACCAGCATATATTACCAAAATGCTTCTCAGAACCATCAGGTTGCCTGAATGATTTAGGGAAAGTTTGTCCTATGAAAATTTTATTATATTTTATATAACTAAATACATCTTTATAGGTAATTGCGTTTTGTGAACCAATGATAATAAACTTTTTATTATGGCTCATTAAAACTTCTATGAATTCTCTAAATAAAGAGAATGGTGGATTAGTTATAACCAGATCAGCTTCTTTTAAGGAAGATATAGATTCTTCGGAACGGAAATCACCATTGCCTGAAAGAGTTTCATCTTTAATAATAAGTTCGTTAGTATTCAAAGGATCTATCTTAATACATCTTCTTACCGAATATTCATCTTTAGTGTAATAAATACAAATTAATTTTTTTATTTGAAGTTTATGAAAATAATCAAAAAAGAATTTATAAAACTGACTGAATAAAGGATTATCACAATTACATAGAATAATTTTATCTTTAAATGCAGAAGATGGATATTTGTTTATCTCTTTCTCTATATCATAATATTTAGTATAGAATTCATCATTTTTTAAATTTTTGGCATCACCAAGGTTAAGGGATTTAGACATCTGCATACCTTTTATTTTAATTATAGACATGATAATAAAAGATATGCAGTTTTTTGCAATGTTATAATCTGTTTTTTATTTTAATTTGCTCTGATGAATTAACTATTCTATTTAACAATTCTTTTTCTTTCTTAATAACAAAAATTTCATTATTATTATTAAGTCCCTCTATTAAAGCATTCTCACATACAACAGGATGTTGATATATTTCAAAGCTAATAATCTTATATAAATTGTTAAGTGTAAAAACATTATTATCATTAATCTGAGAAGAAATTTTATGTTTTTGATTTTTTATAATAGTATTAAGGTTATTTAACTCTTTTTGTTTTATTTGAGCGTTATTCATGTAAAATATATTTTCAGTGGTGTTAAATAATAATGAATCTTCTGTATTGTTATGATATACATCAAGAAAATTTAAGTTAAAAATTTTGTTTCTTTTATAATTTAAAATAGAATTTAAAGAATGTAATACAGACGATAAATCATATTTTCTTATTTGGTTATTGTTCCATCTAAATAAATCTGTTTCATAAGAGAAGGCTTGATTTAAATCTATATCATTCTGGATTTGTTGAGTATCAATAATTTCTTTATGATTTAATAAATTACTTACTATTTTTTTTGTTATTACAGGCTGTGATAAATATTTTTCTTTATTTATAAAAACCATATTATTAATTACATCTTTAAAAGTAGTTAAAGATGCGTTTATAGGTAAGTCTCTTGGGAATACTTCAATACCTTCTTTTATGTCCCATGATATAGAGTAATCAGATAAATCTTTATTTTTTTCAAAATAAGAGTCAGCTTGTTTTAATATAAGAATATATATTTGTTCAATAATAGCTTCTTCATGTTTAATGTTATCTTCTTGTGATAGTATACTATTATAATTATTTATATTAATTTCTTCATTCAGATAAGACATATTAAATTTCCTTAATTTTTATTTTTTATTATATCATAAAAATTTAAAAGCATCCCTGCTTATGGATTATTTAGATAAATATTTCCATCCATTTGTTTGTTTCAAGAATCCCCACAGATATTTCATTATCTTCAAATAACTCATGAAAGCGATATCTGAAATCAATATCTTTTATGAAAAGGAATTCTGGATGTTCTTCAAGAAAAGGATAGACATGCCCCATAAGTTTTTCATAAGTTAAAGGTTTTTCATATTCAAAACTCATTGTTTCAATACGATGTTCTTTAGTGGTATCATCAAATAATTGTATATATGCTGTTTCCATTTTAATTCCTCTTACTGTTTTGTTTGCCTGAGTTAAATATAAATTTATTTTTTTAGCAGTGCAATCAAAACAATACGGTCCATAATCCAGATCACATATTAAAAAAATATATTAAAATATATATAAAATTAGAAAAAAGGTTATAATAAAATAAGTGATAATAATATGGAATAAAAAAATGTTTACTGATAAAAAAGATATAGAGTCATGGTTAAAAAAGATAGGGGTTAATAATTATAGTATAAATGATGATTTAACAGTAGACGTTGATGGAAATGTAGATTTAATCGGTCGTGAAATCAATAGTATGCCCGTCCAATTTGGAAAAGTTTATGGTGATTTTAATGTCGATAAAAATAAATTAACCTCTTTAAAGGGATGCCCTGAAATAGTTATGGGATCATTTTGTTGCTCATTAAACAATTTAACTTCACTGGATTATTGTCCTAAAAGAATAGGTGAAAATTTTACTTGTTATAAAAATCAATTAACTTCTTTATCAGGAATGCCTAAAAAAATTAATTGTAATTTTATTTGTTCTCAAAATCCAATCATTACATTTGATGGTATTGCAGAAAATATTGGTGGTGATTTAGGTATGGATAATTTAGAAATAAATGAAGAAGAACTTTTAAAATTTAATACTAATGTAAAAGGTAATTTATTCAGTGATTTTGGTTTCAATGATGATTTTTATAACAAGGTAATGCAAGTTAAAGTTAATTATGAAAAATCATTATTGAATATGGCATTAGACAATGATTATGAAAAAAGAAATATAAAAAAAAGAATATAACCCACAATTTCATTTTTGTGGGTTAAAGTTTTTACATGGTTTTTACATCAGGAAAGGTAAGAATTTATTTAATTTTTCTGGATAAAAGAGGTTGATTATTTTTCAGCATTTTCATTAATTCATTTTTATAAGATTCAAAGGCTTCTTCTAATTTTGATTCATATTCATCGTCAGATAAATCTTCTCCTTCAATATCCAGAAATTCAAAGTAACGCTCACTATATTCAAGCCATGTATTAATTTCTTCGTCTGAAAATTCAAAACCATCAGAAACCAGGTTTGTAGCATATTTAAAAAGCTCTTTTTCCGAATCATCATATGAAATAAACTCAAAGTCTTTTAAGCTCTCTGGCATGATTCTCAAATAAAATAATTCTTCATGTTTAAATTTACTTTTAACATCTGATGAATAGGCATCGTTAATAATTTTTTGAACTGTTGAAAGAGAAGCATCTTCACCAAAGACCTGAATACAATCACCAAGTAGCTGTTCATTATTATAAATAAGTAATTTATTGTTTTCAATAAGAAAATTATAAGAATCTAATATTTTCTGCTCGAAAGTCATAGATTCACTAAGTTTAAACATATTAATAAAGCCAGGGTTATCAAAATCTTGCATAGAGTGGATTTTTTTATTTTTAATATCTATAACGACAAGTCCATAATCAACTGGTGCTAATAAAGTAAAACCACCATAAACAGGACTCATTTCATATTTGTAGGGTTCTCCATTTTCAAAATCCTCTTTCATTTCCATAAAAATATCAATATGCTCTGTAACAGCTTTATCAATCTCTCCATTATTAAATTCTTTACTAAAGAACATGTAATTATAGGCACCCGTTCTTCTGGCCATTTTAATTATACTACCATCTTCTTTTCTGATTGTTTCTGCGACTGTTCCACCCATTTTCTTGCCCCGTAAAATTAAAAAAGATGCGAATATTATACTATCTTAAAGATATTAAATAAAGTTATATTTATTGATAAAAAAAACCCGCCAGCGCGGGTCTTTTTTTAAATAATTTTTTGAACCAGTTCTTCATAAGTATAAGAAGAATCTTTTATATTAAGTTGAGGGTTTAATTTTTTCAAAAAATTAATAGTATCGCTATCTGCTTTTTCATATTTAAAGAAATTAAACATTAATAACTCATCATTCATAATATCATTAATGTTATCAGATTTTATAGTTTGTAAATTATTTTTGTGGATAAAAGAAAAGAATTTACCAGCTAAGTAACAGAAAGTAATTAATCCTGAAAAAAGAGCTAAAAATCCGAAGCCTATATTTAAACAAGACAATATAACGGAACTATTTGAATAATCAAAAAAGTATAGCATTATACCTACAAAAAGATAAGCAAAAGGTATTGATGACAAAAGTAGTGCAGAGTAAAACTCTTTATCATTTTTATTAAAAGGATTTCTTAAATAAAAATCAGGTGCAAAATCATCAATAAAGTTATTATTGACTTTCATTGATTCAACATAAGCTTGTTTATTAGTGTTAAATTTGTCTTTAATATATGAAATGAATTTACTTTTATTGGATGCAGTATCCTTTATTGTATACAAAGCAGGTTCAGGATTTTTTTCATGTTGAATTTGCTGATAAGTTTTAAAAGAGTTCATATTTTTACCTTTTTGAATTTGAATGATTAAAAAGATAGCATATAATTACTTATTTTTAAAATAAAAAAACCCCCTATAATTGGGGGTTAGTTCACCACTATGTGGAAGGGTGATTAACGTTCAGATTTTGGTGCGTGAGCTGCTTTGTTCATCGCTTTGCGAGCAATACGAGCAAGCTGAGCGTCAAGAACATTCACACGACGGTTGGATTTACGCTTATAGCCAGCACGTTTAGAGGTAGAAACTGGTGCTTTTGCTGCTGCCTGTGGTGCTGCTTTCTTTTTGTTGTTCGCCATATTGCATTTCTCCATATCGATTCATATTTAAGTTAGTAGTGCTGATAGCTCTGCTAATCAACTGAGATCAAGTATACAGATATACAAAAGCAGAGTCAACATTTTTTTTTAATGTTTTTCATATAATTTTTCTTTAATGAAATGTTGTCTTTTTTCATCAATGTTAATGGAATTGGAGTTACACCATACTAAATAAGACGCTAAATCATTGTAATAAGGATATTCTGAATTTTTGAGTAAAAAATAATCCATTATGTAGAAAGGAATTTCATAAAAAGAGTGACACATAAAAGATTCTTCAAGGTGGGTATTCATCTTGTAAATTTTACCATCCGTCATTATTCCAATTAAACAAAAATCAGCCTGATTTGTGGAGTAAAGCCATTCAATAGAGGATTTATTGTCTTTTGGTTTCATGCTTAATAAGCTTTTTGTATAATTTTCAGAACTTGGTTTATATAAAAATATATTTCTGAAAGATTCATTAAACTTAATTAAATTCAAAATTTTTTTTAAAGTCATTATTATATCCTTAAAAATTATAATGCTATTGAAGTATAGCATTATAATTTTTAAATGAAATAGTTTATATGAAATTAAAAAAATGATACTATATATTTATATAAATCGATAAATAGGAAAGCAGTA
>Ga0308160_10004950_pt1 | contig 14026 bp, 20 predicted proteins | sample PhyFR1_FD_201036 | JGI IMG/M metagenome (GOLD analysis project Ga0308160, IMG submission 201036) | Phyllosphere microbial communities from UC Gill Tract Community Farm, Albany, California, United States - DLSLF.R1 | ecosystem: Host-associated > Plants > Phyllosphere > Unclassified | place: USA...
CGGCACTTTCTCACTCGTCTTGGGCGACCAACTGGTCACAAAAAACTCGGTGGATCTACCATCGTTTCTTGCTTCACGAAACTCTTTTACGTTGTATACCGGATATACGAGCCCCTCGACGAAACACTGTACTGCATGTACAAGAACACACTCGTTTGCCGATCTGTATAGAGAGCAACCATGATGTAGCGTATTACGAATATAGACATTGTGCACCCTGCTATTCCCATAAAGCCTTGCTTGACCTTTTGAGTTTTGGTACGGCAGGCACAGCTTATTTGCTTCCGCATCTCGGGGGATTCCACAACATCGTGCCGTCACCAGATACAGAACGTTCAGTCGTCATCATCTCATATCTAGATGCACATGCTCATATAGATCAGTATGCGCACTGTATGATATTAGCCAACGTGATAATCAGTCGTCAGGACATAGACCACGCCATCCCTAGATTCCGCTGCCCATGCGAAGATAGAGCTCCTGGCTGTTCGCAAGCTCGCAAGACTCGCCGAAAATGGGCTCTTCTGGCCAGAACTATTTCACCGAGCAGCTGGTTAGCAATGTCTTTCAAGACCGGAACTTAATAACCTTTGGGTCACCTGAAGGTTAGTCTAGAGGCGAGACGCTAATCAGCTCTTTGACTCAACTTTGCACCTGAATCTCACTGCCAGCGGCATCATCTCCAGCTCAGCCTTTGAATCGATTATCAGCTCTTGTGTCTAGCTCAGCGTCTCGACGGACCTCTCAGATCGGAAGAGCATCCTCGCCCGGTTTATCAGGACACTCGTTGCGGTCCGAGAATGCTAGCGTGGACTTGGGGGCATCACTATCAGAACGGCCCAGGGCGAAGATCACTTGCTCTGTTGGCTATGGTGTGTAGAAGCCGATTCCGGACGTTGTCAGCACGCTAGCAAATCTCACTAAATCGGACATGATACATTTCTGCAGGAGTCAATCTATACGTCGGGTCGTCGGATGGCCAGCTCTGGTGGTACACTCTCGACTATAATAGCCCGAGCAGTAGTTCATCGAGAGTGAGTCAGATATAGCAGCTACCCAAGAAGAATCAGCTAATATCTGGCTTGACATCACTAGTCGGGACCATATGCGCTCAGAAATGGTCACACGCTTGCCACGAGGAAGGCGATAGACAGCATATATCTCTTGCCCCGAGTCGGAAAGATTGCGGTTCAATCAGGTCAGTGTTTCGTCATCGCACGGCGCCGTAACCGCCATCGCGCTGACATTGCCTTGATATCCAGACGGTATCCTGTATTTCCTGGCGTTGCCATCCCTTGAGCCACTTCCGCACGGCAGCGTCCAACCCATTAGAGATGTGATCGATGTAGCCTTGGATGATCAGGAGATCGCCTGGAGACAGGGCGATGATGAGAGTGGCGGCAAAGGCGTGGACATCACGCTCAGCATCGTCAAGCGCAAGACCATTGCGATATACAGGCTAGGGGCCAAACTCAGCTTCCTTCAGGTAAGTTGTGCTCAGTGGCTCTGTTCACAAAATCAGACGATAAACGAAGATCTTTTCATCTAGGATATTCCCCTACCAGATACATTGACTAAAGCAGTGCGGTCAGGGGGAACCATGGCCGTCGCCGATTCAGCCAAATATTGCATTGTCAATCTCTTCGATCAAAACATGTACGAGGTACTGCCAATCGCACAAGTAGATCCCAGCGAGGTCGGGATCGAAGGAACTTTGGAGGTAAACATCGCAGTGATTCCAGGAGAAGAAGAGTTCCTGTGCACGTCCTTTGCGGGAGCGGGGACGATCGGCGTGTTCGTCAATAAGGACGGCGACCCAGTCAAGGGTACTATCACATGGCAGAGTCATCCGAGGTCCATAGGTGAGAAGGATACATGGGTACATGGAGCAAGATAAGTCAGGCTAATGAATTGTCCAACACAGTCATCGAAGGGGATTCGGTCCTGGCGTTGCTTCGAGACGACACGTTAACAGTACACTCGATGTCGGTGATATCTAGCGGAAGCGGAGGTGGCCTGCTGCAAACAATCACCATGCCCATTGACATCATACCTTTACGTTTGACATCAAATCCTTACGGAATCGCAGCTCCAAATCGCCTGCGGGATGACAAAATGGCAGCAAAGTCGCATAGGATAATCCCTCTACCTCGGCCTCCTGCTGAACTTCCGAGGCTGACGAGTGATGACAACCTGCTGGACGCATCGACCCCTTTCGAGCCCCCTCCTGGCTCTGGTCTTTCGCCGCCCTTACTGCCTATCGACCTGCCGTTACAACTGAACGACCGGCCGGCTCTCGTTTCCAAGGACTCTTCTGGCAACGCATTACGGCCGGCCACTACGACCATAGCCGAGACGTTGTTGTATACTGAGGATTCAGTCATCGCCATTACCCCACGGTCTTGGTTGCTCAACGCTGACGCGATGATCGATCAAGGAAAGCTCGACGAGGCCGTGAAGATGACCGAGATCCAGAGACGGAAAGGAAAACGTGGAGAAATTGAAGGAGACAAGGTTCGTCATTCGCATACACCGAAGTCTCGTACTAAGCTGAATGATGTCGTTGCTGTACCAGGCCAGTCATACTGCAGATCTTCGATACATGTACAGTCGCATTGCCTACAGCAACTACTCGAAAGCGCTGTTTGAGGATGCCGGCTCCTACTTCCAGAAGAGCAAGCTGGACCCTCGGTTCGTCATACGGCTCTTTAATGAGTATATTGGGTCGAGTATCGCTCCAGAAGACGAGGCAGTGGCATGGGCCGGGATAGAGTCGGACATAAGAATGGCGGAGGATTCCCGGTCGATCGGTGAGCTGCTCGCGATGATGAGACAGACAATGATTTTGACCTGAACGATCTCTTTGTCCAGTGGATCACAAACTTCGACAGGTCTACGGCGCATCTCTGGTCGATACACCTGACCCTTCTCCCGAGATCGAAGAACTTCGAGCGCAATTGAAGAATCTGGCCGATCTGATGATGTTGGAATATCTCCGAAAATTTCGGACTTCCCGCCGGAAGAGCGCAACGACGAGAAGTACAGCTTTGGACCGTCAGATCGATCAGGTATGCTTCCCATTGTCGACGTAAGACCTATTTTATCTGACTTACAAGACTTTTGCATCCAGGCTGTAGACACCTGCTTGGCGAAACTGCTAGCCGTGACAGGCGAGGTTGCCGAGCTTCTCGAGCTGCTATCAGAACCAAACCACTGCAAGACAGAGGAGCTCGAAAGCTGCATCAATGTTAGGAAACAAGCATATCTGCTGTGTCAAATCTTGCACATGAACAACGAGAAGGAGAGAGAGCTGGAACTGCTTGTCCGGTAAGCTTGGACCCTTTCTTTCTGCGGGTCACGGTCACTAAGGCCCAGAATTGCATTCAGAATCGCGGACGGGGAATTGATTGACCGAAGATGCGGCGATCCAATCAATGAGATCTCACAACTGCTGCTTGAACTCGTGGACTCCACGTTGTTACGCAAATACGCCATTTGGCTCGCAAAGCATGACTCCGCAGCTAGTCTACGTGTACGCCTTCACGTCAAAGACGACCGAGGATTATGCTAATCGCAATCTCTGGCGTGCGCATCAGGTCTTGACGACTGTCGATGGCCGACCGGGTTGGGCGTTGGATACAGCTGCTTTAATCGAAGACATGCGAGAAGTGAGCGAGCAGGTTGCAGGTGACTACCTAGAGCACGTCGTAGTGGTGCGACGCAGCATCGTAAGCATATCCAGAGTCTTAGACTGAAATTATAGCGACTACTTATCCACTTGATTCGGTAGGACCGCAATTTCCACGATGCCTATGTGGGGCTCCTACTGGATCGATGCGAGGCGTTCCTCGGGGATGATGGCGTCATATACCATTTTCGGGAGCTCTGTGAGTGATGTGCTTGTGTTTGCTTATCAGCATCGCTCCTGACTCGTAGCCGTTAAAAGTCGAGGAATACTTGCGGACTCAACCCTCCTTGACATATTGTCAATTCATCGCCGAGACAGCCCACGACTCGCCAAGCAAAACCGCTCGCCTCAAGACCATCTTGTTCCTGCAAGGATCTCCGTTCTTTGACCTGAAGAATGCACTACAGCGACTCGAGAAACTCGAGGCCTTGTTTTACGAGCGTGCGATTCTGTATGGTCGGGTGAGTTTGTTTCTGAAAACTCCGATCCATACTTTCTTTGATGGACCAAATTTCTTCCAGCTCGGAAAACACGAAAAGGCATTGAAGTTGCTGGCTGTCCAACTGCGGGACTCTGTGTCTGCCGAAACATACTGCACTCAGGGCGGAGAGGTCTTGCCTCCGAAAATCGCACAAGCAATAACTGCGAAAATTACATCACTTGAGCCATGGGCAACCCTTGGCGAGATCGGTCGGCGCAGAAGAGGCACGATCGAAGGTCAACTGCGGCAGCAATTGGTTTCGGTCCTCCTGAAAGTCTACATGAAAGAGGGGTACGTCTGCGCGGCGAAGTGAGCAAATATCGACCGGAGACGGGCAATCTGAATTCGAATATTGTTCATCATAGCGGTACATACAGCAAGGAGACAGCCGCGCTCCTAAATGCTCAGGCACTCCATCTCGACAGTTTAGAAGTGAGTAGCTTGTTGCTCGACCGCGTCCGATATTCGCCTAAGGCATTCTCCCCCTACAGGTACTACACATGGTACCGGACGAATGGAAAGTTTGCGAGGTGTCCGATTTCTTCGGCCGGGCTCTGAAAAGGCAGCTGCATGAGCGATCCCACTGGCAAAGTAGGTTGTGCCCGATCCACGGCTGTCAGAGAGGACGGCTCATCCATTGTCTTTGCCACAGTCGTCAAGGCGTTGTCCGCTGGACAGAACATGCACATCGCCGAAGAGTATGCCCGTACTGTCGGAAGACAGCCTCCGACGATTATATATCCTCCCACACCGCCTTATGTACCCCCGGGAGAGGGGGACCGTCACGAGCATCTAGTACTACCTGACATGGGGTCCCCGGATGAGGGTTCGATTGCTGACATAGAGTATCGGAGCATGCTGGGGAAGCGATCTGACGATAGCGAGAAAAGTCCTGTCGTAGAAAAGGCTAAGGTTGGGGAGAAGGCGGAGTTCGTGCGGAATGCAGGAAGCGATACTCTCAATACCGAAGGTTCCAAGCAGGAGGTATCAACTCAGGCTGTACTGACAACACCTAGTCACGTATCTTGAGATCGCATTAGCAACATCAATCATGACCCAACCAAGACTTGTCGTTTCCTCAACAGAGGCACTCCGCCTACGCATCTCCCCTTGACGATCGGCAGCTTTGTTACACATGCTTGAATAGTCCTGAATCGATCCAGCTGGAGACTCCGATCCAGATACATGCATTTCTTGCTTACAATGGGTGGAGAAGAAGATCGAAGGAAATATATAGGAAGTGCCATGCTTATGACCGAGTGCGTCATGAAGACACGCCGGTGATTGATTTTGTGTATAGAAAGTCCAGAACCCCTGCTAATTGTCGAACTCTCGTTGACTGGCACCACTCCCACGTGCCGTTTTTGCGTCTATTTCCAGTCTCTCCGGATTGTATCGCTTCACGATGGCCCTGGTTGCTATGCAATGTCCCATCGAGACTCTCATACAGTCTGTATCAGGGTGATATTGTCTCCTTTGAGCATGATGCGGCCTGTGAATATGGCCAGAAAATCGCCAAAATCAGTCAGACGCTCAGCGATGAGCGAGTTCGAAGCGTCGACTGACCGATCTCTCGTCTAGGCTTCTGCGTCTTGACGTGTACCTCGGTAGCGTCGTCTAGCACCACATTCATGAACTCATCGAAACCCTTTTGTAGCCCGGGAGAGTAGAGGTATCGAGACGGCGGTCAGGTTATTGTACGGTCGACCGGCAAAACCCGGTAAACAAGCTCGAAACACATTCGTCACTCACGATGATGATTCCCTCCAGCCTCAAATCCTTCTGGTCATAGAGCCAGAGACACACTCTCGTTTTCTACATTCCCAACAACAGTGGTAGAGGGGGTCGCCCCGATAGAGAAAGCGAGTCGAATTGAACGAAGCAGGCAACCACATGTTTGAGGTCGGTAGGGGCGTTGATGAATGCGTTGGTGTCGACAAGAGATGCCAAGGACCAGAAGAGTATCAAAATAAAATCAAAGAACACATGTCAGTCTTTCCAAAAGCCTGACTGATCGTCTAGTCTGCTGTACGGACCGTCTGCAAGTACTTGAAAATGACGTTCTGTTCATTGAGCGAGTCAATCAGCTTGATTGTTCACCTTAGCTCAGACGCTCAGCTGTCAAACTCACGATGGGCTGGACAGCAATACGTTTGGACGACATCTTGAAGGTTCTTACGTTGACGTTGAATCTCCGTTGATCATTACACTACGATGAGCTATCGAAGTTGATTGCTTTAATTATGAATATGACAACACCGCACTTGGCCTAGCAAAGCTCGAACGCGGTGCCTGTCAGGCAAAAGCGCGCTTCGCAAGCGCACACCGTAACCCTGACCTAGCTAGAGAGCTTGCTATAGATGATCAAGTGATGACGAGTCGTATCATACCTGGAGAAGCTAGATGTTCCAGCTCGGTCGTTGTTCGCACAGCTACCCAAAAAGACCCCCGTAACCATGCCGATCATTTCCATCAAAGCCGGAAGGTGCAAGAGGAGAGGCGAGACTAATTGGGTCGACCCGCAGCCGGCGAAAGGTCGAATCGAGATCGAGGAGAACGATGGGTTGTTGACTTTCTGTAAGTATGGGCAAACCTATGTGGCCATCTTGGAGTTCATAAACCCGGAGGTCGGTCGATCTATTTACATATGCTGACTGCTTGCTGCTTTCTTTGAGACAGATTGGAAGAGCCGAGAGGGCGGAAGCATGGCGGAAGACGATGTCGGTCAACTATAGCGTATGCAATGGGCACGACTCCATGAACTGATCATCGTGACGCCCTTTCTTTTCCAGGAGCTCATCATCTTCCCCGGGGATTGCTCTTTCGAAAAGGTCGATTCGGACCGTTCTGGCAGGACATACGTACTCAAGTTTTCTAGTTCGGACAGCCGAGACTTCGTATGTAGACCCTGAGTCGTCGTTAGTACGCACGGCGTCAACGTAGCTAATCTCCTCTCCCCCCCGTTCATTTCAGTTCTGGTTCCAGGAAGCTTCCACTTCGAGGGATGAGACGGACGCTTTCAACATCAACTCTCTTCTGCAAGATTCTCAATTCGCTCCTGTACCATATCTGGACGAGTGAGTCTCGGTTGCTGCTAGACGCATTGTATCATTGTAGCATCTATTTCTGATACCACGAATATTACGAGAGTAGTCCTGCGCCTGATGCCAGCTTGGCACAAGCTGCTGGTAGTGCTATGTCTTCCCAGCCTCCCCAAACCCCAGCCCAGAACACGGCTTCGACTTCCTCCAACCCCGTGATGCCCGAGACCCCTCGACCTCAGCGAGTTGCTCATGTACAGGAAGGTCAAAGTCTGGACAATGCGAGAGGCGGATCTGCAGCGATCCCGGGACCCAGTGGTCAAGCAGTGGAATCGGAGACTCAGCCTTTCAGTCAAGAACAAATCAATGCGCTGGCCAGACTACTGGGTCAGAGCGTGCAGAATGCAGGAGGACCCCCACAAGCTCTCGAGGGTTCGTTTGATCGAGAAACGTTTCGAGGTCGCTTGCGTTTGGCTGATCCGATCGGAACATAATCTAGACGCCCATCTCACAGACATTCTTACCCCAGCCAACCTACTACCCATTCTTACATCATCTCCTACTTTCATACGTTCATTAATTCCTCATCTGCCATCAGACTTGCCGCTATCATCGCCTCCTACCCAGTCCGAGATACAATCCATCATCTCCTCGTCCCAGTGGACAGAGGCTGTCGCTGGACTGGATGCAGCTCTCCGCACGGGCGCTTTGACCGGGACCATGGGCAGTCTTGGAATGAGTGAGAGGGCCGGCCAAGGGGTTGGAGAATTTCTCGAGGAGATTATCCGCCAAGGCAAGGATCAGAACAGAGACACGACGGACGACGATGACATGCACACCGATTAGAACCGAGACATCGCTTCAAATCAGCCGGATGGCGCTCAACGATGAATTACGATAGCTAGCGATGATACCTGACGAAATCTTGCGGCAACTCATTGTATGCTTTATTAGACTACAACATGACCTGAGTCAACCGGGCTTCAAGCCTAGAGATTGAGTTCTTTGCTTCATTGCCAGTCCTGAAATAGCGATCAGATCAGAAACGAGATTCTGGGCATTCACGGCACGAGTGGACTTACCAATCAAGATTGAGCAGAAGTTCATCTATTTCCTCGTCTTCCACCTCAATTTCTTGTAGAATGAGGTACAAGGTCTCTGCCGCAATAGCTCTCACCTGTCTTAGCTTCCATCAGTATTGCAATACAGTTCACCGATGAGAGTGCAGTGACTGACCCGGGGATATTCATGACCCAGAAAGGATCCAACGCGCGTGATGATCCCTTCTCGCAGAGGGTTCAATTTGAGCAACGCGAACATACTGTACCCCGCCTTGTAAATCAGCTATTGCGTCGCACAAGGTATCAGAAAGACCCACGCTTTCATTGCGGCGTTGATACGCTCAACGTTCTTGATCCTGGAAATCTGTCGACCGCTGAGTATGACCAAGCGTTGCAAGCTGGAATTTCACAGATAAGTGAGACTGGGAACAGTCAGCCGCTTGTCAAGCAAAATGCTTACGCAGATAGGGTCTCCTCATCCTGGGAGGATTGCCACACGTCCGCTTCGGCTAAACCATAGACTGTGATCATGGCGGGCGTATATATTCGATGCTGTGTAAAGTTGGCCGCGACTATTTCTTCCAAGGCGATAGTGGTACCAGATACGATTGTGATATCTGCTGGATTCCGCACCACATCCATGAGGCTTCGTAGACCTGCCGACGACTGTTGACGAAATTTAAGCGAGGTATTCGTAGACCTCAAGATCTGCGCGACGTACGACATCCTGATTCTTGCTTCCAATGCTCAGCAGCAGTCCAGCAATTATCGGTTTCCGGAACTCAGGAAACCGCAGTAGTGGAGCGATACTGGGAAAGACGATTTCGGGTTTCTTGAAGTCTCCGGCAGCACGGCTACGTGAAGGAGGTAGGGAGTGAAAGACGCAGTCGACATCAGGACTGTGACATTCTTTGCGCGATCGCCGGAGCAGCTTACATAGAATCGATCAAGTTTTTGTGCCATGGAATATTCGCAGCACGTAAGCTTGTTTTTTCCAGCGCTGCCCCAGCCGCAACTCTGACAACCTCGAGCTTCTCCATAAGTAGCTTTACGAGCCCGTTGATGACAACTTGCATGCGCTGAGAATCAAAAGCGGCAATGTGTTCGGCCAATTGACCGAGTCCCGTGGAGCAGCTCACACGAATCCATGAACCGACATCTCCTCTTTGGTCGGTAGTGTAGTCACCCAAACCCAACAGCAAGGCGTGGACAACGCTCGATCGGTACTCAGCTGTGTAGTATAGAATCAGGAATCGGTCCGGGGTATTGACGCCAGATTTTGAGCTCACTGGGTGTCTCGCTGTTCGTAGCGATCGTAACCATCGCATCGTAGGAAGCTCGCCGCACCTCGACTTCGGGCCGAGGCAACTGTGGTAATCGATAGTCAGTTTTGTCATGACTGCCACCTATTACCATCGTTTTGCGACTTGCCTTGTCTTCCTGGACATTTCCTAAGAGCGTATCAAGGGCGGAAATCACATACTGATCATGACGATGATAATCCGCGTGGCCCAAGGCCAACGTTGCTGCCTGCCTGCTCAACATCCTTCCAGCACGAGCAGCTGCTATAAAAGTACGTTATCGGACCCAATGATGTCAGCTTGGAGGACCTGTCCTTAGGGCTTTAGTCGAGACTCATCTTGTGACTTCAGAGTCGCAATTTACGTGACGACTTATGGCACCAAAGGCTCGAGCAGCCGCGATTTGCACGGCCTGTTTCTTGCTTCTCATCCCTAGGTCAACCAGCTTCATTAGGGACTCTTTCCTATGCCGAGGTGAGATTGACTCTGCGCAAGCGGTTGTACTGATGCAATCGGCAGCGGCTTCGAGCAGCATGTCCGCCCCGAAGGTAAGCCAAGCAGAAGCACGCACTTGCTCCAGACTACCAGAGATCTGTTGTAGAACCAGACAAATGAGTAGGCAGACTTGCGCAAGGAGCCCTGATACAAACCTTGGCGAGGACAGTCTCCTCGGAGACATACAGCGTAGCCAATTCCATCAAGGAAACAAGCGCGCCGTGAACATTGTCGCTGTCCAGAGAGGAAAGATGTGCAATCTGGCCACGAAGGAGCTTTGATCAAAACTTGTCGAAGAGCTCACACGTGCTGCTCATCTTACCTCCGTGTTGACCGAGTCCATGCTAGCATCCTTGTCGGAGTCATTTCGGCAGATGTCTCTCAGAGATTGCGCGCCTAATGTTCGCACTGCCGGATCCCAATGGCGAATTGTTGTATAATGCAATCGGTCTTTGAGCTCGCCTCGGTACTCGTTATGCCTGTACCAGCACTCGTAAATGACCAATCTCGCAGGGATACTCCTGGAAGCAACTCACTTGGCGACTTCGATAGCCGCTATCAAGAAGGCGGACCTGCGTACACTCACAGAGTAGAAGTCTGTTGCGCGCAATACGTCGATACCATGAGGAAAGAGACCCTAAAAAGCGCTCGGCGTGAGCGAATGTTTTGCCTCCATCAATGGCTTCGAAAACTCACCATCCGACCAACGTGCTCCTGGAAGGCTGCGCTTGCAGCTCGTCGGATCCCGACTTCGCGGTCGAAACATGCAACGGCGACCAGTTGAAGCGCCAGATCATGGGCAAAAGGCTCAATGCTTCGAGGATCTGAAGCCCTAGCTAGCGCCCAAGTCAGGTAGGCAGCACTATCGCGGACGTTGGACCCGATAGAATGAGCTCCTCGCCTGATATCGAATGACAACGCCTGGCAACAAAGAATGAGATGATAGCTTGAGATAGAGTAAATTTTCCACTGTACGAACTTTGATCACCCATGGTAGCATTTCGCCTAGCCTCTCCTGATCGATGAGACCTCGCCGTGCCGTCTCCGCCAACGCCAGACAGACCCCATGCCATCTTGCGTCTCCTCGAGAACCGCCACCGGGTTCTAAAATCCTCCCTTGCGGGGTTTCCACCACAGGTTCTGATTCTGTACCCTCGTAGAGTTGAATGATGGCCTCAATGATCTGGGTAGACCAATCTTCAGGTAGTAGCGCTGCCACCCTGGCGATGTATTTAGCCGCTGAGTACCGGACGATAGTGTCCTGCATAATAACAATCAGACGAATGAAGATGCTATCATGATCTCTGTCGACCCACCTTGTCAGACAGATTGTCCAATAAGCTTTGTATCTGCTCCTCGAAGCCCTCAGGCGGCTCGAAAGCTTCGTCGTCTTGTGCTTCATGCCTCTTCCACACGCGGTGATCCAATGAGTGGAGAGCTGATCCGTTTGGATTCTCGACGTCCACCTTTGCTCGAGCTGTCCTGCGGACTGAGCTTCGTCGGTTGCCCAAACTGACGATCCACCATCGACCCTCCGCTTTGACGGCCATCTTCCTTAGCAAACTAGACCCTGCGGAAACCCCTTGATCGTTGTCAAAAAGTGGCCGGAGAACCTCCTGGTGGAATTGCCATAAAAAAGACATGCTTTCACTGCGGTTGTCGGATGGTAGCAATCCGGGAACCATTGCCAGAAAAGCTAAAACGTTTGTGAGCTGCTCCATCAAAGAGTGAGCGGTTCTTTCGAAGTAAGCTCGTGAAGATCAGGCGAAAGACTCACGTAGATGGCCGCATTTCCGTCGAATTGATCCGGTCGAACGTCCAAATCATTTTTGGTCCAAAGGAGATATGACCTCAGTCCTACTATGCAGTCCGGACGTGCATATAGCTTGGCCAATGTCAGAGCAGCGGGACGACATATTGTCTCTACCCGTCGAGCAGTCTGCGAAAGCGTATCCGTGACTTGTTTCGATCCAGCTTCGTCGAAAGCTGATAAGCCGAAAGGTACCGTCATGAGCAGACTCAGCCACAAAAGCAACGTTGACCTAAGTTCCCAGGATGCCGCAGGGGATATGGATGAGTGATAAGCGGTCCCCTCATTGCAAGGAGAAAAGAGCTTCAAAAGCAAGGGAAGGCTGTAAACGTCGGATGGAAAGTACGTGACTTCCAGTCATCGCTTCATCAAATGATTTACTCAAGCGAGGAATGATGTTCAGGCCGGGACTTACTGACAGCCTTGCGACCTCGCACTTTCACAATCCAGCTGACGACTTTCCCTACTCTCGCGAGCCTCTCTGTATTCGACCGGCTCCTGCCATTTTGCGAAGAGATGGCACGCTTGGTTGAATTTTCCTCCAGGATCTTCTGAAATTGACCACGCAATTGTTGCAATATTGGTGGCACGATATGCTGTAAATGAGGGTCTAGCAGAGTGGGCAGCGGTAGGTAATGATCCAGCTTCGCGGACAGATCAGACACAATTCTCGCATCGCAATCAAGCAAGGAGCTTACTATAGAGCCTAGCGATCCCACTAGTCTTTCCTCAGCTTCAGATTGCTCCTGAGTTACGTCAGGCTGGTCCAGGCGACATGTAAGGAATTCCTCGAGCAAATGAAAGAATTGCTCGCGATGTACGAAGTGCGTGTACGTAGAGTCATCATCCGAGTCCATTTGGAAGGGCCAGGCTCACTCCTGGGCAAGATGTATCGAAAAGCTCTAAGTATTGGCGACTCGAAGAGACTCGACGCCTCCGTCAAATGGGGTCCACGAACGACAGTCGAACGATTCTACACATGGCCTTCTGGCCTTTGACCGAACAGAGCTCGGAGTTTGGCATCACAAAGTAAACAGAACGAGCGTGAAAGGACCCAGAAATATGCATGAAACCGCGCAGATGCCGCAACGCCTACAAGCACCATCGATACTGGACCAAAAGACTTCTACTTCTCCAGAGAGGTTGGGAGATATGTATTGTCTAATTCTTTTTCTTGCTCGCTTTCTTTTTCCTGTTCTTGACGCCATCTTCGGATGACGTGTTTTTCAGGTTCATCCATTCCTCATCCTCTTCAACCGGAGTCTCAGCACCGTCCCCTGCCACATGTTGAGCTTGATCGACCTGCTTCTTCATGAAGTCGGGCTCGATAGGGGTTTCATTCATCGCAGAAGCTGTCGCCCATGAAGGCTTTTCGTTCTGTTGAGCGTCGTTGTCCTCGTCACCGCTCCATCTCCAAAGCTGTTTCACCTCCCCTCTAACCACGCCAACAATCGTCACGGCCCCAACTGCAGTCACAACGAAATGCATATGTAAGAGTAGGCTTGCGGAGAAAGATAAATCAGGCGACTGACTGCATGCTGGAGAAAGATAGAGTAAAGCTGGCTGGGCCGCTTTAAAAGTATGCATCACCACCACTGTTGTGGTGAGACCGGCAACGTAGGCCGCAAGAACTGTCCAAAAGTACGGTTTGCTGTAACGATCCTCCTTGCTAGGTGTTGCCTCCGGATTTCGCTTGATCGCCCGTTGCACATATGATGCAAAATCATACCTCAATGCAAGAGAAACGAAGATGCCAGGAATGACGATATCGCCTAACCCTAGCATGCTGAAGCCAGCATCAGCATTGTGGATGTCACGAGGCGCAAGGACCTGAGAGAAACATTCGCATTCAGTTCACGATCTCAGTCCAACCGTTCGAATCCCTCTCACTTTGATCGGAGCGTCCAGGTTCTTGGCCACGGAAACCATCACGGGAGTACCAAAAACCCAAAAAATATCGTAGAAGAAGAGCCCAGTGAGCAATGCACCTCCGGCTTTAAATCCGTCGAGCTTGAGGACGCTGATACTAGATACAGCAAAGGAGAATGAGAGGATGTTGGTGATGTACCAGGGTTTGTCCAGGAATATGTAGATCATGGGCAGTATGATGGAAAACGGGATGACGATGAGCGAAATGGCCGTGAGGGGA
>Ga0308160_10004951_pt1 | contig 14025 bp, 12 predicted proteins | sample PhyFR1_FD_201036 | JGI IMG/M metagenome (GOLD analysis project Ga0308160, IMG submission 201036) | Phyllosphere microbial communities from UC Gill Tract Community Farm, Albany, California, United States - DLSLF.R1 | ecosystem: Host-associated > Plants > Phyllosphere > Unclassified | place: USA...
AAGCGCATCGCCTCGCGTTCCACGGCCACCCGGCCATAGCGCTCGATCCACTTCGGCTCGATGTCCGGCACCATCTCGCGGATGGTCTTGCCGGCCGCCTCGACCAGCCCGGACTGCTTTTCCATGGCGGCGTTGACTTCCTCGAAGCGGTAGTCGTACGGCTTGCCCTCGGCGTCGACCAGCACCTGCACGATGCCGAAGGCTTCGTCGATCGAACCGATCAGCTTGCTGTAGCGCTCCTGGGTCGCGCGCAGCTGGTCCTGGGCTTCCTTTTGCTGGGTGATGTCGATGGTAACGCCGGCCAGGATCGTGGGCGCGCCCCCGGCGTCGAAATCGACCCGCCCGCGCGCGCTGATCCAGCGGTAGCCATTGACCGAATCGGTGACGCGGTAGGTGGCGCGGTAGGGCTGGCGGGTGGCGATCGACAAATCGATCAGGCGCGTGACCTCCTCCAGGTCGTCGGGATGGATCGACGCGATATACCGTTCCAGCGTGGCGTCCGCGGTCGCGCCTTCCGGCACGCCGAACAGCCTGGACAGGTTGCGGTCGGCCATCAGGTGGTTGTTGCGGATGTCCCAGATCCAGCTGCCGACTTCGCCCGCCGACAGCGTGGCCTCGAGCCGGATGCGGGCCTCGCGCAGCGCTTCTTCATTGCGCTTGCGCTCGGTGATGTCGGCGGCGGTGCCGATGATGCGCAGCTGGCCGGCATCGTCGGTCTGCGGCATGCCGCTCAGTTCCAGCCAGTGCAGGCCAGGCTCGGGCCGGCGGTAAAAACGGCCGGTGAACTGGAAGCGGGTGCCGAGCCGGATGGCCTCGCCGGTGGCCTGGCGGAAGCCGGCGACGTCGTCCGGATGGAGACGGTTGGCAATCAGCTCCTCCGCGGTCAGGATCGGGGAGCCGGGCGCCAGGTTGAAGATCTCGTACATGCGCTCGTTTTCCCAGGTGCCGGTGTCGTGCGTCACGTCCCAGGTCCAGATGCCGAGCCCGGCCGCCTCGGCCGCCAGGTGCAGCTGGGCCTGGGTCTTGCGCTCGCGGTCTTCCGACGCCTCGGCGGCAATGCGCTTGCCCTGTTCGCGCAGGGTTTCGTCGCGCGCGGCGCTGGCCGCGTGCACCGCGCTGACGTCGTTCATCGAGATCACGGCGCCGAGGATCTGGCCTTCGGCGTCGCGCATCGAGCGCCCGGTCACCTCGACGTCGTGGCGCTTGCCGCCGGCGGACAGCACGGTGACGCGGGCGCTGTCGACGCGCTCGCCGCGCAGGGCGCGGTACAGCGGCAGCTCGTTTTCGGCCAGCAGGGTGGCGCCGTCGGGGCGGTACAGGCGGTAGTGCTCGGCCCACTGATCCGATGGGAGGGGCTGTTCCTCGCGGCCGTGGATGGCGCGCGCGGCGGCATTGAAGAAGGTCAGCTTGCCGTCGGGATCGCAGGCGACGATGCCGTTTTCCACGCTTTCCAGCACCGCGCCCAGGAACGAGCGCTTCTCGGTGCGGGCGTGGTGCGGTGCGTCCGCTTGTTCCTTCGTCCCCGCGTAGCCCTCGCGCATGATCTTGCAAAAGCCGAGCACCGTCTTGCCATCCTCGCCAAGGATGGTGTTGATGGTGCCGTCGCAGAATACCGTGCTGCCATCCTTGCGCAGGTGCCAGCGCACGTCGGAGCAGCGGCCCAGCTTGAGGGCGGTGCCCAGTTCGGTGCCCGGCGCATCCGTTGCCCGGTCTTCCGGCGTGAAGATCATGTGCGCCTGCTGGCCGACGGCTTCCTGCGCGCTCCAGCCCAGCAAACGCTCGGCGCCGTGCGACCATTCCAGGATGACGCCTTCGCTGTCGAGCATGATCATGCCGAACTCGACGGCATGGTTGGCAAGCAGGCGGTAGCGCTGTTCGGAAGAAAGCTGGTGCAGGGGAAGCGAAGACATATCGGGGCAATGGCTGGGTCAGCGCTCATTATAAAGGTCATCAATACGCTTTCTCCGGCCTTGCCGCGCCCTCGCCACGCGGGAGATTTCCTACAAGAAGTGAAATGCCAGGCGGTTCCGTTTTACATCCTTGCGCTGCCGGCCCGCGCGCGACCGGCAGCGCGCCATGCTAGACTGCCGCTTCGATCGACCTCCCGCAAGCGCCGTGCCGCTTCTTCCAACCTCTCCTGTCGACCTGGCGATCCGCAGCTACGGCCCCACCATGGACGCCGCCGACCGCCACGACTTTGCCCAGCTGGTGTTGCCGCTGGCGGGCGAAGTGCTGCTCGACATCGATGGCCGCGCCGGACGGCTCGATCCGCTGCACGGCGCCTTTGTCGCGCCGCAGGCCTGGCATGCGCAGGCTGGTGCGCAAGGCAACCCGCACGGCAACCGCTCTTTGATCGTGGACATCGGCCGCGGCGCCATGGCCCACGCCGCCTTTGCGCGCCTGGCCGAGCGGCCGTTCACCGCACTCGGGCCGGGTACGCGCAAGCTGGTCGAATACATGGGCATCATGCGCGCCACGCAGCCGGTCCACGCAAGCCTGCTGCAGGGCTGGATCCCGCTGCTGCTCGACACCCTGGCCTTCGATGCGCCGACGCCGCGCTCGCGCCTGGCGGCGCTGCTGGTGCAGGTGGAGGCGCAGCCGGGCCTGCCCTGGAGCACCGAATCGATGGCCGACGCGGCGCACATGAGCGTGAGCCGCCTGCACGCGCTGTTCCGCGAAGAACTCGACACCAGCCCGCACGCCTGGCTGCTGCAGCAGCGCCTCGACTTCGCCTGCCGCCGCCTGGCCGGCACGGGCCTGCCGATCGCCCAGGTGGCGCTGGACGCCGGCTTTTCCGACCAGAGCGCGCTCAGCCGGGCCATGCGGCGCCGGCTCGACACCACGCCGGCGCACTGGCGCCGCAGCAACGCGCCCCGGCACGATTGAGCCGGCCTGCTTGCTAGCAAGACAAGAAAGCCCTTACACTTGACGCCGGATTTGCGCGCTGCCACGAGCAGGCGTGGCGGTCCACGCGCGTTGTTGCGCTGCTTACTGGACCTTGCCCCGCAAGGCATTGCGATGCATTCCTCATCCCTATTCGAGTCGGTTTTCAATCACGCGCCGATCGGCAACTACCTGCTGTCGCCCACGCCCGAGGCCATCGTGCTGGCCGTGAACGACGCCTTCCTGGCGGCATCCGGCCGCACGCGCGAGGAGATGGTCGGCGTCAGCCTGTTCACTACCTTTCCCGCCGACCCCGACGATCCCACCGACGACAGCGAAACCGTACTGCGCGCCTCGCTGATGCGCGCCGTCGCCAGCGGCAAGCCCGACAGCCTGCCGACCATACGCTACCCGATTCCGGTTACGCAGGCCGATGGCAGCGTGCGCTTCGAGGAACGCTTCTGGAACGCGATCAGCACGCCGTTGTTCGACGCGGACGGCCGCATCCTGTGCGTGTCGCACTCGACCAGCGACATTACCGAGCAGGTGCGGGCGGCAGCGGCCCTGCGCGAAAGCGAAAAGCGCTTCCGCGCCCTGACCGATGCCGCCGCCGACGTGGTCTACACCATGAGCCCGGACTGGTCCGAGATGCACCAGCTCGACGGCCGCGGCTTCCTGAAGGACACCAGCAATTCCGACGAATCCTGGCTTGACGACTACATCCCGTTCGAGGAGCGCGCGCGCGTGCGCCAGGCCATCGATACCGCGCGCCGCAACAAGGCGGTGTTCGAGCTCGAGCACAAGGTGCTGCGCGCCGACGGCAGCTGCGGCTGGACCCTGTCGCGCGCGGTACCGATGCTGGGAGCCGACGGCGAGATCTACGAATGGATCGGCGCCGCCAACGACGTCAGCGAACGACGCGAAGCCGAGGAAAAGCTGCGCCAGGCCGACCGCCACAAGGACGAGTTCCTGGCGATGCTGGCGCACGAGCTGCGCAACCCGCTGGCGCCGCTGGGCGCGGCCGCCGAGCTGCTGCAGATGGGCACGCCCGACGCGGCGCGGGTGCGCCACACCAGCCAGATCATCGGCCGCCAGGTGCTGCACATGACGCACCTGATCGACGACCTGCTCGACGTCTCGCGCGTGACCAACGGCCTGGTGTCGCTCGACAAGGCGCCCGCCGATTTGAACCGCATCCTGGCCGAGGCGGTCGAGCAGGTAACGCCCCTGATGCGCGCCCGCGGGCACGATTTTTCCTGCGCGTTTGCGCCCGGCACGGTGATGGTGCACGGCGACAGCAAGCGCCTGGTGCAGGTGGTGGCGAATATCCTCAACAATGCGGCCAAGTACACGCCCGAGGGCGGCGCCGTGTCGCTGACGGCGCAGGCCGACGCGCGCGAGATCGGCATCACCGTCGCCGACAACGGCATCGGCATGGCGCCGCAACTGGCGGCGCGCGCCTTTGACCTGTTCGCCCAGGCCGAGCGCAGCCCCGACCGGTCCTCGGGCGGCCTCGGCCTGGGGCTGGCGCTGGTGCGCAGCCTGGTCGAGTTGCACGGCGGCAGTGTGTCCTGCGACAGCGCCGGCGAAGGGCAGGGCAGCCGCTTCATCGTGCGCCTGCCGCGCCTGCCGGCCGAGCAGGGCCAGCCGCAGCCGCAGCCAGGCGGGGAGGGGCGCGAGGATGCAGGCCAGGCTGGCGCCGCGCCGGATGCAGCCGCCGCGCTGCGCATCATGGTGGTCGACGACAACGTCGACGCGGCCTCGATGCTTGCCATGCTGCTCGAAATCGAGGGCCACGAGGTGGCGGTGGAACACCATCCGCATCCGGCCCTGGCGCGGGCGCGCGAGGCGGCGCCGGACGTGTTCCTGCTCGACATCGGCTTGCCCGACATGGACGGCACCGAACTGGCCCAGCGCCTGCGCGCCCAGCCTGAAACCGCGCACAGCCTGCTGGTGGCGATCACCGGCTACGGCCAGGACAGCGACCGCGCCGTGGCCATGGCGGCGGGCTTCGACCATTACCTGGTCAAGCCCATCGATACGGCCAAGCTCGACCATATCCTGGCGGACGCCGTGCGCTGAATCCGAACCCGGGCCCCTGGCGCTGGAGGATTTGCCAACATCGCAGTAGCCCCGGCCAAGATGTTTACTTGCCCGCCGTGCAGACTCCTGCATCGAAGGAGATTGCACATGCACACACAACACACCTGGCTGGGCATCGGCGCCGGCATCGCGGCCGGCGCCTTGTGGGGACTGGTCTTCCTGGCCCCCGAACTTACGCACGGCTTCGACGCCCTGCAACTCTCGGCGGGGCGCTACCTCGCCTATGGACTGGTCGCCGCGCTCCTGGTCGCGCCGACGTGGAAGCGCGTGGCTTCGCGCCTCACGCGCCGGGAATGGTGGACCCTGGCCTGGCTCAGCCCGGCGGGCAACGTCGTCTATTACATCTTCCTCGCCAATGCGGTGCGCTCCGGCGGCGTGGCCATGGCCTCGCTGGTGATCGGGCTGTCGCCGCTGGCCGTGACCATGCTCGGCAGCCGTGACCGCCGCGCGCTGCCGTTGCGAAGTCTGCTGCCCTCGCTGCTGCTGGGGTTTGCCGGGCTGCTCTGCATCAGCTGGGAAGCGCTGTGGCGCAGTGGATCGGGCTCGCTCTTCGGGCTGCTGTGCGCGGTCGGCGCGCTGGCTTCCTGGACCGTGTACGCGGTCGGCAACAGCCGCGTGCTGGCGCGGCTGACCACGGTCACGGCGCACGAATGGAGCCTGCTGACTGGTGTGATGACCGGCGCCCAGGCCCTGGTGCTGGCGCTGCCGGCGTTCTGGTTCGCCTCCGGCGTGCATGCGGCTGGCGACTGGCTGCGCTTTGCGGGCGTGGTGAGCGGCGTCGCCATCCTGTGTTCCATCATCGGCAACGGCTTGTGGAATGTCGCCAGCCGCACTTTACCCATGAGCCTGATGGGGCAGATGATCATTTTCGAGACCGTGTTCGCGGCCCTGTACGGCTGGCTGTGGGAAGCGCGCTGGCCAAGTATGCTCGAGTGCGCGGCCATGCTGCTGCTGGTCGGCGGCGTGGTGTCCTGCGCCTCGGCGCACCGGAGCGCGGCGCGAAAAGGGCAGTCGCCGCAGGTGGGAAATGCGGTATGCTGATCGACGCACCAGCCTGTTGATCGACGCGTTTCCTCAACCTTGGGAGAAATAAAGTGACCAGCAAAAATACAGTTTGCCTGTGGTACGACGGTAGGGCTTTGGAGGCGGCGCAGTTTTATGCCGAGACCTTTCCCGACAGTTCAGTCGGCGAGGTATTCCGTGCTCCGGCCGATTTCCCGGCGGGGAAAAAGGGCGATGTGCTGACGGTGTTGTTCACGGTGGCCGGCATTCCCTGCCTGGGCCTGAACGGCGGGCCGATCTTCAAGCACAGCGAGGCATTTTCCTTCCAGATCGCCACTGACGACCAGGAAGAAACCGACCGCCTGTGGAATGCTATCGTCGGCAATGGCGGCCAGGAAAGCGAGTGCGGCTGGTGCAAGGACCGGTGGGGCTTGTCGTGGCAGATCACGCCGCGCGTGCTGACCGATGCGCTGGCCAATCCCGACCCGGAAGTGGGCCGGCGCGCATTCGAGGCGATGATGACGATGTGCAAGATCGACGTGGCCAGGATCGAGGCGGCGGTACGGGGCTAATGGGCCGGGTAGGGTGGTCCGGGCCACGAAAGGCGGCTATACCCTTGACCGCGCGGACCTGCAGCGTTTGCGCCGCCCACGCGTTCAGACGGCAGGCGCTACGGCGCGGCTGTTCAGCGGAGTTTGAACGCGTGGACGGCATTCACGCAGCGGGCCTTGAAACACCCGGGTACAGCCGTCCACCCTACAGCGTTCAGTCCAGGTCCGAGGCGTCGTGGCGCTCGGCCACTTGCTCTTCCGGCTTGCCGCGCACGCGGTTGACCTTGCGGCCGCGGATCACGGCCGGACGCGCTGCGATCTCGTCGGACCAGCGCTTCAGGTGCTGGTACTCGTGCACGGCCAGGAATTCGGCGGCGTCGTAGATTTCGCCCTGCACCAGGCCGCCGTACCAGGGCCAGATCGCCATGTCGGCGATCGTGTACTCGTCGCCGGCGATGAAGCGGTTGTTGGCCAGCTGGCGATCGAGCACGTCGAGCTGGCGCTTGGCTTCCATGGCGTAGCGGTTGATCGCGTACTCGATCTTTTCCGGCGCATAGGCGTAGAAGTGGCCGAAGCCGCCGCCCAGCAGCGGGCCGGCGCCCATCTGCCAGAACAGCCAGTTCAGGGTTTCGGTGCGCTTGGCCGCATCTTGCGGCAGGAAGGCGCGGAATTTCTCGGCCAGATACAGCAGGATGGAACCGGATTCGAACACGCGCACCGGCGCGTCGCCGCTGCGGTCCAGCAGGGCCGGGATCTTCGAATTCGGGTTGACGTCGACGAAACCGCTGCCGAACTGGTCGCCCTCGTTGATCTTGATGAGCCAGGCGTCGTATTCGGCGCCGCCGTGGCCGGCGGCCAGCAGCTCTTCCAGCATGATGGTCACCTTCACGCCGTTCGGCGTGGCCAGCGAATACAGCTGCAGCGGGTGCTTGCCGACCGGGAGTTCCTTCTCGTGGGTCGGGCCGGCGGTCGGGCGGTTGATGTTGGCGAAAGGGCCGCCGTTTGCAGCGGGGACCCAGACCTTGGGCGGTTGGTATTCGGTTTTTTGTTGCGACTGGTCAGTCATCCTGTTCTCCTCTGAATTGAGTGGACTTGCATGCCTGACCAGATTCTAGCCGCACTCGCCGGATGCCGCTGGCGCCCGCCGAATATGAACGGATCAGCGGCCAAACTCCGGGTTCGGACGGGTCAGGTAGTACCACTCCGAGTTCGCATTCGCCTTGGCATCCGGGAACAGGATGCGGCCGCTGAACTCGGCCAGCACCGGCGTGCCGTCGGCGCGCGTGCCGATCTGCTCGCCCTCGATCACCGGGTCGAAGCTGGCCCAGCTACGGGAAAAGGCATCAGCGGCGTCCCCCTTGTCGTGCACCACCACCATCTGCAGCGCTTCCATTTCGTCGAACGGCACCGGCTCCGGTTCCGGCGCATCGACCAGTTTCAGGAAGGCGAGGGTGTTCATGATGGCGCGGTAGGCTACTTCGGGCGCGCGCGGGTCGAGGTGCTGGCCGCATTCCAGCGTCAGCGCATAGCCGCCTGTGGTGCGCATGTATTCGGTGGTGCCGACGCCGTAGCGCAACACGGTTTCTAGCTCGGCCGCATTGCCGCGCGAGCGGCGCTTGACGCCGCCGCCGTAGGCCGCCATCCAGCCGGTCACGAAGCGGCGCACGCCCAGGCGCCGCGCCAGTGCGCGTTCCTTCTCGGCGTGCTGGAAGGGCTCGAGGTCGCCGTCGTTGTTGGCCGGGCCCACCATCACGAAGGGCTCGCCATGGGCGGCGTTGAACGAGTGCAGGTCGAGCAGCACGTCGTGTTGGGCCAGCAGCGGGCACAGCCAGTTGGCGACCTGGTCCTCGAAATCCTGCGGCTTGTCTTTCGGGAACAAATTGCGGTTCAGGTTACGGTCGCCATTTCGCTCGTTCTTCTGGTAGGCGAGGGGATTGACGATCGGCACAAACGTGACGCTGCCGGCGGCGATGCGCAGGTCGCCGCTGTCGAGCTCGGCCATCACGCGCTTGATGGCTTCGGTGCCACAGATTTCGTTGCCGTGGGTGGCGCCCATGATGATGACGCGCGGACCCTGGCCGAGGCCGGTATAGGTGACGGATTTGAACTGGAAGTTGCGGGCGGAGCTCATGCGGTGGTGATCCAAGGAAATATCGGTGCTGCCATTTTATCGGGAAATGCTGGCTGCCGTGGATGGCGCGTGGCATCATGCGCCACCTTTGCAAGCTGGCTTTCTTCCGATGACTTCTACTCGCAGTGCCCGTCTCAGTAGCCGAATACACGGCCTGGATACCCTGCGCGCGCTGGCCGTGACGCTGGTGGTGCTGCACCACTACACCCTGTTCGTGTCGAACGACGACGCTACCTTCGGCTGGGTCGGACGCATCGGCTGGACCGGCGTCGATCTGTTCTTTGCCCTGTCGGGCTACCTGATCGGGAACCAGATATTCGCGGCGCTGCGTACGGAGCACGGCCTGTCGCTGAAGCATTTCTATGCGCGCCGCCTGCTGCGCACGCTGCCGAATTTCTGGGTGGTGCTGGCGCTGTATTTCCTGTGGCCGGCCTGGCGCGAGCACGCCGAGTTGCTGCCATTGTGGCGCTACCTCAGCTTTACCCAGAACATCGGCCTGCCGCCTGGGACGGGCTTCTCGCACAGCTGGTCGCTGGCGATCGAGGAGCAGTTTTATTTGTTGCTGCCGGCGCTGGCCATGATGGCAGCCGCGCTGCGCTGGCGCATCGGCGCGGCCTGGGTGGCGATTGCGTTGGTGGTTATTGGCGGCATGCTGCTGCGCGCCGACCTGTGGAGCGTCCATGTCGACGGCAACAAGTATGGGACTTACTTCTATTACAAGCTCATTTATTACTCCAGCTTATGCAGGCTCGACGAGCTGGTGGCCGGCGTGGCGCTGGCGCTGCTGAAGAACCGCCACGCGAGCGCCTGGGCCGCGCTCACGCGCCACGGCAACCCAGCGCTGGTGGCGGGCCTCGCCATCATCGGCGCGGCCTTCTGGTTTTTCCTCGACAAGCGCTACGGCTTCGCGGTAACGGTGTTCGGCCTGCCGGCGCTGGGGCTGGGCTTCGGCCTGCTGATCCTGTCCGCATTGTCGGAGCGCTCGGTCCTGCGTGACCTGCGTATTCCCGGCGCCGCCAGTCTGGCGCTGTGGTCGTACGCTATCTACCTGACCCACCGCGGCGTCAGCGCGCTCGGCGCCGCATGGCTGGCGCAGAAGGGATATGGACCGGAGACGGCGGTAGCCATCGTCGTGCTGCTGGCCTTGTCCGTGCTGGGCGGCTGGCTGCTGTATGTGCTGGTCGAGACGCCCTTCATGCGCCTGCGCGAGCGCTATGTGCCGAGTAATTTGGCAAAGCCCGTGTTCAGTCCCGTGCTTCGATGACGTCGAAAGCGGCCGGCATGGCGCCGAGGAAGGCGAGCGTCGCATGCACGCGCTCGCGCATCTCCTGCCCCTGCGTGGCTTCGATGGCGGCGCGCAGGCCAGGGCGGGCTTCCAGCGTGTGCGGGCTGCGGTAAGCCTCGACCAGCAGGGCCACCAGATCCAGAGGCGCGTTGCAGCTGCGGCGCAGGCGCGTGTCGATCACGGCAAGCAGGGTGCGCTGCATGGCCGGCGTCGGATTGACGATGTGGGCGAACACCGACGGCGTATTCGCGATCGAAGCGCACAGCGAACGTTCGATGGCGTCGGGTTTCAGGTCGGAGGCGATGTCGAAGTAGGCCCGGTCCCAGCGCGTGCGCGCATAGGCGTGGCCGGCAGGGAAGCGGTCGAGGGTCTCGAAGCCGAGCGCATGGCTGGCTTTCGACAGCAGATCGAGCACAATGGGCATCAGCGGCATGGCTGGAAGAGGTAAGGGTTGCGCATGCCGTGAGTGTAATCGAAAGCGCAGTGGGCGATCCATTGACCGCCCGCCCACGCGTAAAGCTTTAAGCGGCGAATTTCCCGGAACGGAAATCCTCGACGGCCTGGTGCAGCTCGGCCTGGGTATTCATCACGAAGGGACCGTACTGCGCGATCGGCTCCTTCAGCGGCCGGCCTGCGATCAGCAGCAGGCGCGTCGGCTTGGCTGCCTTGATCACCACGCCATCGGCGCCTTCGGCATTGTCGAAGATCGCCATGCGCATCTGCGGCACGCCTTTGCCGCCCACGACCGCTTCGCCGCGGAACACGTAGATGAAGGCATTGTGGCCGGCCGGGATGGCCTGCTCAAAACTCGCACCTTCCGGCAGCTCGATGTCCAGGTACAGCGGCTCGGTGCCTTCGCGCTGCACGGCGCCGGCCACGCCGTGGCTTTCGCCCGCGATCACCTGTACCGTGGCGCCAGAATCGAGCGTAAAGCGCGGCACCTGCTCGTTCGGGATGTCGCGGTACCAGGGCGCCATCATCTTGTCTTTGGCCGGCAAATTCAGCCACAACTGAAAACCTTCCATCAGGCCTTCGTTCTGCTCGGGCATCTCGGAGTGGATCACGCCGCGTCCGGCCGTCATCCACTGCACGCCGCCGTCGGTGACGAGACCTTCGTTACCCGCGCTGTCGCGGTGGCGCATGCGCCCGGCCAGCATGTAGGTGACGGTCTCGAAGCCGCGGTGCGGGTGCTCGGGGAAGCCGGCGATATAGTCGCCCGCCTCCTCACTGCCGAAGGCGTCGAGCATCAAAAACGGATCGAGGCGGCGCTGCAGGGTGTTGGTGAGGACGCGGTTGATCTTCACGCCCGCGCCGTCCATCACGTACTGGCCGGCGATCACGCGCTCGACGCCGCGCGCCTTGGTCACGTTCTGGGTTTGAATCACGGTGGTCATCATGTTCTCCTCGAGCAGCGCCACCTGTGTGGCGCAATTGTTTAAGCCAGTGCCGCTGCGACGGTGGCGTCGGCTTCGGCCTGGCCCTTGGCAGCCGCTTCCGGCCCCATCGACTGGGCAGCCGAGTACACGAAGGTCTGGTCCGTCATGCCCAGGAAGTTCAGCAGCATGCGCACGAACGGCACTTGCGGGTCTGCATCGCTTGGGTAGATGCCGCCGCGTGCGGTGGCTACGAAGACTTTCTTACCCTTGAGCAGGCCTTCCGGACCGTTCTCGGTGTAGCGGAAGGTGACGCCGGCACGGGCGATCGCATCGAACCAGCTCTTCAGTTGCACCGGGATGCCGAAGTTGTACATCGGCGCGCCGATCACCACCACGTCGGCAGCCTGCACCTGGGCGATCAGGGCGTCGTCCAGGGCCACGCGGGCCGACTGCTCGGCAGTGCGCGACTCTGCCGGGGTGAACAGGGCGCCCAATGCCGCTTCGTCGAGCTGCGGGTGCGGCTGGCGTGCCAGGTCGCGGGTGACGACGGTTGCGTTCGGGTTCGCTGCGACTAGTTTCGCCACGATGCTGTTGGCAACGCGGTTCGATTCCGATTGTTCGCCGCGCAGGCTGGAGGTGATTTGCAGGATGTTCATGGTGTCTTCCTTTGTTCTGGTGGATTGGTGTGTCGATGGAGTTACTTTAACAATTCCATAATCGATCCGGAAGCCGTTAGAATGGATAACATTATTCAGCCAGTGGAACAATCCCATGGAAGTCGAACCGAACGACCTGCTGCTCTTCGCCCGCATCGTCGAGGCCGGCAGCTTCAGCCAGGCCGCCACCCGCGTGAACCTGCCCAAGTCCACCGTCTCGCGCCGCATCTCCTTGTTGGAAGCGCGCCTGGGCGAGCGCCTGCTGCAGCGGACCACGCGTAAACTCGTTGTCACCGAATTCGGCGCCAGCCTGCTCGAACACGCGCGCAAGGTGGCCGAAGAAGCCGAAGCGGCCGGCGCCCTGGCCCAGCACCGCCAGGCCGCGCCCAGCGGGCGCCTGCGCATCTCGCTGCCGGCCGATTTCGCCAACCTGGGCATGAGCGGCATGATCGGGCGCTTCCTGGAACGCTATCCGGCGGTGAACATCGAGCTCGATCTGTCGCCGCGCCGGGTCGACCTGGTGGCGGAAAACTTCGACATCGCGATCCGCATGGGCGATTTGCCCGACGACGCCTCACTCAACGCGCGCCGCGTCACGCTGCAGCGCTTTGGCCTGTACGCCTCGCCCTGCTACACGGCCGTGCGCGGCCTGCCCGAGCACCCCGACGACCTGCTCGGCCACGATTTATTATGTTTGTTGAGCCGCAGCGGCGGCGCCCAGCGCTGGACGCTCACGCGCGGCAAGGTCAAGTGGGAACGCGAACTGCCGGCGCGCCTGACGGCCAATTCGCCCGACCTGCTGGCGCGCATCGCCTGCAGCGGCGCCGGCATCGCGGCCAGTTCGGAACTGTTCGCCCAGCCGCTGGTGCGCAAGGGCGAACTGGTGCGCGTGCTGCCCGAATGGGACTTGCCCGCGGCGACCGGCTGGGCCGTGTTCCCGGGCCGGCGCCTGATGCCGGCCAAGACCCGGGCCTTCCTCGACATGATGGAAGAGGTGTTCGGCGTTGCCACGGCCGGCTGACATCGCCCCGGCAGCCGCATGCTAGGATGAAGGGCTCAGCCACCATCCTTCGAGCACCAGTGCGGCACCAACTCTTTCTCTTCGATCTCGACGATACCCTGCTCGACTTCCGGGCATCCGAACAACTCTCTTTCGTGCGCACGCTGTCCGCGCTCGGCTACGGCGGCGCCATCGAGCCCGTGTTCCAGGACTACCAGGCCATCAACGTGGCCCTGTGGCGCAGTTTCGAGCGCGGCCTGGTGGACAAGGATTTCCTGAAGGTCGAGCGCTTCCGCCAGACCTTCGCCATGCACGGCCTCGCGCTCGACCCGAACGCGGCCAGCAGGATCTATCTCGACGCCTTGCCCGAGACCGTGGTGCTGGTCGAGGGCGCGCTGGAAGTCTGCGCAAGGCTCAGCCAACACGGCGAAATCGGCATCGTCACGAATGGCGTCGAGCACATCCAGCAACGCCGCATCGCCAGCTCCGGCCTCGGCTCCTTCATCTCCTTCGTCGCGACCTCGGAAGCCTGCGGTCATGCCAAGCCCGACGTGCGCATCTTCGACTACGCGGCCGGCATGGCGCGCGCTTTTGTGCCGGAATCGACCATCATCGTCGGCGACCGGCTGGATGCCGACATCCTCGGCGCCAACCGCTTCGGCATCGACAGCTGCTGGTTCAACCCGGGCCGGGCGCCGAACGGTTCCGAGGCGCGCCCGACCTTCGAGGTCGCCCGCCTGCACGACCTGGTTCCTGCGCTCGCTCAGTAAAAGCCGGTTGCGCGGGCATCGCTACTCTGCATATAATCCGTATACGTTTCGTATATGGAGAATAGTATGGGTATCGTGAACATCGACGACGAGCTGCACGACCAGGTGCGCAAGGCAACTGTCGTGTCCTGCCGCTCGATCAATGCGCAGGCCGCGTTCTGGATCAAGGTCGGCATGCTGTGCGAGCTGAATCCTTCGCTCAGCTTCAACGAAATCGTCGCGCGCGAGCTGAAGGCAGCCGGCGTGAAGCCGCAGCCGGTGAAGGTGG
>Ga0308160_10004952_pt1 | contig 14025 bp, 11 predicted proteins | sample PhyFR1_FD_201036 | JGI IMG/M metagenome (GOLD analysis project Ga0308160, IMG submission 201036) | Phyllosphere microbial communities from UC Gill Tract Community Farm, Albany, California, United States - DLSLF.R1 | ecosystem: Host-associated > Plants > Phyllosphere > Unclassified | place: USA...
ATGCGAGATTGGTGCGGGGTGGCTTGTAATCCTGCACCAGATCCACGGTGTACTGTGCCAGCTGAGCTTGCACGTCCGGAGGTAGTATACCGACATCGAAGGGTATGTGACGGGTCGGATGGTTCTCGCTCGTACTGGTTTCGACCGGTAGCCGGGCTGATCCAAGAGGTTCTTGTCTGCTCGAAGACATTTCGCTCGAGGTTTCCGCGTTGACCTAGCCTGCTTTGGTCGCTGATCCCGAATTCGAGTCCGAACACAACCCGAATCGGGACGTCGACCGGGCAGCCAGTCCTGGGAGTGATCAAACAATGAAGAGGAGGATCCAAGGGACGGACTGAAGCTATAAGATGAGGTTGGGAGATAACCCAAGTTGATTCAAAGCGATATGCAGTCGATTCTTGAGGGTAAAAGCGCCTCGTAAGCACGAATCGCCTGTGCGCGTGCGTGATGATCAGAACCGTTAGCTAGTCACTTCGTTTGGTTCTGGACCCTGTTACGATCAACTACTGTTATGGACGACATTGACTGATCCCCATCCTTCTAGTCCTCGTACAAGCCATCTCGGATCCAGCAAACGGACACCTTGGAACGAACATCACTTCCTGCTGTTGGCGGTGACGCGGTTCACTCAGCTCGACAAGCGATCCGCTACCATCAGTTTTGGGGACACGTTGAGCTGCCATCATTTTGGAACACGCAGAAATCTCACCAATGAGCGATGACCTTTTGCGATTGGTTAGACACAGCTTGGACCCCTGGCGAGATACATACCGTACAAGAGCGTGAGCTGTTCGCCATCTTCTATGTGATCTGATCGCTCCTTAACGATCATGACTCTTCCACGGCGTCGTCAAGGTAAATCAAACGATCAGCATACTTGAGGAATCTCGAACAATTCAATCGTATCTGTCATGCTTCCACCATCAAGAGCACAGGCGAGCACCGCATATGCAATTGATATCCAGTAAATCGACACAAGGCGGTCACTATCACCACGCAGAAATGTACTTCAAAACCCACGGCCATCAAAATCTACAGCTTCCCAGCGGTGAGCGACGATCCTCATGGCCGCTTGCACATTTTCGACTACGGTAACGATACCCAGAGTTGGCAAATATACTACGAACTACGCCAGAGAGCTATTTCATTCCCTCAAGCTCTGGACTCCATCTTTTTGTTTTGGCAGCAACCGGATCAATCGCGGTGCTCGAGATACTGCTTTTCGTCTCGGTCCAGGTCCTCAGTACCAGTCTCCTGATCTCGAGCTTGGGAACCCGAGTCTTGATGAGCAGACCGGACGTAGCCCTGAAACCAAAACCGATCGTCAGCGTCCAGGCCGAAGGAATCCGGCGGCTAGATCAAGAAAACCCGTCTACACTCACCCTAGGCAATCTGAGCAAAACCTTCTCGCCGTTGAACAGTAGGTCGACGTCTTCCAGCTCCAAGTTTGCAGTCTCCGGATAAAAGAAATAAATCAAGGGCACGAAACAAGCGTTGAAGATGCAGAAATAGACATAGGTGAAATGCCCGATGGATTTGATCGAAACAGGGGTGATCTCGACTACCAGGAACGTGAACTGTAGCGAACCGCGGAACCATACTACGGTCAGTGTCCGAACTACACAGCAAGGCAGGGATCCGCAGAGAGACTCACGATCCAGTTGGAGCCTGAAGCCAAGGCGGCCGCCGGCGCTCGGATCGGTAAAGGAGCGTATTCTGACGGCAAGAGCCAAGGGATAGCCAGAAGACCGATGGCGAAGAAGAAGCTAGGGCGGCGTCCTCTAGATTAGCGTATTGGAGTGGATGATTGGATCGGGATACAACTCACTTGAAGAGGAACAACATGGTCGCTGCGACAATACCAGTCGCCTTGAAGCTGACCGAGGTGGTACCGGCTAGCACCGCCATACAACAACATTGACCGATAGCGGCGAAGAGCATGAGCTTTCTCTGAGGAGGATCAATGTCAGCACGTCAATATACGCTCGCAAACGATCCGTAGCCGGCTTCTGCGAGACTTACCCGTCCGATTCGATCAATGAGCCAGATCGGAATCAAGGAGGACAAGAAATAGGCGATTCCGTTGAAACCGGAAAGTAGGAGCGACACGCTGTGGCTCAACCCTACTGATTGCTCGAAGATGACTGGGGCATCTAGAATCGTTCCACATTGGTCGTCAATGCCCCTGTCCCGATCGCGATCATTCGAGGGCGCCCAACTCACAGTAGGTGATCCTATCGTTCAAAACCAAACGACGCAGAACGGGAATAAAAGGAAAGCCAGGAGGCCGTCAGATCAACCCGAGATGTCAAGGCCTATACTGCGCTGGACGTACAAGTTGATACCCTGTGAAACGAAACAAACGATCGAATGAGCTCGGCCGTCAACCTGCCCGAGACACTGTCACACTCACACAAAGCTGTTGCATGAATTGCGAACCCACACCAAGCATGACCCGGTGAAAGTACCTGTCTTTCCCGTTGGTGAAACAAGCCCGGATGTTGGACATCTTATTCCCGTTCTTGTCGACGGTGGTGGCGGCTTCCTCCTCGGCTAAGACCTCCTTGATCTTGGAAAACTCGGCAGCAAGCGTCTCCTGGCGGGTCTCGATGGGTAGGACAGAGAGTTGTTCGAGAACCCCTCGAGCTTCTTCCTCACGGCCGTGCTTAAGCAACCAACGGGGCGATTCGGGGCATACAAGGAGCAACGACATGGTGAAGAGAGCGAACATGATCTGAATGGCCAGAGGGGCCCGGAACTGAGCTGGATTCTGCACGAAGCTCATTCCGTAGTCGACCCAGTAGGAAAGCATCTATCGACAAGAACGCTGTTCAGCATTGGCTCAAACCCCAGAAGGGCATGGACACGCGAACACTCCGGTCGTACGCACTACACCAAAGATATTAATCGCCAGCTCGATGGCCAGCGCTTGACCACGGTTCTTGGGCAAGGTGCACTCCGAGTGCCACACGGGTACCGTCGAGGTGTTCATGCCGTTCCCCAGCCCAGTAATGATTCGTCCAACAATCAACTGCGACGAACTTCAACATCAGTACTCTGCCTTGTTCTCTCGTAGGCTAAAATTTCTACGGAACGCTCACTTGGGGAATTCCGAACGAAGTGGTCTGAATCGTGGCACCGATGCTCAAGATAGTACAGCCCAGCATGATAGTTCGTCGTCTCCCGAATTTATCTCCGTAGAAAAAGGTGAAGATCGATCCAAAGAGACATCCGATCTCATAAATGGCAACGACTGTACCCTGCAGGGAAGCAGAACCAGTGCCAGTGGAAGTCGTATCTATACGTCGATCTGGAGAGTCAGACATGGTCGGGTCTTTCAATCCAACGTCAAAGTCGACTTGCCAATCTCCGGAAATTGTGCCGTGAAAGCGGCTCCAGTAAGAAGTCCTGACATGACCTATGTTGAAGATCGCTGTCAGACATCGAAATGAGGTGCCCAGAGTGCAAAGTCGTTGGATGTGTGACTCACACCCTGGTCATATCCGAACAAGCTGAAGCACGCAGTAAAAGCGAGCATGGTGGTGATGAGCGCGTGTGCTGCTACGATCGGGAATCAACATCTTTGCGCTTACAGGAAAGCAGAACCGCAGCTACAAGTCATCAGGAAGACGCAAGGTTAGCGGTGTTATCGAACACCTTCGGATGACTTTACGTACCATGCCGTAATGGCCCAATTCGCAATTCGACCTCGAAGAAGAGAGGTGAGGGGCGCCATGTTTTCGTCTCGATGCGGGGTTGTTACGGTGATATCTGGGGCTGTGGCGGTGTGCTTCAGTGCAGCTGTTGTGAACGAAGTCCCATGGGGCAAACGGATGCCTTACAATCATATACGAGATAGGAGGGTTTTATAGAATCAGCCTTCTCGACGATGGGGCCGCGGGAAAGGTCAACTCGGTCCGTGCTACATTGCGGCGGGCTATGTTGGGAATCACTGAACCTTAGGTCTATCCCATATCGCCCTGCCATAGAGCTGAAGGCATGCAGGAGTAATAGTTCAAGCGATGATACTTTCGAAGCATTCGACGGGCTGTCATCGATCGACGAATCCCCTCGCAACATGAAATGTCTGACAACGGAAGTTTTCGGAAGTAGGAACGATCCGCGTCTCGGCGTTGAAGAATCCACATGCGCTAGGAGCTAGAGCAGCCCAGACATTCTGTATACTGGGAATGTTCTCGTTCAAGACGATGTATGATTCTGGCTCAGGCGTTATAAACGAGCAGAATCTGGCGCGCATCGAGGCCTCAGCATACGCGAGTCCATTCTTGCAATTTCGGTGTAGGTATCTCCGCGAATCGACAACATCTACGCAATGTCGCCTGTCTCGACCTCCACCAACGTTTTAAACATGAACCAAGGATCGATGGCGACTGATCCACTCATTGCCCCAATTGACAAGAATATTGCGTCCAGTGCGTTGTCTTACAAATCACTGGTGTGCCTCTCAACTCTCACAGAAGTATTCACACGACACCCTCTCTGCCTGCGTTTGCCTTTCAGAAGTACATGTAAGCTCAGGAGCCGACCTGTTCTCCCTTGCGAACCAAGGGGTTATCGTCACCGGGGCAGCTCGAGGACTGGGACTCTGTATCGCCATTTCCCTGCTCGAAGCACAATGCCCTCATGTATACTGTCTAGATATACTCGAATCGCCCATGGACAGCGAGTGGATCGCAGCGACTCAGGCCGCCAAGAAGACAGGAGGTCGAATCACCTACCGGAAGCTCGATATTACCGACCAACATGCTGTTACCAAGGTGATCGGGGAAATTTTTGAGGATTGCGATTACGATGTCAAGGGGTTCTTTGGCGCCGCTGGGATTCAGCAGATGATACCGGCTCTCGAGTATCCTGTGGAACAGTTTAGGAAGATGATGGATGTGAACGTGACCGGTAAGTTCCAAGTATACGAGCTTAGTCTGAGAGGTTCATAGCCTGAGCTGGTGGTTCGCTACATCCAGGGACCTTCTTGACTATTCAAGCCGTCGCGCGACAGATGAAACAACGTCAAATTCCTGGAAGTATTGTGATGACAGCGAGTATGTCTGGATCCATCGCCAACAAGGGTAAGCATCCATATACGTTCTCTTCTCGGAGTATGACGCATTAAAATTGACTGGGAATCCACTCGGGGACAGGTCTCACTTGTCTTGCCTATAACACATCCAAGTCGGCTTTGCTGCAGATGGCTAGAAGCGCTGCTGCTGAATGGGGCCAATACGGAATTCGCGTCAATGTGAGTTGCAAGCCTAATCAGCACACGAAATAACTTCTCTTACATAAGCATTTTAAAAACCGCACAGACGCTCTCCCCGGGGTATATTCGGACGGCCATGACCGACGACCTCCTTGCCACCCGTCCTGACCTTGAGGAAGAATGGCTCCGTGGATCCATGCTCCATAGACTCTCCACGCCCGACGAATTCAGAGGACCAGTCATCTTTCTTCTCAGCCAGGCTGGCAGTTTTACAACGGGTGCGAACCTGATTGTCGACGGAGGTCATACTGCTTTTTGAGCGGTCCAGAAGGTAGAGAGGCATGATTGTGTATCATTTGTTCGAAAGACGAACAGTTCCGTAGATTAGAGTGACGAGCTGTTGCTTTGACTGTAAGATCTCGGATTTCTTTGTTTCAGAAGCGCTGTCATCCATATGATATGTATAAAGAACTGAATGTTCTCGTAGGGTCCAATGGTAGCCTGTGTGTGGGCGTTCATTCCGTGTGTGCCCCTCTGATCGATTTAACACTCGCTCATTTGCGTCCCGTATTTGATATTGATGATGACATCATCATCAGCGGCCTCGATCATCCACTGACCTCGTAGATTTCGTAGGACATAGCTCAAAGTGACTAGTCTCTCAGGAGTGCCTTCACGACACGAACGTACAACGTGCCCAGGGCAAATCGGAGCTCACCGTCGTGATTTCGCGTTGCGAGCCACGGAGCATGTTGACGATAGAAGCCAATGGCCTAGATTGACGACGCTAATGGCATACGTTTACTGGTATGTACATTCTGCGACAATTGCCGGCCGACTGAGCAAGATACATCGATGCAACCCGGCTCTTCTCGTGCCGCCGTAGTACAATAGAGGCAAGCGATATCTACATTCATCAGCATCGTCGTTTGGCTGACATTCGTTGTGCCGCACCTTCGGTATTGCAGACTGAAGCCTGAAAGTTCCCTTCCATAACAAGCCTGTTTGATCGACGGCACTCCATTGCTACGTGCATCGATTGATCTGCGTCTGAGACGCCAAGAACCAAGTCTTCACGAAAAGCGCAAAAGAAAAATGAGCCTAGCCCGGCTCGAACCAAGGTCCTGCACATGATGACAATTACTGAGACATCGCAACGCCGAACTACTAGACCATTTAATCTTTCACGTGAGAGATCACGGCTCAATGCCATATACAGCCTTCGGCCCGAAAGATGACCTTCTCCAAATGACGATGTACATCAAGCCGGACGCTCTCCTATCTCCGGCTATGCGGGTCACTTTGACAAACTCGCACTGGAACGACCTCGATAAACGATATAAATCTCAGAAAATGATCTCAGATCGAAGTTTGAGGATGATGTGGTCTGACTTACCTCATTGGCATCCGTGCGAGCCTAGGAAACCACCCCTCTATCATTCCCCCACAAAGCCTCGAATCGCAACCACTCACTATGACTTGCACGCTTGACGCAAAGTCCGCCTCTGAGCCTGGCCATGGAAACGGATGGACCTCAGAGCCCAAGACAACCAGCAAGATTGTCGAGGTGAGTAGAAATGGTGATTGCGTCCTTTCCTGCTCGCTCACTGGCATATATCGTTTCTACGTGGAACAGCCGAAGGAAGAACAGATCGTACTCAACACTGTTCGATGTCTCGCCGCCGATTTGTGTCAACAAGTAAGCATCCATACCTCTTGGTCGTGTTGAAGATGATCTCAACTGATGATCTACCCATGCATCCTGGTTCGGTTTTGCGAACTTCGTAGTACAAAGGCGGTCATCCCGGGACAGTGATGGGCGCCGCGGCAATCGGAATCGCCTTGTGGAGATACGAGATGCGTTACAACCCTTCCAACCCAGATTGGTTCAACCGGGACCGTGAGTACTCCCGAAGATTTCTGCTGCGAAAGGTTACTGAATAACATTCCTCAAACGGTTCAGGTTTCGTTATGTCAGCCGGTCATGCGTGTTTATTCCAATACATCTTCCTCCATTTCGCGGGTTACGAAGCTTGGACTTTGGGCCAAATCAAGATGTATCATTCGCCTGCAACCAGCGGTTCAATGGCGGCTGGTCATCCGGAAATTGAATATCCAGGTTAGTATCAGAACGAAATATCTCTCTTGTATTCCACTGTGGACGAGGCTAATACTTACTTTACCTGGGTTGGTGGCTCAACCAGGCATTGAAGTAACCACGGGTCCGCTTGGACAAGGAATCGCCAACGCCGTCGGGATGGCCATCGCCGCCAAACAACTGGCCGCGACGTATAATCGGGACGAACTCAAGGTGGTCGACAACAAAATTTGGTGTTTCACCGGGGATGGGTGTTTGCAAGAAGGTGTTGGACAGGAATGTGAGCGCCTTGACGGAGGCGGAACTCGGATGTCGCCGGATCGTGCTGATTCTGCTTGCTTATATCCTGCAGCTATTTCGCTGGCGGGTCATCTAGGACTTGACAACCTAATCTTGATCTACGACAATAATCGAGTGACTGTCGACGGGTCGATCGATAACTGCTTCACCGAGGATACGTCGGCCAAGTTGATCGCACAAGGATGGCATGTTATTGATGTGCACGATGGGTCCAATGATGTCAGTCGCATTTACAGCAGAGGGGATCTACGGGTTCCCCAGATGCTCTCGATTTCTGCTCAAGGCTGATCCTGATGTGGTTCGACTGCCTGCAGCTCGCCGCTATTTTGGACGGATTTGACCAAGCCAAAAAGCTCACAGGCAAACCCGTCTTGGTCAATATCCGGACCATCATCGGATTTTCATCTCGTAAAGCCAACACTGGGCCTGCCCATGGTGCCGCACTGGGTGATGACGAGGTCGCATACGTCAAGCAGCAGCTCGGCTTCGATCCTAATGCTAAATTCCACGTCCCGTCCAAGGTATACGATTACTTTAGCGGTCTCAAGGAGAAAGGAGCCAAAGCGGAGGAGGAATGGAACGAAAACATGAAGCTCTATGCCTCCAAGTATCCCCAAGAATACAAGGAGTTCGAGATGCGCCGATCGGGACGATTCGCTGAGGCAGGGTGGCAGGACCTCTTGCCATCCAAAGCTCAACTGCCACAAGCGGCCCAACCGACCAGAAAGTCGAGCGGCATTGCTGTGCAGGCTTTCGCACCTCGTTATAAAAGCTTCATCGCGGGCTCGGCCGATCTCTTGGAGTCTACGTTTGTCAACTTCGATGGACAGGTCGAGTTCCAGAACGTAAGCGTGACTGTTTCGATGGCTTTTACACTTTCGCGGTCTTGAGCTGACGGCACCTTCCCTTACTTGCTTGGCGTGGACGAGAGCAGCCTGCATCTGGCCTTGGGGATTACTCCGGTCGTCAAGTCAGATATGGCATCCGCGAATTCGCCATGGTCGGATTGGGCAATGGAATGTCAGCTTACTGTAGAGGCATGTTCATTCCGTGAGTTCGCGCCGCACACACATGTCTCGCTGCTTTGCGGCTGATCACCAACGGATCCCTTTACTTCGCAGCATCATGTCGACCTTTTTCATGTTCTGGATATATGCTGCTCCGGCGGCGAGGATGGCAGCTCTACAAGGTTTACGATTTATTGGAATCGCCACGCATGACTCGATCGGGATCGGAGAAGATGGTAGGTATTGTATCGTTTCTACGGCTCCCTATAGATCGGCTCACCTTGCCTCGTTTCTTGCAGGACCCACCCACCAGCCCATCGCACTCGCAAGCTTTTACCGAGCGCTTCCCAACATCAACTTGATCCGACCTGCCGACGCGGAAGAGTGCATGGGGATGTGGACACTCGCCCTCGACGACGAGTCTGCCAATACACCAAGCATCTTCGCGCTGAGCCGACAACCCGTTCCATTGCTGTCTGGCAGCGATCGCGAAAAGGTTCGACGGGGTGCTTACGTGGTCTGGTCCAAAGGATCGAGCCAACCCGAGTTGACCATCATCGCTACGGGTGCCGAAATCGGTCGAGCCATTGAAGCTGCCGAGAAAGTCACCGTGGTCCAGAACGTCCGAGTCGTCTCGATGCCATCGCAAAGGCATTTCGACGCTCAAGACGAGGAGTATCGAAAATCAGTTTTACCGACAGAAACGTCACTGGTAGTCGCCGTAGAAGCATGGGCGTCTTATGGTTGGGCTCGATACGCGCACGCGTCATTTTCGATGCAGTCGTTCGTGAGTACAAGCGAGCATTACCGAGTGCGATGCTGTGGTAGACTGACTAAGCTTATCCTTTTAGGGCCACTCGGCACCCCAAGCTCGACTGTATGACTACTTTGGATTCAATGTCGACAATATCGCTACCAAACTGGACAGGTATGTCTCAAGATGGCGACAAGCTTCACGTCTACCGCGTGTGGGAGAATTCGAGGAGCTCTTGCTAGATGTGGGGCAACATTAGGGATGGTTTCTTTAGAGCCACCGTGTAACATACGCTGCTTGATAGACCGACTCATGCGATACGGAAAATGTAGATGTCTTTACATCCAAGGCAGAGCTAGGGCTCACGTTGACGAACAAATGCCGACCGAACAATGAAGGTCAAATTGCGTCACAAGTTCCAATTCTTTTCTTTCTTGTCATTGATACTCCCTTCCTTAAACGAGGCCGCTCTATTCCCCTGGTTGCGCCAGTCCGAACCCCCACCTTAAATAGTTCTGAAGATGCAACCAGATGGGCTGATGTTTCCATCAAACAAACCTTGGAACCAAGTGAACACCGCATCGAAACCCCTAAATTCCTCACTGGCGTGATTTGCATTCGGACTAGAATCGTAAACGAACTCGATAGTAGCACCACTCGCACACCATGATCGAGCCATCACCTCAGCCGGGGCCGAAGGTACGATTTCGTCGACTAGAGCATGGTACGCATAGACCGGGGCCTTCGGTACGAAAGCCGCTTGACCCAAGGTCTGTTGATCGACGATGGGCTGTAGCAGTACAAACGATAGAAGCTCAGTTCTCGAAGTATGAATGATCGATTTTCACGGGCTCAACTCACTCGCACAATCGAATCCGACAAGGCCGCCTGTCCTCCAGTAAAGTAGTTGTCAAAGATTTTCTGGCCGACGAAGGCGACGATGTTGGCTTGGATACATCGCGTCCTAATGAGGGCCAATTGGATTCTGCCAGCCGGATTGAGGACTTCTAGTAAACGAGCGTTCAAGACGGGGTAAGCGGAACCCAGGCCCGCAACGGCGGAGAAGGCGACTGAAGGAGTAAGGGAACATATCAGCCTCCATGTCCTTCAGTGATTATGACACTCATCATCACGAACATCCAGCAAAAGCAGTTCCATCCTGGAAGACCGGGCAGGGGGACGATCAGTATCATTCGCCATGTATGAAAATGCCGAAAGGTCACGATGCTCACGATGTGTAGAGCGGTAGCGGTTAGATTGGCGGGAGTACCGCCCTGTGCGACTCCAACGATATTCAGTTCGGAAGCATACGAAGGGGCGAGGGCTCCAGCTGTATCAATCTTGAGTCAGTGTCGTATTGCAACAGAGCGCACTGTCTCAGCGTGCTTACCCCAGCCGGCAGCGGCGGCGCCACCCGAGTAGCCCTGATCGAGGATAACGAACATATCAGAACGGATCCTGAAACCAACGGGTCATTTACAAGAAGTTCTCACCCAGATCCCGATCTTCGGATTCTTCAACCCGAAGGGCGCATATTGCAAAACCGCTCGAGTCGCATCGAGCATCAAGCGACCCTCCAGCTGACCGGCGATGAAGGCAGAGTTGGGTCCTTGATAATCAGGGAAAGCAATCGTGATGCCCTTCTCCAAGACGGGCGAAAGGGATCCACTTTCAATCGCAACGACCAAGTTGGTGGGAACACTACCGAACTGAACTATGGTTCGCAGAATGAGAAAGATAAGTACGACCGACTCTGCTGATGAACGAAAAGTATCGCTTACGGTTGTAGGACGGCGCGCATTGTCGAGCGTTCGAATCCTCTGCGAACCCGTAAACGAGCAATCGATCCGAAGCCGAATTTCGAGGCTTGAACACAGTGACTACCGTCGTCAAAGGTTCTCCCGCCGGTCCAGCAGTCCGGTAGAGGATCTGAGTTGCATCTACGTTCTGAGTCAAGAAGATGGAAAGGGATGCCGGAACGATCGGTCGAGTTTTCAGGATACCGCCCACCGGTTGGGCCTCCCATCCAGCGTTGGGGGTGTAAAAGGCATCGAACTGGGGGATGACGGCACGGTCCTCGAGAACCGGGGCTGCCAACGCCGACCATACGAAGCACGTGAGAGCTAACAGAGAGAATCGCATGACTTTCAAGAGGATCGCGCAAGCTGACGTAGACGAGTGATGGTGAAGCGATGGAAAATGTTGTCGATCTCTGGAAGTTGTGCTTGTGTTTTGGGTATATATGGACGCAGACTTCAGTAATTGATATTCGCTGATCCCGGTTATCAGATTGAGACGAGTACCCAGGGATCGAGCGGAATCGCTTCGCTAAAGTTGTGATGGTGCTTCTTCCGCTACTCTAGCTCGCGCATATCTTAGATGAGTCGTCAACAAGCTCCGTAGCAAAGTATCATTCTGCGTCGTTTTGCACTGAAACGTCGATCACCTGACCCAATGGGTTCTGACCCGGTGGTAATGGCGGGATCTGTCTTGGCTCGAATGCCGGGAAACGGCGTCAAACCTCGCTAGCGCGCTTCCAGGAATCAATGCGGATGCGGTGGCGGCTTGTCGCTAGGTCCGACTGGTATTCTTTCCCAAGATCGTCTCTGAAACCACTTAGTCTCAGTCCCTGGGCCGGTCCATACCCCTATGCAGACGTAGCGGGGCGCGATGAAGTATGCAGGACGCGTGATCTGTACACATCGTGTGCTAGCTTGTCGTAAACACTCCTACCTCGGTATATGGACTGCTCTACTAGTATCGGGACGACGCGTAATACGTCTTTATATCATCGCGTGACCTTCCAGAGGTCGTACAACATCACATCACCCCATAGAAAGCCTCCCGGGAGAGCAGCTGGGTGCAACCTGAAGATGCGTCGCATGACAACCTGATGAATCAGCTGACGAACCTGAACGGACACGCTAGAATTCGACTCACGCGTCCAGCATATGCGCCTCCATGCCCAGCATGTGATCACCCCATCTATTGATACCGACCTTACCGGCCGCCCTTGCCTGTCGCTCAGCACATCCCTCGTCGCACCATTCCGTTGGATCATCTGGTGGATCCCGTAAAGCCGATCCGAGCGCTTCGCGGAGTTGAACGAGCTGGATCAACGTGTTGGCAGCTTGAGAAGACATCTTTCGGTCGTCTTGCGTTTTAATGTCATCCGTAAACCAAGCTAAATTGCCTGTAATAGCTAATGGACAGGTAATAACCATCGTCAGGCGGTCGTGATTCGGCTGGGGCCCGTTTCAGCGGCTTACGGTAATGATGCGTCATCCACTGAATAGGCACGTCTGGAAAGGTCTCTACCAGAGCAGTCGCGACTCCCCTCACCCGTCTGCGCCACCAGTTTAGCCGCGCACTAGTTCTCAGGCAGGTCCTCGATTCAGCACCGAGAACCACCGACCAAGTCCATATGACTGGATACTCACCCGGAAAGACTCTCTCCAGCCTTCACACCCATTTTGAGATCGATTCGCGTCCACCTAGCCGTATCCCACAAGGCCGAGTTCGTCATGATCAGGTCAGGCAACAACTTCTCACTCCTTCCGTTGACCGGCCTTCTGAAGGGCCGACCGAGATCTCGCATGATACTTTGCATGACGGGGACAAGTACGGCGGAGATTCGGAGTTCGGTCGAGGTGGGTGGGATCGTTCCTTTCTGGAATTTCAAGCGTGAGTTCGGGATCAGCGCGTAGCTGGCACGGCGCGATGTCTACGAGGACACAACCCACCTTGAGCGACCAAAACTAGGATCAAATGTCAATCAGTACAGCTCTAACGAACCCGAATCGTACCCCACCTCTTTGACTTACATCCTCCAGATCCATCCCATAATGATGAACATGAATCACCAAGAGATCGACCTCTTCCACCCAACAATACTGAGGCACATGTCCTTCGTTGGCGGGGTGTTCGGGGTATCTTTCGTTCCATGGTATCCTCGTTCTCGGACCATCATCCGGGCTATCATTGGTGGGACTATCGTCGAGTTCGGGATCGGGGGGTCGGTTGGGCGTCATCGCGGGATCCGTGTTAAGAGGGTAAGGGATCCCGAGGGCAGAGTTCCAAGGAATAGGAATCATCTTCGATCCTGTGAACTATACCGGATCCACATCGCTCGTCAGATCAGTCTCACCGTCTGCATGTGCACGGCGAGATCGAGTTTTTTGAGGCTCACCTTGCAAAAATGATCGAGATTATACCTCTGAACGCTATCCCCATAAAGGACCACCGTCTTCCCTCCCATCCACTGCACCTTGGCCTCCATCTTAACCGTCCTCGTTCGATCTTCTTCATCTACCCCAAACACTCCCTCTCCCGTCGTTTCTATCGACCCCAACAGATTTTCCTCGATCACTTTGGTATGATGGACGTACTCCATAAGATCTGCCATGAACGTCGGTACATCTACCTTCAAGATCGCGTTGAAACCGGCGTCGTGATCATCAGCCATCAAGGGGATCCAACGATTTCCTTGTGGATGAGTCTTGTTGATTTGAAGTTGGCCGGGTAGGTCGTAAGGGTTGCTGTGGTCGACGTGAGGGTTAAATTTTGACAGTGAGTCGACGTGGCGGGAGGAGGATCCGAGATAATGAAGTGATCGATCGTAAGCGAGGAGTCGCAAGTCGTGGTGAAG